>OBAF01000011.1_pt1 | contig 303613 bp, 246 predicted proteins | sample 1517851 | NCBI WGS metagenome assembly OBAF01 (sample SAMN04571706, study PRJEB22368) | human gut metagenome | biome: human gut; material: stool | host: Homo sapiens | place: Luxembourg | collected 2012-10-19 | reverse complement strand
CCCGTCGCATATTTGTAGGAGAAAAGTTGTTGTTATCCGCGGATAGCTTTGATACCGGGGAGTTCGCGACCCTCGATGCATTCGAGCAGAGCACCGCCACCGGTCGATACATAACTTACCTTGTCGGCCATACCGAACTTGTTGATGCAGGCAACCGAGTCGCCACCACCGATGAGCGAGAAGGCTCCGGCAGCCGTAGCTTCTACGATAGCTTGTGCAATGGCACGCGAGCCGGCTTCGAAGTTGGGGAACTCAAATACACCGGCAGGACCGTTCCACAGAATGGTCTTCGACGATTTGATGACTTCGGCCAGTTTCTTTGCCGATTCAGGACCGAGGTCGAGACCCATCCAATTGTCGGGTATCTCATTGTTTTTGCATACTTTGGTGTGAGCGTCGTTGGAGAAGCTGTCGGCAATGATACAGTCGGTAGGCAATACGAGGTTAACACCCAGCTCTTTGGCTTTCTTCATGATGTTGAGAGCGGTTTCAAGCATATCGTCTTCACACAGCGAGGTGCCGATTTTTCCACCCATGGCTTTGGCGAATGTATAGGCCATGCCACCGCAGATGATGAGGTTGTCGACTTTGTTCAACAGATTCTCGATGATGGTGATTTTCGACGAAACCTTGGAGCCACCGATGATAGCTGTTACGGGGCGTACCGGGTTTTTCATCACTTTCTCTACGGCTTCTACCTCTTTCTGCATCAGATAGCCGAACATTTTGTTCTCGGGCGAGAAATAGTCGGCAATGAGAGCCGTTGATGCGTGAGCACGGTGAGCGGTACCGAAAGCATCGTTTACATAGACGTCGGCCAAGTCGGCAAGATTCTTTGTGAATACCTTTTGGCTCTCTTTGATGGCTTTCTTGGCTGCGGCTTTTTCTTCGTCGCTGGCATCTTCGGCGAGACCTCTGGGTTTGCCCTCTTCTTCGGCGTAGAAGCGGAGATTCTCAAGTACAAGAACTTCGCCTGGTTTCAGATCGGCAACAGCAGCTTTTACAGCGTCGCCTTGGCAATCATTGACAAATTTAACGGGTTGTCCCAGCAGCTCTGAGAGGTGTTTTACGATATGACGGAGAGAAAATTTATCATCCGGTCCTTTGGGACGGCCCAGGTGTGAACCTATAATGACGCTGCCACCGTCGGCCAGAATCTTTTTCAGCGTAGGCAAGGCTGCGCGCATACGGGTATCGTCGGTGATATTCAAGTTCTCATCAAGAGGTACGTTGAAATCGACACGAACAAACGCCTTTTTACCGGCGAAATTGAAATTGTCAAGTGTTTGCATATCTATTCGTTTTTAAAAGGATTCTTTTATTTTCACTGCAAAAATAGAAAATGTTTTTTGTTTGTGCTTATATATTTAATTAAAACAGCGGTCTGTTTTTAACAAATTTAGCACGACGGGATACTCTTTCTATATCAACCCTTTTTGTGCCAATAATGTTTCCATTTCCTGTTGGATTTTTTGGGCTTCGCTGCGTGCTGCCCCGGCAAAGGCCTCACTCTTGTCGGCGTAGATGATACCGCGTGAGGAGTTCACCAGCAGACCGCAGTGGTCGTTCATGCCATATTGGGCCACCTCTTGCAGGCTGCCGCCCTGGGCTCCTACGCCAGGTACCAGCAAGAAGTGGTTGGGAACAATGCGGCGCACATCGGTAAAGAGTTTGCCCTGTGTGGCACCCACGACAAACATCAGTTGGTCGTCGGTAGCCCATGTCTGCGTAACGCGCAGCACCTTCTCAAAGAGGCGTTCGCCTTGTGCGTCGGCAGTAAACTGGAAGTCTTGCGACCCCTTGTTCGAGGTCAGTCCCAGAACGATGACCCAGTGGCCTTCGTAGTTGAGGAAAGGCTTCACGCTATCTTCGCCCATGTAGGGAGCCACCGTTACGGCATCGATGTCGAGGTGCTCGAAGAAGCTGCGGGCATACATTTCCGATGTATTGCCTATGTCGCCGCGTTTGGCATCGGCGATGATAAACTGGTCGGGGTAATTCTCTTTGAGGTAATGGACGGTTTTTTCAAAGGCTTTCCACCCTTCGAGTCCGAGGCTTTCGTAGAAGGCAAGATTGGGCTTGTAAGCTACGCACAAGTCGGCCGTAGCGTCGATGATGGCTTTGTTGAAGGCGAAGATGGGATCTTCTTCCGTCAAGAGATGTTGTGGAATTTTTTTGATGTCGGTATCGAGTCCTACGCAGAGGAAAGATTTCTTGCGACGGATATTTTCAAAAAGTTGTTGCTTGTTCATCTTGGAGTATGTTTAGAGCATGTTACATTTCACTTTCTTTCAGGCGTTCGGCATTCTCGGCCACGATGAGGTGGTCGATGCAGTCTTGTATGTCTCCGTCCATGAAGGCAGAGAGGTTGTAGATGGTGTAGTTGATGCGGTGGTCGGTGATGCGTCCCTGCGGATAGTTGTAGGTGCGTATCTTGGCCGAGCGGTCGCCGGTCGATACCATCGTCTTGCGTTTGCTGGCGATATCGTCGATGTATTTCTGGTGTTCCTTGTCGTAGATAAAGGTGCGGAGACGGGAGAGGGCACGTTCCTTGTTTTTAGGCTGGTCGCGGGTTTCGGTACACTCGATGAGAATCTCTTCGACTTCGCCCGTGTTGGGATTTTTCCAGTTGTAGCGCAGGCGCACACCCGACTCTACCTTGTTGACGTTCTGTCCGCCGGCGCCGCCGCTTCGGAAAGTATCCCACTTGATTTCGCCTTCGTTGATGACGACGTCGAACTCTTCGGCTTCGGGCAGTACGGCTACCGAGGCGGCCGAGGTGTGTACCCGGCCCTGGGTCTCGGTGGCGGGGACACGCTGCACGCGGTGCACGCCCGATTCGTATTTAAGTGTGCCATACACCTTTTGTCCCCATACCGAGCAGATGACCTCTTTGAATCCCCCTGCGGCGCCTTCGCTGGCGCTCGATATTTCGAGTTTCCACCCTTTCATTTCGCAATATTTGGCATACATGCGGAAGAGGTCACCGGCAAAGAGGGCAGCTTCGTCGCCACCTGTTCCGCCGCGTATTTCGAGTATGGCGTTGCGGTCGTCCTGCGGGTCGGCGGGCACGAGCAGGAGTTTTATCTCCTCTTCGAGTGCCGGTATCTGAGCCTGGCTCTCGTCGAGTTCTTCACGGGCCATTTCCCGCATTTCGGGGTCGTTCTCGCTGTCGAGTATTTCGCGGGCCTCTTCGATGTTTCTCAGCAGGCCGGCATAGCGTTTGCGGGCGTTGTCAATTTTTTCGAGGTCGCTGTATTCTTTGGTGAGTTTGGCAAAGCGTTTGCGGTCGTTGATGACTTCGGGGTCGGTGATAAGTGTGCTTACTTCCTGAAAACGCAATGACAAACCGTCTAACTTCTCTAATAATTTGTTGTCGCTCATAGATTGGCAATTTGAGCGCAAATATACAAAATTGCGACGGAACTTTTTGTATGGCGCCGATACAAATTCGACGCTATTCTTTCCTGTTTCCGAGATGAAGTGCCGGTGGTGGTCGTGCTTTCCCTCCCGATTATTCTTCTTCGTGGAATTTGTGTTTCTTGTTTCCGAACGTGAAACGGTAATTGATGGTGAGTCCGAATATGTTTCCCGTCTCGACCTGTGGACGGCTTATGTGCGATGTGTATTCATATTCCGATTGTTTATATACCATGTCGTACGCATTTTTGAAAAACGGATTGTAGGCATACAGTATGAAGTTCCAGTTGTTGACTGAGTATGCAGCTTGCATGTTGATTCGGAAATCCCGCGTCGTGTAGACAGCCGTTGTGGGATCGAAATTCCTGCTCAGGCAGACGCAATTCACGCTGGCCGAGAAGCCTTTGTACATAAACGTCGTATATCCGCCTGCGGCCACGACGTCGAGTGTGAAGTTTTTCCATAATGAGACGTTTAAATGACCGTACACACCAGCCAGTCCTACGGAAAATCGTTGGGGTATGATGTCGTATTGTATATTCAGTCCATATTGTTGTGTCGCGGAAATTTTTCCGTTCTCTTTTTGTTTGATAAAAATTTGTCGCTCTCCGATAAAATCGACTTTGTCATAGATGATGTGGGAATATCCGTGGACTTGTATGTACGGCATTATCGATAGCCGCCCGTGTGTCCAAGTGTAGCTGATCTCGTTTTTGAATGACCAGACGTTTTTTAAATCGGGATTCCCTCTTCTTACCATGTATTCATTTTCCTTGTATTCGGGGGTAGTCATGTCGGATACATCGGGTTGTGTGCTGCGGAAGGTGGATTTTATCCTCAAATTGTGTGCTTTCCGGGTATAGGTGAGTTGGAAAAACGGTATGAACTGGTGTTCGACGGTTGTTCTGTTTTCTGTGTGCGAGAAGGATAGCTGTTCGGCCAGGCGGACTTGCAAACTCAACTTGTTTTTTATTTTGTAGTTATAGGTGGCATACAGCCGCGTGTTACCCTGGCTCAGGAAGACCTTCGACGCTGCACCTTCCCGGGTATTGTGATTGTCGGTGCGGGTGAAGTCCTGATAACCTTCCACACTGAGCGAAGAGCGGTTTTTGAACGTTTTGCTGTAATTGGCCTTGAAACTGGTGTGCCAGCTTTTTCCGTTGGTGGCATTGTCGTAGGTCGATGTTGTTTCGTCGTCGGTGCGGTAGGCATACCAGCGATTGTAATGGTTGGCGCCTCGGTTGCCGTACCACTCCAACCGCACCTGCTGCTCGTTTTTCAGTACGCGGTTATACCGCATTCTCACGGCGGGCAGGAGGTCGAGTGTGTGGGTCTTTTCCTGTCGGGTATAATTTTTTGTGTCGTTGCTGAATGTTTCGCGACTCCATGTGTCGTGATCTTCCAGCGTCCGGTTCATGCGGAGCGAGGAGTAGAAGGTCTGCTGCTTGTCTTTGTATATGTAGTTGAAATAGCTGCTGAGGTTGTTGGCGTTTTCGTCCGACGGGAGAGCCTCGGTCGTATTTATAACGATACTCTCGGGAAATGTGTAGGTGGTTACCGTGTAGTCTTCGTTGTGATTACGCGCATGGGTATATTTGTCCGAGACAGAGAGGGCAAACTCCGATTTGTCTTGGAAGTATTGAGCCGTTCCGCGACCGCTGCCGTAAGGACGGTTCAGTTGCTGTTTTCCGTTGAAGGCCACAGCTCCGGCATAGTCGCGCTCTTTCAAAATATAGTCGAGTACGACATCGGCTTCGGGATAGTCGGGGCGTCCGTTGGGGTAGAAGTCTACCCGTTTGATGTCGCGCGGGTTCAGTGCGTTGATTTCTTCTTCCGACGCCTCCATGCCGTTGATGCAGAAGAAGATGTCTTGGTCCATATAGGTAGGGGCCGACTGGAATGTCAGGGCTCGCACCCCCGGTATCATGAGGGCGGTCAAGGCGCTGTATCCGTCGTAGGCGTGGCGCATCTGTTCGCGGGTGGGGTAGACCATGGTCTTTTCTGCGGTGCGCACCGTCTGGCTGCCCACGACGGTAACTTCTTGCATGAGTATGGCGTTTGTACTCAACGTGATGTCGCCAAGCCGTATCAGTTTTTCGTCGGTCGGGTTCAGTACGAGGGTCATCTCTTTGTAGCCGATGTAATTGATGCGCAGGAAATGTGTTTGTCTCTTTGCCGGCAGTTTCAGCGTAAAGTTGCCTTGGCTGTCGGTTGTCGTGTTTGCGACGAGAAGGCTGTCGGCCTTGTAGCAGCGTATGGTTGCCCCGATGAGGTCGTAGTGCTTTTCATCTTGCAGGTGCCCTTCGATTTCAATGTTCGCCTCTTGGGCCGAAAGGGTAAAGGTGAACGAAAAAAGGCAGCAGAGAAGCGTCGGTATAAATCGTATCATGGTATCCTTTATGGGTTGGTTGTATAAAATATTTTGTCGTTAGACGTGTCGGATACCGAAAAAGTTTCAAAGTTGTTTTTTGCAAAAAAACGGCGTTGCCTTTTGAGGGGCAACGCCGTGATACGTGGTGGAGGTTGGGCCTTATTATTTGTTCTCCTTCTCTTCGCTATCCTTGGTCTTGATGGAGAGGTCGATAGGGTGGGCTACCTTTTCGGGAAGCAGGGCAATATCGAGTACCTCTCTGATGTCATGCACATAGTGGAACTGCAATCCTTTGAGGTAGCTGGCCTTTATGTCTTCAATATCTTTGCGGTTTTCGTCGCAGAGTATGATTTCTTTGATGCCGGCACGTTTGGCAGCCAGTATCTTTTCCTTGATACCGCCCACGGGCAGTACCCGGCCCCGCAGGGTGATTTCGCCCGTCATGGCCAGATGGGCACGCACCTTGCGCTGGGTAAACGATGAGGCGATGGAGGTAACCATGGTGATGCCGGCCGACGGACCGTCCTTGGGAATGGCTCCTTCGGGAACGTGTATGTGCAGATTCCAATGGTCAAATACTTGACTATCTATTCCAAGTTCGTCGGCGTGGGCCTTGACATATTGCAGGGCGATAATGGCCGACTCTTTCATGACATCGCCCAAGTTTCCCGTGAGGGTGAGTTTCTCGCCTTTGCTGCGGCTGAGGCTTGACTCGATGTAGAGAATTTCTCCACCTACGGCCGTCCAGGCCAGGCCCGTAACCACACCGGCGTAGTCGTTCCCTTCGTAGCGGTCTCTCGTATACTCTTTCATACCGAGATATTCGGACAGGCTGTCGACCTGCAACTCGTGTTCCCACGTTTGTCCTTCGGCTTTTTTGCGGGCCACCTTGCGCATGATTTTGGCAATCTTCTTGTCGAGCTCGCGCACGCCCGATTCGCGGGTGTAGGAGTCGATGATGGCGGCCATCGTCTTCTTGGGAATATCGAGGTCGTCTTTGCTCAACCCGTGCTCTTCGAGCTGTTTGGGTACAAGGTGGCGACGGCCTATCTCAATTTTCTCTTCCAGTATGTAACCCGACACTTCAATGAGCTCCATGCGGTCGAGCAGGGGGCGCGATATGGTGTTGAGGTTGTTGGCCGTGGCGATGAACAAAACTTTCGATAAGTCGTAGTCGATGTCGAGATAGTTGTCGTGGAAAGCGTTGTTCTGTTCCGGGTCGAGCACTTCGAGCAGCGCCGAGGCAGGGTCGCCTTTGAAGTCGTTGCCTATTTTGTCGATTTCATCGAGCACGAATACCGGATTTGAAGATCCGGCTTTCTGCAAGCCTTGAATGATACGGCCAGGCATGGCGCCGATGTAGGTACGGCGGTGTCCGCGTATCTCGGCTTCGTCGTGCAGACCACCCAGCGAAACCCGTACGTACTTGCGGTTCAAGGCAGCGGCAATCGACTTGCCCAACGAGGTTTTTCCCACTCCCGGAGGACCGTAAAGACAGATGATGGGGGCCTTCATGTCGCCACGCAGTTTCAGCACGGCGAGATGTTCGATAATACGTTCCTTGACTTTTTCGAGACCGTAGTGGTCTTTATCGAGTTGTCGCTGAGCGTTTTTCAAGTTGAAGTTGTCGGTCGTGTATTCGCCCCACGGCAGGTCGGTGAGCGTTTCGAGGTAGTTGTACTGTACCGAGAAGTCGGGCGACTGCGGATAGAGACGTTCCAGTCGTCGCAACTCCTTGTCGAAGACCTCCTGCACCTCTTTGCTCCATTTCTTCTTGGCGGCCTTCTGCGAAAGCTCTTCGATGTCCTGCTCCTGAGCGTTGCCTCCCAGTTCGTCCTGTATGGTCTTTATCTGCTGTTGCAGGAAATGCTCCCGTTGCTGTTGGTTGATGTCGGCACGGGTTTTCGACTGGATGTCGGCCTTGATTTCAAGTAGTTGCGCCTCCTTGCGCAGGGCGGCATAAAGTGCAAAAGCCCGATCTTTTATCGTGTGAATGTCGAGGAATTCCTGTTTCTGCTGGGGGTTGAACGGCACGTTGGTACATAGGAAATTGACCAGGTAGAGCATGTTCCCCATGTTGCGAAGGGCAAAAATCAGTTCGCGAGGCGGCTCGGCCATCGATTTCAGCACTTCGAGCGTCGTGTCTTTCAGCGCGTCGAGCAGTGCCTCAAACTCCTTGTCGTTCTCTTGCGGGAGAACTTCGGGTTGGAGGGTGATGTTACCTGTAATATATGGTGCAAACGAGGTAATCTCATCGAGGTGGAAACGCTGTTTCCCTTGCAGTATGACAGTTGTGTTACCGTCTGGCATCTCCAATACCTTCACGATTTCGCCTAGCGACCCCATGGTGTAGAGGTCGTCGATGTCGTCGGGGTCGTCTTTATACATGTCTTTCTGGCATACCACGCCGATAAGCTGTTTTTTCTTGACGGCTTCGCGCACCAGTTGCAGCGACTTGGCCCTTCCCACGGTGATGGGCAGGGTTACGCCGGGAAACAGAACCATGTTGCGCAGCGGCAGAATAGGCAGTTTTTTCTCGTCGAGACCCGGACATTCGATATCGGGCGAGCCATCGATTTCGGCAAAGATGGTGCCAAAACTGGCGTTCTCGTCGGTATCAAAGAAGAGGTTATTATCAGATGAAAGCATAATTTTTCGTATTTGTCATTTTGTCATATTTTCTCTTATGCAGCATGCGGCAGCATAAGACTGGCTCTTACGTTTTTTATATAGCAATTGACGTGCCAAAGTTAATGATTCTTTATCGTCTATGGATATTATTATAGATTTTTGTTTATTTGCCGGTTCAAAACTTTACAGGAGATGAGCAATCCCTATTTTCGTTTCAAGCAGTTTACCGTGTGGCACGACCGTTGTGCCATGAAAGTGGGCACCGATGGCGTGCTGATAGGCGCGTGGTGCGATGTCGTCGGCTGTCGCCGTATTCTCGATGTGGGTTGTGGTACCGGACTGATTGCTTTGATGGCGGCCCAGCGTACTGCCGCCCCCGAAGTGCAGGTCGATGGGGTGGAGATTGATGCCGAGGCGGCGGCACAGGCTGCCGACAACGTGGCCCGCTCGCCATGGAGCGAGCGGATACATATCTGTTGTGGCGATTTCGTCGATTATGCCGCTGCGTTTCAATCTCCTCGTTACAATCTTGTTGTCTCCAACCCTCCTTATTTTGAACATTCTCTTCTCCCCGACGATGAGGCACGGCTCACGGCACGGCATACGGCTCGCCTCACCTATGCCTCGCTGTTGCAGGGTGCTGCTTCGCTTTTGCTCCCGGGTGGGCATGTCTCGCTTATCTTTCCGGCCGGAATATACGATGCGGTCGATGCCGAAGCGCGTCGTTTCGGATTTTTTCCCCGCCGGGTGGCTTGGGTGAGCGGCCGTGAGGGAACGGCTCCCAAGCGGGTGTTGGCCGAGTGGGGGCGTGAGCCTGTCGCGGCGGTTGACGAGCAGCACTTTTCCATCGAGACGGCACCTTTGCAGTGGACGTCCGAATATAAGGCACTCACCCGCGACTTCTATTTGCAGTTGTAGACTGAGGGCCAAAGAGAGAGGGGGACCAAACAAGGTCCCCCTCTCTCTTTGGCGGGATTGTGCGATGGGGCTGTTATTTGATATTTCCCCGCAGGCGAGTGAGGTATTCCTGCATGGCGGCACTGTCTTTCCGGGCCACGATGTCTTGGAGGTGGGCCAGGTTCTCCTGAATCTTTTCCAGCTGTTCGCTGGTGTGGGGGTTGAAGAGAATTTCGCTAATCAGGTAGTCGTCTTCCGAGAAGAGACCGCGGGCAATGTTCATGTGCTTCTTGAAGGTGGTACCCGGGGCGTCCTGGTGCTTCATGATGGAGGCGAATACCATGGTCGAGGCAAACGGTATGGAGAGCGAGTAGGCTATCGTCTCATCGTGTTGCTTGAAGGTGTACTCAAAGATGTTGAGATGCAGGCGGCTGTACAGGTCTTTGAAGAAAACTTTTCCCAGATGATTCGATTCGGAGATGATGATGGTGTTCTCCTCGGAGAGGTTGCTGAGGTTGGCAAACGTGGGACCGAACATGGGGTGTGTCGACACAAACGGGTGCTTTACCTTGGCATAGAACTCCGGCAGTCCGGTTTTTACCGAAGCGATGTCCGATATGATGCAGCTCTCGGGAATATGAGGTAGCACGGCTTCGAATGCCGGTATGGTGTATTTTACGGTGGCGGCATTGATGAGCAGTTCGGGCTTGAAAGCCTCAATTTCTTCCATCGTCGTCATGCGCTGGGTGTTGAAGGTAAACCTCAGCCGCTGCGGGTCGGTGTCGTAGATACCCACCTCATGCTCAAAACTCAACACGTCGGCAAAGAACGAACCCATCTTACCGGCGCCTAAAATCAGTATTTTCATCGTCCTTTTCTTATTTGTTGATGATGACCATCTGCTGGCGTATCGACTCTTCGTGTATGGCTGCCAAAATGGTTTTCATGAATTCTCCGTCCATGTCCAGATCTTGAGCCTGGCTCACCCGTTTGCTGAGAATCTCGTCATATCGGGCCGTTTGCAGAATGGGCATGTCGTGCTCTTTCTTGTATAGTCCGATTTCGCGCGACACCCGCATACGTTTCGACAGCAGGTCGAGCAGTTGGTTGTCGAGTTCGTCGATTTGGCGACGCAGTTCGTTCAGGTTCTCGGTGCTTTGTGACGTTTCACGCACGATGAGCATGTCGAGAATGTAGGCCAGCACGTCGGGTTTTACCTGTTGCGAGGCGTCGCTCCAAGCGTTGTCGGGGTTACAGTGCGATTCAATGATGAGACCGTCGAATCCGAGGTCCATAGCCTGTTGGCAGAGCGGAGCGATGAGGTCGCGTTTGCCGCCTATGTGGCTGGGGTCGCAGATGATGGGCAGGTTGGGAAAGCGGCGGCGCAATTCGATGGGAATGTGCCATTGCGGCAGGTTGCGGTAGATGCGCTTGTCGTAGGCGCTGAATCCACGGTGTATCACGCCGATTTTGCGTATGCCTGCGTTGTAGATGCGCTCTACGGCACCAACCCACAGTTCGAGGTCGGGGTTGACCGGGTTTTTGATGAGTATGGGTATGTCTACACCTTTCAGTGCGTCGGCGATTTCCTGCATCGAAAAGGGATTGGCTGCCGTGCGTGCTCCGATCCAGAGTATGTCTACGCCGTATTTGAGGGCTTCGAATACATGGTATTGGTTGGCTACCTCGGTAGCTACATACATGCCGGTCTCTTCTTTGACACGTTTCAGCCAGGGAAGGCCGACGGTTCCCACGCCTTCAAATCCACCCGGTTTGGTGCGGGGTTTCCATATTCCGGCCCGGAATATCTTGATGCCCTGAGCTGCCAGTTCCTTGGCGGTTTCGAGTACTTGCTCTTCGGTTTCGGCGCTGCACGGGCCGGCGATGACGAGCGGACGTTTGTTTTCGATACCCGGCAGGGTAATCGGTTCGAGATTCATGATAGAGTCTGCCATAGTTATATGATTTTTATGATATTCTAATGTGTTCTTTTATGCGTCGGAGAGATTCTTCCAGAGCCTTTTGGTCGGCACAAAGAGAGATGCGCACGTAACGCTCACCCTGGCTGCCGAATATGATGCCGGGCGTGATGAAGACACGGGCTTCGTAGAGAACCTTGTCGGCCAGTTCGGTACAGCTGTTCATGGTATCGGGAATCTTGGCCCAGAGGAACATGCCACGTTGTTTGGGGTCGAACGTGCAGCCCATAGCTTCGGCAATCTGTTCGGCAATGACCCGCCGTTCCCGGTAGATGCGGTTGTTGCTTTCGTACCAGGAGGCCGGAAGCGACAGGGCGTGGGCGGCAGCCTCTTGCATGGGGCGGAATGTACCCGAGTCGATGTTGCTCTTCACACGCAGTATCCAGGAGACGAATTGGGCGTTTGAGGCCAGCATGCCTACGCGCCACCCAGGCATGTTGTGCGATTTACTCATGGAGTTCATCTCGATGCATATCTCTTTGGCGCCTGGTATCGCCAGAAGACTCATTGGGTTATCGTTGAGTATGAAACTGTAAGGGTTGTCGTTGACTATGATGATGTTGTGACGTCGCCCGAAGTCGACCAGCTTTTCAAACAGTTCATGCGAGGCTGGAGCGCCGGTCGGCATGTGCGGATAGTTGACCCACATGAGTTTCACTCCCGAGAGGTCGCATTTGTCGAGTGCGTCAAAGTCGGGTTGCCACCCGTTCTCTTCGCGCAGTTCATACGGAATGATGCGGGCTTCGGCCAGTCGGCTTACCGAGGTGTAGGTGGGGTATCCCGGGTTGGGAACCAGCACGCCGTCGCCGGGATTGAGAAAAGCCAGTGAGATGTGCAGAATACCCTCTTTCGAGCCGATGAGCGGTTGTATTTCACAACTCGGGTCGAGTTCTACGCCATACCATTTGTGGTACCAGTCGGCAAAGGCTCGTCGCAACTCGGGTATTCCCACATAAGGTTGATAACCGTGGGTATTGTCTTTGCGGCTTTCGCGGCAGAGAGTCTCAATAGTCTCGGCATGAGGCGGACGGTCGGGGCTGCCTATTCCGAGGCTGATGACATTTAGCCCGCGAGCATTCATTTCGGCTACTTCTTTGAGTTTCTTTGAGAAGTAGTATTCGCTTATCTGGTTTACCCGGTTGGCGGGAACGATATTACAGGTTACATTTTGATTCGGCATATTCTCCAAGTATTTTAAGTTCTTTGGTCAGAGGGGTGATGGCATCGACGGCCTGGTGGTAGCGCAGACGGCCTTCGTATACGACGTCGATGTAGAACTGGTATTCCCATTCGCGGCCGATGATGGGCAGCGACTGTATTTTGGTCAGGTTCATTTTGTAGAACGACAGAATCGAGAGTACCTGCGAGAGGCTGCCTTCGGTGTGCGGCAGGGTGAAGACGAGGCTCGATTTGTTGCAAACTTTGCCTTTGCGCAGGTCGTCGGCCTGCCAACGGTTCGACAAGACGAGGAAGCGGGTCGAGTTGTGTTTGTTGGTCTCGATGCCTTCCTGCAAGATTTTCAGGCCATACATGGCGGCAACATCTTTCCCGCAGATGGCGGCCCGCCCGTGCAGCTTGTGGCGGAATATGTCTTCAGCGCTCTTGGCTGTGTCTTCGGCTTCGACAGCTTTGAGACGAGGGTGGGCGTTGAGAAACTCGCGGCACTGCATCAGGGCGATGGGGTGGGAGTTGACTTCGGTAATGTCGTCCCAGTCGTCCTCGGGCAGACACATAATTGAGTGTGAGATATGCAGGCGGGCTTCTCCTACGATTTGCGTGTCGCTCTCGCGCAGCAGTTCATGGTTTTGTAGCAGGCTGCCAGCGATGGTGTTCTCGATGGCCATCAGTCCGATGACAGAGTCTTCTTTTTTTATGTTTGAGAAAATATCTTCAAAAGTGGCACAGTAGATGACTTCGATTTCTTCTCCGCTGAAGTAGCGATGAGCGGCGATGTCGTGAAAAGAACCTTTGGCTCCTTGTATGGCTATACGTTTCATATTGGTTGGTTATTAAAAAATCCCACTCTTCCGGAGGGAAGGTGGGATTAACATATCATGGAACTTTTGAGGCACATACGATTGCCTCCCACCTTGACGCCTTGTTGCATAAAGTAGAAAAAGTAAAATCCGTAAAATCGAAAATATCGTTGTGCCATATAATTCGGTATATATTAAAAAATCCCGTCTTGTGAACGGGATTTCATTATTTTATCAATTGTCGGCCACACAAAATCCCGTTTTTACTTTTTGTTAAAGTAAAAATAGAAAAAATAGGTGTAACCGAAAGAATGGTTCATAGTCGATGCTTGTTTTTATTACGCAACAAAGATAGGTAAAATGAAGAAAAGAAAAAAGTATTTCGCAATTTTTTTTGATAAAAAGAAAAATAAATCTCTACTCTTCATCAAAAATGTAATATATATAAACATTCTATCCATTTTGTGAGCAATAAGGTACAAAGTGGGCCGACTTAAATATTTTTTATTATCTTTGTCTATAATAATAGATTGTGTATGAAAAAGATTCTTCAAGATTTCAAGGTATTTGCCATGCGAGGAAATGTCATTGATATGGCAGTGGGTGTAATTATCGGAGGGGCATTCGGGAAGATTGTCTCTTCGCTGGTGTCGGATATCATCATGCCGTTGATAGGTGTACTTATAGGTGGCGTTAATTTTAAAGACTTGAAATGGACGTTTCACTCTCCTTCTCTCGGTAGTGATATACCGGCTCGGGAGGTGGCGGTCAATTATGGAAATTTCATACAGGCGACATTTGATTTTTTAGTGATTGCCTTTTCGATATTTCTCTTTGTAAAACTCATATCTCGTTTTTCGCGTAAAAAAGCTGCCGAGGAAGCTACCAAGCAGGCTTCGGCTGCGCCCCCAACTGTTTCGGACGAGGTAAAGTTATTGCAGGAAATACGCGATTTACTCAAAGAAAAGAATCTGCATCAGGAGAAATAAAGAATTTTTTTGCTGTTGTATATTCTTATACCAGGAAATTCGTATCTTTGGGAAAAAATAGACAGGTATGAATGCGGCACGAGAATCGATGTTGAAATTGATAGCAGAGGCTTTCTGTGAAGCTATTGAGAAAGCAAAAGACGATAGCACTTATTCGTTGACTGATATGTATGTCGGATTCCGACCCGAGGAGCTCTCTTTATCTCTTTACGATGATAAAGATGTCTTGTTGCAGCAAATTACCCTAGATGAATGTGAAGACCTCAAAGAGGTCGCTGATGCACCCACGTCGGAAGGTCTGGTAAAACTATTGCGAGAGGCCTTGAATATGCCCGAGGTCGATGCTGCGTTTTCCTCTCTCGATACAGTGGCTCCGGTTTCGGTGGTTCTCATTAACGAAGAGAAAGAGCCGGTGTGTGAGTTGAAGACTTTCGACAATGAGATGCTTTTTCTCGAAGACGATTTGTTGAAAAAAATGGGAGAGGAGTTGGACGATTTTTTTGAAAAGTTGATGTCCGACGTTAAGTAAGCAAGTGCCAACTTGAAAATAAAAAAGAAAAGGTCTGCCATTCATGGCAGACCTTTTTTGAAATTTTACCCCGAGCTTCATTCCCATCTAGAAGCTGAAAAAGCCTAATGGCTGTTTATTGCTGACATACCATTCACCATCTTGTTCATCACAGAAGATGTGATGTTCGCAGGCAAGCCAGCCGATGGCTGCAAAGAAGTCTTTGTCCGACAATGAAAGCAGCCTTTTTACGCGATTGACCGTGATGGTATAACACCCTTCCAAGATGCACCATATACGGCCTGCATTTACTGCAATATCCAACGTTTTCATACGGTTGGGATTAAATTTCGTCACAATATAAGTAATCGGTACTTTAAATCAAAATATTTTTGTCGGAAATTTTGTTCAAATTGTTGTTTTTATGGTTTTAATATCTATTTTAGTTTTCATAAACAGTACTTTCCGACTCAGGATAAATCTCGGGTGAATACGAGGTAAAGAGTGTTTCGGCAAAAAGCCAATACAAAAGAAGAACGATGGCCAGCAATACAGCTATAAAAGTTCCTATTTTCTTTGATGTCGACAACATGGTAATTCTGTAAAGTTATTTTGTGTATAACAATACAGAAGCACAAAGGTTCTCAAAATTCGATAAGTGGCTACTTGTTCCAGATGTCCCAACTGGCATAGGCTTGCAATAGAAGCATTTCCAGACCGTTCTTTGTCGTGGCTCCCTGCTGGGCACATTTCTCGAGAAAGAGTGTGGTCTCGGGATTGTACACCAGGTCGTAGGCCAGATGTTGGGGAGTGATGGCATCGTAGGGAATATTAGGACAAGTGTCGGTCTGAGGATACATACCCAAGGGGGTAGCATTTATGATGATTTGAAATTCTTCCATGTGCCGAGGCGTGAGCTCTTCGTAGCTGAGTACCCCCTCTCTGGGTGTACGCGATACCAGCTGTGGGTCAATACCCAGGGAGAGAAGTCCGTACCATACCGCTTTTGACGCACCTCCGGTGCCCAAGATCAATGCTTTCCGGTGATAATCTTTGATGTAGGGGCGAATGGAATCGGTAAATCCTATGATGTCGGAGTTATATCCTTTCAATAACATTTTATCTTTCCCTGGAATGAACTTTACCACATTTACGGCGCCAATCATCTGTGCCGTTCCGTCCATCTCATCGAGAAAAGGAATGATGCTTTCTTTATAGGGTATTGTAACGTTCAGGCCGCACAGGTCGGGGGTCTCCTCGACAACCAGTCGCAGATCTTCGATGCGATCTATTTCAAAGTTCCGGTATTCGGCCGGTATATTTTCATTCGCAAATTTTTCGTTGAAAAAGTTGCGGGAAAAAGAGTGAGTAAGGCGATACCCTACAAGTCCGTACACACGATGGGGCTTTTCCATAATTATCCTTTGTATTTAGCGGTTTTCAATAAACTCAGTTCGTCGTTGTCATTCCATAAATCGGTTAAGGAGACACCGCTCTGCTTCACGTATTCCGAAACGATGCGCCACCCGACATATCGGGCTGCCTGCCCTGGCGATTGTTGTGTAAAAGGAGCCGTAAAAGGAGCCGGGGAGATATATTTCCCGATGAGGAAACGGTCGGTTGAGTATAAATCTTTTGACTGTATAAATCGGTTCCACATATTCGATTCATTATTGCGGCACCATTGCCATTCTTCCTCGGAGTATCCCATGAGTCGTTCGACAGGAATATCGGGTAGCAGGCGTTGCAGGCTGTAAAGAATTTTTCCCTCATAAATCATCTCTTGCAGGAGCGTGGGTTGGGTATTGGTTGATAAGGGGTGCCGGGTATAGAGAATGACTCTCAGAATGTCGGGTACGATATATTCTCTGCTTTTGCGTTGCAACTGGTACGGATTAAATATCGAGCGGTAAAGTGGAAATTGTGCGCCCAAGTAATGGTCGAGCGATACTGCGAGAATTGTGTCGAAATTGACAATTTGCTGTTGCAGTCCCGATGTGTGAGTATAGATTTGTCGGGGCAGGGAATCGTTGGGCATAAGACTTCGATATTTGGCAAAAGCTTGTGTCAATTGGTGTTCGATGTCTTCGACGTTGACAAAACCACTGTCGACTCCCTGTTGCAGTTGTTGCATATATGGAAGGGAGAATTTCTGAATAAGACAGCTCTTTAACGCTGAATCTTTCAGGGGAAGTTGTAAAATCTCAGCAGTGTATAAAGAGTAGAATGCACTATGGTGGGAAATAAAAGTCTGTTCTTCGACAGAGTCATTCGAGTGTAAGAAAGTCTGTAATTCTTGGTCGTAACGGGTCATGACAACAGGCGCCGCATTTTCCGGTTGAGAGGTACAAGCGGTTAAGAATCCGATGAGGCACAGGAAAACGACAAGGCGAGTCATGCAACCATTTTTAATGATATTCAACAAAGATAATGCAAGTATCGTCGAAAAGCAAATGTTTGAAGAGATTCCTGTTGAATATTCATTTAAAATAATGCCCGATATCTACTATTTCCTTTTCAAATTTGGCGTTTCTTTGGAAAGAGTTCAATTCGACGACGACAGATATAATCTCCAGCTATTTATATTCTGTTATCCTTTATTTATATAATAAAAAAGCGTACCATTCCATTTTTTTGTATCTTTGTCGAGATATTATTAATTTTTTGTTCATCAAAGTTTTTCCCCTTTGTCGAAACCATGACGATGAGGCATACATTATTTATATATCTGACGGTTTTTGTTCTGTCTTTCTCTTTTGCGATGGGAGGTGAGGCCAAAGATCGTTTTGTCGTCGTTATCGATGCCGGTCATGGGGGGCATGACCCAGGGGCAGTTGCCAATCGTCTTAAAGAGAAAAATATCAATCTCGACATTGCGCTGAAATTGGGAAAGAAAATACAGCAGAACTGCTCCGATACAAAGGTGATATATACCCGCAGTAAAGACGTGTTTGTAACCTTGAAAGGGCGTACCGAGATAGGCAACAAAGCCAAGGCAGACTTGTTTATTTCTATTCACACCAATTCGGCCGCTAACACATCGGCCAAAGGAACGGAAACATTTATTTACGGCTTGGAGCAGACAGGCATAAATATGGAGGTGGCCAAACGGGAAAACTCGGTTATTTTGCTGGAAGACGATTATACAACCACCTATCAGGGATATGATCCCAATTCGGTCGAGTCTTTCATTATGTTTGACTTTCAGCAAAACAAATATTTTGAGCAAAGTATCCATTTTGCCTCGATGGTACAAGACCAGTTCCGTATCTTGGCCAAGCGTCCCGACCGCAGTGTGCGCCAGCAAAACTTGCTGGTGCTTCGCCTTTCGGCCATGCCAAGCATACTGGTCGAGGTGGGATATATCAGCAATCCCTCAGATGCAGCTTTTTTAGCGAAAGATGCCAATCGCTCGAAGTTGGCCGAGTCGATATATCGGGCGTTTGTCGCCTATAAAGATGAGTGGAACCGGAAAAAAGTATCCCAGCATGTCGATCGGGGGGCTACCGTTCCGACGTCGGGAACCATATATAAGGTACAACTGATGGCTTCGAAAAAGAAGTTGTCGCTTCAAGACCCTTGTTTTAAGGGGCTGTCGCCCATCTCATATTACCAAGAGGGCGATTGGTATAAATATACCTATGGAGAATCGCCCAGCCGAGAGGCCTTATCGGGCAAGTTGTCTCAAGCCAAACGTTATTTCAAAGACGCATATATCGTCTCTTTTAAGAACGGAAAGAAACAGAATTAATCCTTTTATATCCATCAAAACGATATGAAGAAATATTTCACCAAAGAGGTAAAAATTGCTATTTCGGTCATCATAAGTGCCGTTATTCTTTATTTCGGAATCGAATTTCTGAAAGGTGTCAATCTGATGCAGCCCTCGAACTATTATTATGTAAAGTATGCCAATGTGACGGGACTCACAGTATCTACTCCTGTTACCGTAGATGGATTTAAGGTAGGCTTGGTGCGCAATATTGAGTATGACTATGACGCTTACCAGGGAGCCGTGGTAGAGGTGATGCTCGATAAAAAATTGAAAGTACCCGAAGGCAGTAAAATAGTGCTTCAAGCCGATTTGTTGGGAACTGTTACTCTCAATTTGCAGTTGAATAAGTATGTGTCGACCTATTGTTCACCCGGAGATTATCTTGAAGGAGAAATTGCCGAAGGTCTTATGGAAAGTGTTGAAGAAGATTTGTTACCGACAATAACAGCCATGATTCCCAAAATAGACAGTGTACTCACCGGCTTGAATGCGATTGTACACTCTCAGGAGCTGAATACTACATTGACCAATGTCGCCCGCATATCCGATGAGTTGAGTGGTGTGTCGCACCGACTGTCGCTTATGATGACCGATACAGTTCCTGCCATACTTTCCGATGTTAAGCGCATAACACATCATCTTGATGGTTTTACGGCCGAACTTTCAAATTCACATATTGACCAGACCATAAAGCACATTGACGAAGTGGTACTTTCGGTAGATACGCTTGTGGCCAAGTTACATCAACCTGATAATACTGTTGGAGCGTTGCTTTCCGACAGACAGCTTTACGACGCCCTGCAACATACGGTATTAAGCGCCGATTCGCTGTTGATCGATTTACGTCTCAACCCCAAGAGGTATGTTCACTTCTCTCTCTTTGGTGGTAAAAAATAAATATTTACTATTTAGACCCAATATAAATAATCGATGCTTGGCCAATTTTTCTGTTTCATCTAAAAAACACCTTATATCAAGGCGTTTTTTTAGATATAGCTATTCTCCTTTCTCTTGGAATAAAAAACGAGTAATAAGTTATCGTGCTCATAATCATTGTAATAACAAAATTTTACAGAGGTTGTTTTCTCAAAAATTGAAGGAGCTTATAATTGTCTTACCTACAATATTTTGAAACGTTTTTGATATATCCAATAAAAAAACGATTTTATTTTTCGAAAAAGAATTCCAAACTTTGTAATCGACTTCTACGATAGAATTTTGTACAACAATGAGTATAGATTACGTCTCTTTATGGGACCGCTGTCTGTCCATTATCAAAGATAACGTATCGGTTGAGCATTATAAAACCTGGTTTGAGCCGATACGTGCGGTAAAGTACGTCGATAATGAACTGACAGTACAAGTCCCAACACAGTTTTTCTACGAGTATCTTGAAGAGCATTTTGCCGATATTCTTCAACATACCTTGTTACGTGTTTTTGGTCCTGGAATACAACTGATGTATAGCATATCGGTTGTAAAGGAGCCCGAAGAGACGACACAACTTCCTTTGCACGGTACCCGCTCGCAGAAGTCAACAAAGGGTATAACCGAACCTGTACAGATTGCCGATCCATTTAAGCAGCCTGTATACAAGGAGCTCGACTCACAGTTGAACCCTTATTATAGTTTTGATAACTATTTTTCGGGTTCGAGTAACGTATTGGCTCGTTCGGCGGGTGAAGCTGTGGCGCAGAACCCCGGAAAGACGGCTTTCAATCCACTGTTCTTGTATGGAGAGTCGGGAGTGGGTAAGACTCATCTGGTGCAAGCCATTGGAGCCAAGGTCAAGGCACTGAATCCCAAAGCTCGCGTATTGTATCTTTCTTCGCATCTGTTTCAGGTACAATATACCAATGCAGTGCGTAATAATGCCGTGAACGATTTTATCAATTTCTATCAGAGTATTGATGTGTTGCTCATTGACGATATTCAGGATTTGGTGGGAAAAACGGCTACGCAGAATACATTCTTCCACATATTCAATCACTTGCATCAGACGGGGAAACAGTTGGTGCTGACATCAGACCGCCCGCCCGTTTCGCTCGAAGGTATGGAAGAGCGCCTTCTGACCCGTTTCAAGTGGGGACTCTCGGCCGAAGTTGAACGGCCCGACTATGACTTACGGAAAAATATTCTTGTAAACAAACTTCGAAAAGATGGCGTGGTAATAGCACCCGATGTGATAGATTATATCGCCCGCAATGTCTCCAACAGTGTAAGAGAGCTCGAAGGTATTATCGTATCACTGATGGCGCGCTCGATTATTCTGAAAAAAGAAATTTCGGTTGAGATGGCCGAGTGTGTGTTGGCATCCAGCATACAGATGAAGAAAAAGCAGATAACCATCGAGTTGATACAGCAGAAGGTATGCGACTATTTCAATATGGATATGAAGTTGTTGCAGACAAAAACACGTAAACGAGAAATAGCTCTGGCTCGTCAGATATCGATGTATTTGGCCAAGAAATATACCGAATATCCACTTTCGCAGATAGGCAGTTGTCTTGGTGGAAAAGATCATGCTACCGTCCACTATGCCTGCAAGACGATAGCACAGCAGGTCGAAATCGACAAGACTCTGCGGCAGCAGGTAGATGAGATAGAGCAGTCGTTGCGTTCTTGACAGATAAAGTTAAAATAAGCGAAGCGGGCCTCGAAAAAATCGAGGCCCGCTTCGCTTATAATGTATAATGGGACAAACTTTTAAAATTTGAAACCTTGTTCTTTGATAACCTTTAAGAATAAATCGGAGAAATATTCATTGTTTTTCCGGGTATATCTTATGTCGGTGAATACTTGTGCAAGAGTCTCTTTTTTATTCTCTGCGACAAAACCTTTGTTGGCCGGAAGATCCTCTTTTTCGCGATACAGGCGGTCGATGTCGTCGTCGGAATAATCGTGGTATGTTTCGTGGTGAATCATGGCCTCAATGGGGAGGCGTTCAACCTGTTCGGGAATCGATTCGGGATAGCCTACCGTGATGGTGGTTATCGGCACAACAAAACGCGGCAGATTCAGAGCCTTTATGATGGCATCGGCATTGTAGGTCGTGGTGCCGAGATAACATATACCCAAGCCTTTGGCCTCGGCTGCCGTACAGAACTGTTGAGCGACGAGCAGGGCATCTATGGCTGCGGTGAAGAACGATTGAAAATTGTCGTATCCGGGGTCGGCGTGGCGCAGAGTGCACCACTTGATGAAACGGTTGAAGTCGGCACAGAACGTTAGTACGACAGGTGCACTGGTGACAGTGGGTTGGTTGAAGTGGGCCGGGGCCAGTCTTTTCTTGTTTTCGGCATCGCGGGTAACCACAACGCTATACACTTGCATATTTCCGGTAGTCGATACACGGAATGCCGCTTCCAAAAGTTCGTTCAGTAAATCATCAGAAATATCCGTCGTCTGATATTGTCGTATTGTTCGACGGTTTTTCAAGAAATCTAAATCCATAGCTTTGCTTATTTAATATGATACGTCAGATAAGGAAATCAATGCTTGTGACGAGACCCGATATTCGGAGTTACTATTCCTCGCCGGATTACTTCCTATTTTACACAAAGATACATTTTATTTGATAATAAAAGGGTTCTTATGCTGACTTTTTTTGATGGTTAATTGATAAATTGTGTTGTTTTGAAAAATTTATTCCTGTATGAAGGTATATTCTTCTTGATTTATAAAAAAGAAAACTTTGTTTTTGAGGATTGTTATATAATAAATTGATCAATAGCTATTTAATATGTTTTTAAGTGTTAAAATTGAAAACTTCAAAAAATTGTTGATAAATAAATGTTGGAAATATTTGTGTGCTCAAAAGTTTTTCATAAACTTGCAGACACAAAATTCAATCGCAAAGTCAATATTTAATACCCTGGAAAAAACACAAGTAACAACACGTTAAAAATTTTTTATTGTGGAACCAAAGAGTTATACTTACGATGAAGCATTCCAGTCGTCGTTGGAATACTTCAAAGGTGATGAATTGGCCGCTCGTGTGTGGGTCAACAAGTATGCATTGAAAGATTCGTTTGGGAACATCTATGAGAAGAACCCTGATGATATGCATCTGCGACTGGCCACGGAGATTGCCCGGATAGAAAAGAATTATCCAAACCCTCTGTCGGTGGAGAAGTTGATGGAGTTGTTCCGAAATTTCAAGTATATCGTACCCCAGGGAAGCCCCATGAGTGGCATTGGCAACAATTACCAGATAGGTTCGTTGTCAAACTGCTTTGTGATAGGTATGGAAGGAAATGCCGATTCCTATGGTGGTGTGATGAAAATAGATGAGGAGCAGGTACAACTCATGAAACGTCGAGGCGGAGTGGGACATGACCTGTCGCACATACGTCCCAAAGGTTCGCCCGTGAAAAATTCAGCATTGACCTCGACGGGACTGGTGCCTTTTATGGAACGCTATTCCAATTCTACACGTGAAGTAGCGCAAGACGGTCGCCGAGGGGCCTTGATGCTCAGTGTGTCGATAAAGCACCCCGATTCGGAATCGTTTATAGATGCCAAGATGACCGAAGGTAAGGTGACCGGTGCCAATGTGTCGGTAAGAATTACCGATGATTTCATGCAAGCTGCTATTGAAGGACGTCCTTATATTCAACAATACCCCATAGATAGTGACCATCCCATGGTAACCAAGGAGGTAGATGCACAAGCCATTTGGAAAAAAATCGTGCACAATGCCTGGAAATCGGCCGAACCCGGCGTTCTGTTCTGGGATACCATCGAAAGAGAGTCTATACCCGATTGTTACGCCGATTTGGGGTTCCGCACCATATCTACCAACCCCTGTGGTGAGATACCTTTGTGTCCGTATGATAGTTGTCGTCTGCTGGCCATCAACCTCTATTCTTATGTTGTCAATCCGTTTACACCGGAAGCTTATTTCGATTATGACCTTTTCCGGGAACACGTGAAGTTGGCCCAACGTATCATGGACGATATTATCGATCTCGAAATGGAGAAAATCGACCGTATATTGGACAAAATACATTCTGATCCCGAATCGGAAGAGATAAAACGCACGGAGACCCAACTTTGGGAAAAAATCCGTGCCAAGACTCTGAAAGGTCGCCGTACCGGCGTGGGAACAACCGCCGAAGGCGATATGATTGCCGCCATGGGGTTGCGTTATGGTACGGAAGAAGCCACGGCGTTTTCCGAAGGCGTGCATAAGGCATTGGCCCTTGCGGCTTATCGTTCGTCGGTCGACATGGCTCGCGAGCGGGGTGCGTTTGAAGTATATGATGCCCGTCGGGAAGAAAAAAATCCGTTTATAAACCGTTTACGGGAGGCCGACCCACAACTTTATGAAGATATGGTGAAGTGGGGACGTCGTAATATTGCTTGTCTGACGATAGCTCCTACGGGTACGACCAGTCTTATGACGCAGACCACTTCGGGTATCGAACCGGTATTTATGCCGGTTTACCGTCGCCGTCGCAAGGTGAATCCTAACGATGCCGATGTGAGAGTAGATTACATCGACGAGTCGGGCGACGCCTTTGAAGAATATCTGGTTTATCACCATAAGTTTGTAACTTGGATGAAGATGAACGGATATGAGGTGCGTAACGATTATACCCAAAGCGAGATAGATGAAATTATTTCGCATTCGCCTTACTACAAAGCAACATCGAACGATATCGATTGGATGCAAAAGGTGCGTATGCAAGGCCGGGTGCAGAAATGGGTCGACCATTCCATCAGCGTGACCATCAACTTGCCGGCCGATGTTACCGAAGAACTGGTGGGCGACCTCTATGTCGAGGCCTGGCGTTGTGGATGCAAAGGGTGTACGGTCTATCGCGAAGGTTCCCGTTCGGGAGTGCTGATAGCGGTGCAGAAAGAGGCCAAGAAAGAAAAAGAGAAAGAGGCGGCTGCTCAACAAACCAGTGTGCAAGGCGATATGGTGCGCCCCACAGAATTGGAAGCCGATGTGGTGCGTTTCCAAAATAACCGCGAGAAGTGGATTGCCTTTATCGGTCTGAAAGATGGTAAGCCCTATGAAATATTTACCGGTTTGGCCGACGATGATGACGGTATATCGATACCCAAAAACATCATCAAAGGAAAGATTATCAAGGCTTACGACGAGAACGGAAACAAGCATTACGACTTCCAGTTCCGCAACAAGCGAGGATATAAGACCACAATTGAAGGCCTCTCCGAGAAGTTCAATCCCGAGTATTGGAATTATGCCAAACTTATTTCGGGCGTACTTCGCTATGGCATGCCCATCGAGCAGGTTCTTAAATTGGTCGGCTCACTGCAATTGAACAGCGAAAATATCAATACCTGGAAAAACGGTGTAGAACGGGCGTTGAAGAAATATATGCCCAATGGTGCCAGTGCCAGTGGTCAGAAGTGCCCGAAATGCGGCCAGGAGACCCTTGTTTATCAAGAAGGTTGTCTGATATGTACTTCATGTGGAACCTCTAAGTGCGGATAATGCGAATAACGTTTTTCATTGAATATCACACCCGTTGGGGACAACAACTATTGTTGAGCGGCGATATAGAATCTTTTGGCTCAAACAGTGAAGAGCATGCGCTTCCTATGCAATATGTCGACGATGGCTGGTGGACAGCCACCATCGACATCGACCCGAATCAGACATTTGCCTATCGGTATTTGTTGCGTGAAGACGGAGTCATATCTCGAAAAGAGTGGGGCGGGGAACATTGTTTCCGCCCCACTCTTGGCATTTCGGACTATCAAGTGTATGACGAGTGGCGTGCGATTGCACAAGACAAAGCGTTTCTCTCTTCGGCTGTATTACGATGCGGACTTCTTCATCGTGAGAACCAGAACAAAGAGGCTGACGATTGTTGTGCCGGTGTAAGATTTGAAGTGACGGCTCCTGCACTTTTACCGCACGAAACCCTGGCCGTGGTCGGCTCATTTACAGACAATCCTTGGAGTGTAGAGGAATCCTGTCTTATGTCCGACGCTCGTTATCCGGTGTGGTCGGTAACCCTCTCTCCCGAAATATTGCGTCTCCCGGTTGAATATAAATTTGTCGTTGTCGATAAGGCCTCACATCGTATTGTGGCGTGGGAAGAGGGTGCAAATCGTCGGTTGCCGCTGTGGGTGAGTCGGCCAGGCGAAACAATTATTGCCTCTGCCGCCCATTTACGACTGTTCCGTCCGTTGTGGAAAGGAGCCGGAGTGGCCATACCCGTATTCTCGTTACGTTCCGAGGAGAGTTGGGGTATAGGCGAGTTTCTCGATATTGAAAAAATGGTCGACTGGGCAGTGATTACCGGGCAACGACTTATACAGCTATTGCCTGTCAACGACACAACCATGTGGCATACTTGGCTCGACTCATATCCCTATCGGGCCAACTCGGTGTATGCTCTTCATCCGGCTTATCTGCATCTGCCTGCTGTTGGGCGCCTGGCCGACGAAGCACTTATGGCCGGATATGAACGACGTGCTGCCGAGTTGAATGCTTTGTCCACGGTCGATTACGAATCGGTAATTGGCTTGAAAGAAGAATATATGCGTCGACTCTTTGCCGAGATAGGTGCTCAGACGTTGTCCACGACCGATTACCAGCGATTCTTTAGTGAAAACAAGGCTTGGCTTGTACCTTACGCCGCCTTCTGTTACTTGCGGGATACGCAGCATACACCGGTATGGAAACAGTGGGGAGAGTATGCCGAGTACGATCCCGAAAAGATAGCCCGTCTCACTTCCGAAGACAGCGATGCATATCTGTCGGTAGCCCGCTATTATTTTGAGCAGTACCATCTTCACAGGCAGTTGTCGCATGTCAGAGATTATGCTCGGAGTCATGGCGTTGTTATCAAAGGTGATTTGCCTATCGGAGTAAGCCACGAAAGTGTAGATGCCTGGGTCAACCCACACCTGTTTCACCTCAATATGTGTGCCGGAGCCCCTCCCGATGATTTTTCGGTTACGGGGCAGAATTGGGGGTTCCCTACCTATAATTGGCAAGAGATGTCCAACGACGGATATAGTTGGTGGAAAGCTCGTTTTACCAACATGGCCGAATATTTCGATGCTTACCGCATAGACCATATTTTGGGATTTTTCCGCATATGGGAAATTCCCGATACGGCTGTTGAAGGGTTGCCGGGACATTTCAATGCGGCATTGCCATTTACTGTCGACGAGTTGGCTCATTATGGTTTCTCTTTCAATGAAGGCCGTCATGCTAGACCCTATATTCGAGAAGAGATGCTTCCTGCACTTTTCGGCGCCTATGCACAAGAGGTATGTGATAATTACCTGCTTCGGAGCAACGACGGAACATTCCGATTGAAAGAATCGGTAGATAATCAGAAAAAGATATCGGCACTTTTCGATGACGTTTGCGATGAAAGGGCTCAGATGATAAAACTCGGTCTCTTCCGGTTGACCGATGAGGTGCTTTTTGTCCGGGACCCCTACAAAGAACACACCTGGCACCCACGTATTATGGCCTATGATACATATAGTTTCAAGGCACTCTCTCCCGAAATGCAACAAAGTTTCCGGCGTCTGCACGAAGATTTCTATTACAGCCGACACAATGATTTTTGGAGAGAAGAGGCGATGAGGAAATTGCCGACACTCTTGTCGTCGACCCAGATGTTGGTCTGTGGAGAAGATTTGGGCATGATACCTCAATGTGTGCCAGATGTGATGGAGCGCTTGCAGATTCTTTCTCTGGAAATCGAACGCATGCCCAAAGAATGGGGGAGAGAGTTTGGCGATACAAGTCGGTATCCATATCTATCGGTGTGTACCACATCGACCCATGATATGTCGGGAATACGCGGTTGGTGGGAAGAAGATTTCTCGAGAACACAACGCTATTACAATACAGTCTTACACCGGGAGGGTATTCCCCCCGAGGAATGTCCGCCCTACATTTGCGAAGAAATTATCTGTCGGCATTTGGACTCACCGTCGATGTGGATGATTCTGCCTTTGCAGGATTGGCTGTCGATATGTCTCGACATACGGGTCCCCGATCCGTCGGTCGAGCGTATTAATGTGCCCTCTAATCCCAGAAATTATTGGTGTTATCGCATGCATTTAACTCTTGAAACCCTTATTCGTCAAGACAAGTTGAATGCAAAGATAAAAGAGATGATTGTTCGGGCATCTCGAGGGTGAGGCTTTTTAGGCGGAAAGTATGCTTCACAAATAATCGTCGGGAGAGTTTGTCGAGAAAGATAAATGTGTTATTTTTGCCTTAGATAAACTTGTGTACAGCATGAAAGAACTAGTGTCGAAAACGCGGAAACTTCTTGTCGATACGGCACGACAGTTGTTCGCACAGAAAGGCATAGACAATACGACGATGAACCTTATAGCTGTGGCTTCTGGTAAAGGTCGGCGTACGCTGTACACATATTTCCGAAGTAAAACGGAAATTTATCAGGCTGTCATTGAGTCGGAATTGTCTCATCTCGTTCATCAGTTGACCGATGTTATGGGAAGAGACTTGCCGCCCGATGAGAAACTGACCACCTATATACAAGTGCGGCTGGAAGTTTTTAGAGAGACTATTCTGCGTAATGGCACGTTGAAGGCTGAATTTTTTAGAGATATTCGTAAAGTTGAAGCGGCCCGCAAGAATATCGACCGACAAGAAGTGGAGTTCCTTCGTCGTATTATCGACGAAGGAATAAAGATGGGCATTTTCAAGCCAAAACCTGTATTGCCTACCTCATGGGTCATACATTGTTGTCTTAAAGGATTGGAAATACCTTATTTGAAAGGTGTTTTTTCTGATATGGGTTTTGACTCTGCTCGATTGAAGGAATTTATTGCCGACATGACCAAATCGTGTCTCGGTTATGAAAGAAATATGCAATCACAATTTTAAAAAGAAGAATATGAAATTACTTGAAGGAAAAGTGGCCCTCATTACAGGTGCCGCCCGCGGTATAGGAAAAGCCGTGGCCATGAAATTTGCACAAGAAGGTGCCAATATTGCTTTCACTGATTTGGTGATCGATGAGAACGGAAAAGCTACTGAAGCCGAGATTGCTGCTTTGGGCGTTAAGGCAAAAGGCTATGCCTCGAATGCCGCCAACTTTGAAGAGACCGAGAAGGTTGTCAATCAAGTTAAAGAAGACTTCGGCTCGATAGATATTCTTGTCAACAATGCCGGAATCACCAAAGACGGCTTGATGATGCGTATGAGCGAAGCTCAATGGGATGCTGTCATCAACGTGAACTTGAAATCGGCTTTCAATTTCATACACGCCTGCACCCCCATTATGATGCGTCAGAAGAGTGGCAGCATCATCAACATGGCATCGGTAGTGGGTGTTCACGGTAATGCCGGGCAAGCCAATTATTCAGCTTCCAAGGCCGGTATGATAGGTTTGGCCAAATCTATTGCCCAGGAGTTGGGTTCGCGTGGTATTCGTGCCAATGCCATCGCTCCCGGTTTCATCATTACCGACATGACGGCCAAACTTCCCGATGATGTCAAGGCTGAGTGGTGCAAGAAGATTCCTCTCCGTCGTGGTGGAACACCCGAAGATGTGGCCAATATTGCTACATTCCTTGCATCGGATATGTCGTCGTATGTATCGGGTCAAGTGATACAAGCCGACGGCGGTATGAATATGTAATGCCACCCGTATGGAAGTCTTGTATGAAGACAATCATCTGATTATCGTCAATAAGAACGTATCTGAAATCGTTCAGGGCGACAAGACAGGCGATACTCCGCTGAGCGAGACATTGAAGCTTTGGCTTAAAGAGAAATATCAGAAGCCGGGTAATGTTTTTGTGGGGGTAACCCATCGTCTCGACCGTCCAGTGAGTGGGTTGGTTGTCTTTGCCAAGACCAGCAAAGCGTTGGCGCGGCTCAATGAGATGTTTCGTACTGGTGAAGTGAAAAAGACCTATTGGGCGATTGTACAACCGGCACCCGAACGAGAGGCCGATGAGTTGAGACACTATCTTGCACGAAACGAGAAACTTAACAAGTCTGTGGCTTGGGATAGACCGAGGCCCGATGCCAAAGAAGCCATACTTTCTTATCGCACATTGGCACGAAGCGATAACTATACGTTACTGGAAGTTACTCTCAAAACAGGGCGTCATCACCAGATTCGTTGCCAGTTGGCCAAGATAGGATCACCCATTAAGGGAGATTTGAAGTATGGAGCCCGACGTTCCAACCCAGATGGTGGTATTTCGCTTCATGCGCGGCGCATATCTTTTATACATCCGGTTTCGAAACAGCTTATCGATGTTACTGCCCCTGTGCCCGATGATGCTTTGTGGCGATATTTTGAGAATGTCGTTTCTCAGTAATGATAAGGCCCTTTAATATAACGTGTAAAAAAAGGAGATGAAAATTTTTCATCTCCTTTTTTATGTGATAAGTGGAATGTTACTCAATATAGAACTTTTACTTGCTGTTTTTCTATTTTCTTTATGGCTTCTTCATCAATGTGTTTGTCGGTAATAAGAGTGTGTACCAGTGAGATGGGGCCAAGACTGGCAAACGAACTGTTCCCGATTTTGGAGGAGTCGGCTACTAGAAATATTTCGTCGGCCGATTGAATCATGGTCGATTTCACCACCAAATCGCTCAGGCTAGGATAGGTGAGGTGCATGTCTCCTGAAATACCGGCCGTAGCCAAGAACAGTTTGTTGGCATGAAGTCCTTTTATGGAGTTGGCAGCCATTTCTCCTGTCAACGAGAGGGTAGGGGCTTTGAATTCGCCGCCGGTAACAATCAGATTAATATTGTGATTTTCTCCTAGAATAAGAGCAATGTTCAGGGCATTGGTAATAACGGTGAGCGTTTTTCCATTAATCAGAAGTTTGGCAATTTCGGTAGTTGTCGAGCCAGAATCAAGTATGATGGTATCGTTGTCTTTTATAAACGAAACGGCTTTCCGGGCAATCTCTTTTTTTTCTTCAATATGTGTCTGATTGAAGAGTTGTCCCGTTTTGGCAAATGTACCTACATCTTTTAAGAAGGCACCACCGTGTTCACGCTGTATGTAACCCATCTCTTCAAGGACTTCGAGGTCTTGACGAATGGTTACATCGGTTACATTGAAAATACGGCTCAGATCCTGTACTTTGGCGTGTCCGTCTTCCCGAATAAGATTCAGAATCTTTATTCTGCGTTGATTAAGGGCCATAAGTTTATATATTCTTGGTTAAACGATATTCTATAATTTGGTTTATTGATACAATTTTCAGCCCATATTTGTTGGCAATCTCTTCCAATTGGGGCAGGCGGGCCATGGTGCCGTCAGGGTTGAGTATCTCAATGAGGGCGCCTCCCGGTTTCATGCCGGCCATGCGGGTAAGGTCGAGCAGGGCTTCGGTGTGTCCGTCGCGTTCAAGCACACCATTGTCAGCCCCATAGAGCGGAAATATGTGTCCCGGACGAGCCAATTCTTCGGGCTTGATTGAGCCTGTGACCAATGCTTTAATAGTCGTAGCCCGGTCGTATGCCGAAACACCTGTAGTGCAACCGTATCCTCGAAGATCGACCGACATCGTGAACGGGGTTCCCAAGAGCGAAGTATTTTCTTCGGCCATGGGCGCAAGTTGTAATTCCCGGCAGCGGGTACGAGGTAACGGAGCACATAACAATCCGCGACCAACCGTAATCATGAAATTTACGGTATCAGGCGTAATTTTCTCTCCCGAGATGATAAAGTCGCCTTCGTTTTCTCTTTTTTCATCATCAATTACGATGACTATGCGCCCTTGCTTTATATCTTCCAGAACCGCATCAATTGTGCTGAGCATACGATAATATTTTATGGCAAAGGTAGATAAAATTACTTTGAAACGGAAATGTAGCAGCTTGTTTTTTTTATTATTAATGTTTTGTATGATTCCGTTTTGCTTTTGATATTAATGTTTTAAACGAAACTAAATCCTGTTTTTACTTTTGTTTTGTAGTGATAAATGTTAAAATAGATGAAAATATTTTTGTTTTCTTTCGATTTTCTTGTTTCTTTATTTTTGGTTTCTTTTATTTGCAATACAAATTAACGAGAAAACCATGAAGACAAAAGATTTGGAGTTACAGTCGGAAAGAAATCGAAAACGGTTGGTCGAGATCGTATATAAAGCCAAGGCCGGTCACATCGGTGGAGATCTTTCCTGTTTGAATGTTCTGACTGCTCTCTATTATGAAATAATGCGAGTAGATGCCGGTAATCCAAAGTGGCCGGCTCGAGATCGTTTTATCATGAGTAAAGGGCATTGCGTGGAGGCCTTGTATGTAACACTTGAATCGAAAGGTTTTATCCCCTCTGAGGTGGTAGATACTTTGGGCCATTTTGGCTCGATACTTTCGGGGCACCCCACTATCGATGTTTCCGGTATCGAAGTGAATTCCGGCGCATTGGGACACGGCCTTTCGATAGGGGTAGGCATGGCTCTGGCTGCCAAGATGAACGGCGCCGATTATCATACTTATGTATTGATGGGCGACGGAGAACAAGGTGAGGGCTCAATCTATGAAGCGGCCATGGCAGCTCATCAATATAAGTTGGGCAATTTGGTGGCAATCATCGATCGCAATCGTTTACAGATAAGTGGCGACACCGAGCAGGTAATGGCTCTTGAAAGTATCGTAGCTCGCTGGTCGGCATTTGGCTGGGACGTTGTAGAGATGAATGGCGATGAGATGAGTGATATTGTAAGTAAACTTTCGTCCATCGATTATGCTTCGTCGGCCCCCCATTTAATCGTCTCTCATACGACCAAAGGAAAAGGTGTTTCATATATGGAGAATAAAGCCTCTTGGCATCATGGCGTGCCCAATGAAGAGCAGTATCAACAGGCCATGCGGGAAATTTCTGAAAGAATCGCCACATTAGAGGAGGAAAGAATATGATTGCTTGTAGAAAAAGTTTTACCGATACATTGTTGGAATTGGCACGTGTCGATAAGGACATTGTTGCTGTAACGACTGATGCCCGCGGCTCGGTGACCCTGGGTGCGTTTGCCGAGGAATTACCGGCACAGTTTGTAGAGTGTGGCATTGCCGAACAGAACGCAGTGGGTATCTCGGCTGGTTTGGCCCATAGTGGAAAGAAGGTCTTTGTCTGTGGTCCGGCCTGTTTTTATGTGGCTCGCAGTCTCGAACAGGTCAAAGTCGATTTGGCATACAGCCGTAATCCGGTGAAAATACTGGGTGTGAGCGGTGGTGTTGCTTATGGTGCCTTGGGTGCCACCCACCACAGTCTTCACGACATAGCTGTGTTGCGCACCTTCCCCGGCATGAATATCGTATTGCCCTGCGATGCCCGGCAGACCCGCAAACTGGTCTCGTTGCTGGTAGACTATCCTGAGCCGGTATATGTGAGAGTGGGACGGGCTGCTGTTCCCGATGTTTATGAAAACGACGATTTTGAATTCTCCATAGGAAAAGCCAACCGTCTGCTCGACGGAAAAGACTTGACTATCATAGCAACCGGTGAGACCGTATATCATGCCTATCAGGCAGGTCTGATGCTGCGCGAAAAAGGCATAGGAGCTCGTGTTATCGACATGGCCTGGATTAAACCTTGCGACCGCGAAGCCGTCAAACAAGCAGCTGAGGAAACGGGGCGTATTATCACGGTTGAGGAGCATAGTCGGTACGGAGGTTTGGGTGCCATGGTGGCCGAAATCCTGTCGGAAAAACCTGTTCCTCTGAGAATACTGGGTATCCCCGATGAAAATGCCATTCATGGAAACTCTCTTGAAATATTCGCATATTATGGCTTAGACGCCAAAGGTATATATAACAACGCGGTGGAATTTCTGCAAAAGCTCTAATAGGTATGAAGACAAAAGTAATTGCCATTGATCAAAGTACATCGGCTACAAAAGCCATGTTGTTTGATGAGGAATGTCACTTGTTGCACCGCGTAAACATTCCTCACCAGCAGTACTATCCTCGTGCCGGCTGGGTCGAGCACGATGCCCGGGAAATATTTGCACATGTTTTGGAATCGGTGGCTCGTTTGCTGGACATCGATAAAGAAACAGACTGCAAATATTCCTTGGCTATTACCAATCAACGGGAAACCGTTGTAGTATGGAATAAGTATACCGGCCAGCCTGTTTATCCGGCCATTGTGTGGCAATGTTGTCGTGGAGCCGAAATATGTCAGGCTTTGAAAGAAAAAGGTTACGAGAAGATGGTACAGGAAAAGAGTGGTCTGCTGCTCGATCCCTACTTCTCGGCCAGTGGTGTGAAGTGGATTCTTGACAATGTCGAGGGCGCCCGAGAAGCTGCCGACAAAGGCGATCTGCTGATGGGTACCATCGACTCCTGGGTCATCTGGAAACTGACCGAGGGCGCCGTTCATGCCACCGATTACACCAATGCTTCGCGCACATTGCTCTTCAATATTCATACGCTCGACTGGGACGACGACTTGCTCTCGCTCTTCACCATACCTCGTAGCATGATGCCCGAAGCACGGCCTTGCGACTCATTCTTCGGAGAGACCACCTTCGGCGGACTCTTTACCGAGCCCATACCCATTGCCGGTGTATTGGGCGATTCGCACGGAGCCTTGGTAGGGCAGATGTGCTTCTCGGCCGGACTGGGTAAGTCGACCTACGGCACCGGTTCATCGGTGATGATTAACATCGGCGAGCAGCCGGTTGCTCCCCCCGATGGATTGGTTACCTCGGTCGGATTCTCGGCTTTGGGCAAAGTATTTTATGCTTTTGAAGGTAATATTCATTGTACCGGTGCAACCATCAAATGGTTGACCGACAACCTGCGGCTTATCGATTCACCGGCCATGGCCGAGGAAGAAGCCGTACAGATAGAAGATACCGGGGGCGTTTATTTTGTACCGGCCTTTGCCGGGCTGGGAGCTCCCTGGTGGCGTTCCGATGTAAAGGCCACAATACAGGGCATGACCCTGGGAACGACCAAGGCTCATGTACTGAGAGCCGCCCTCGAATCCACCGCTTATCAGGTCAAGGACCTGGTCGATATGATGACCCGTTCGGCCGGTATTCAGTTGCAGGAGTTGCGTGTCGACGGAGGTCCTACCCGTAACCGTTTCCTCATGCAGTTCCAGGCCGATGTGTTGCAGTCGGCCGTGTCGATATCCAATCTCGAAGAGGCCTCTTCGCTGGGAGCCGTCGTGATGAACGGATTCGCCCGCAAGAAGTGGACCGACTTTGACCAGGTGGCAACCATGCGTCAGGCCAAAGAGCCGGTGCGTCCGCAGATGCCGCCCGAAAAGGTCGATGCCTTGCATCAGGGGTGGCTGGCAGCCGTGCAACATCTCCTTAAATGAACCAACACGATTAAACTTACTAATACCAGACTATTATGAAAAACAAGAAAAAATTATGCTTCGGTGTTATTATCGGAACACGCGCTTATTTTAATTCGGCTTTGGCTACCGACGTTCGTCGTCAACTGTTGAAGACGCTGACCGACGAAGGCTATGATTATGTTATACTTCCCGAAGATGCTACCCCGACAGGCAGCAGCAGTATCGAGACCCGTGAAGACGGCTTGAAGTGCGCCGCCTTGTTCCGCGAAAACCGCGACCGTATCGACGGAATCATCGTTTCGCTTCCCAATTTCGGCTTTGAAATCGGTATTATCAATGCCATCAGTGTGGCCGACCTGCGTGTGCCCGTACTGGTACAGGCCTGCAACGACGAGAACGACAAGGTCGATCTCGACAGCCGTCGCGATGCTTTCTGCGGCAAAATATCGGTCTGCAACAACCTCTATCAATATGGCATACTTTTCACCGATACCGTACTGCACACCTATTCGATATATTCCGAACATCTGGCCAACGACATCAACCGCTTTGCCGCCATCTGCCGCGTGGTAAACGGTTTGCGTCACGCCCGCATCGGTGCCATCGGTGCCCGTCCGTCGGGATTTCAGACGGTGAGAGCCAGCGAGAAGATTTTGCAGACATCGGGTATCACCGTTGTTCCTGTCGACTTGTCCGAAATAATGGGTATGGCCTGGGCCATCAAAGACGACGACAAGGCGCTGCTCGAAAAAGTGGCTTCGATTAAGAAATACGCCGGTGTACCCTCGCAATACGAAGAGAAACTCCTCCTGCAAGCCAAGTTTGGAATGGCCGTAGAACAGTGGATCGACGACAATGATATCGATGCCGTGGCCATACAGTGCTGGGATTCTCTCGAAAAGAACTATGGCTGTGCAGCTTGTGTAACCATGAGTATGCTGGGAGAGAAACTCATTCCTGCCGCTTGTGAAGTCGATATTGCCGGCGCTGTCTCGATGTATGCCCTGACACTGGCATCGGGTCGCTCTTCGGCTCTGCTCGACTGGAACAACAACTTCGCCGAAGACAACAACAAGTGTGTATGTACCCACTGCGGTAACTTCCCCAAATCGTTTGTCATGGACAACATCGAGCTGGGAACTCTCGGCGTTCTGGGCCGCACCCTGGGCAAGGTTCACACCTTCGGTGCCGTATACGGCAAAGTAAAAGCCGGCGACTTTACCTTCTTCCGCATTTCGACCGATGATCCGAAAGGTTGTATCAAGTCTTACCTTGGTGAAGGAAAAATTACCGACGATCCCTACGGAATGGACGGTTGTATCGCTGTTACCAAAGTCGACAATTTGCAGAAACTCATGAAATACATCTGCAAGAACGGCTTTGAACACCATGTGGCCATGTGCCGGGGTAATGTGAAAGATATCCTCGAAGAGGCTATTGAAAACTACTTGGGCTGGAAACTCTATGTTCACGAATAAAAAAACTGAGCCATGATACTTGTCGATAATTATATACTGGCCATTCTCTGCTGCGTATATTGCTGTATATGTTGGGGCTCATGGGCCAATACGCAGAAAATGGTCGCTACCAAGAAGTGGAGTTTTGAACTCTTCTATTGGGATCTGACCATTGGCCTTTTCCTTACCGCAACGTTGGCTGCCCTGACGTTGGGCTCCATGGGAAGCGAGGGCCGTACCTTCTTTGAAGACCTTGCTATACTGGACTGGTCGAGCATCAAGTATGCTTTGCTCGGAGGCATTGTCTGGAATTTCGGTAACATATTCCTCACGGCCGCCATTGCCGTGACCGGTATGTCGGTGGGATTCCCCATCGGAGGCGGTCTGGCATGGATAGGAGGTATCGTATTCAACTATCTGCTTATCGTGCTTTCGGGACAAACCTATTCGGGCAATACCACCCTGTTGTGGATAGGTGTAGTACTTATTGTCGTGGCGATTATCATTTGCGGAAAAGCCTACGGACGACTCTCCTCGGGAAAATCCGAGACGCCCCGCAAAGGTATATTGCTGGCCGTCGTGGCCGGTCTTGCCATCATGTTCTTCTACGGACTGGTAGTGAAGTCGCTCGATATGCAGTATGTAGCCGGCGGTACCGGAACACTCACGCCCTTCACGGGAGTATTCTTCTTTGCCGTAGGTATTCTTATCAGTACCCCCATCTTCAATACAATTGCCATGAGATATCCGGTCTCGGGTGAGCGTGTAACGATGAAAGATTATTTCTCGGGCAGCATGCGCACACACTTGATAGGAGTCTTGGGCGGATTGATATGGATGAGCGGTATGGTCATTAGTTTCATGGGGGCCGGAGCTGCCAACCCGGCAATATCGTATGCATTGAGTAATGCCTCTCCTGTAGTGGCAATGATTTGGGGTGTATTTGTATGGAAAGAATTCAAGTCGGCACCGCAAGGGACTGGCAAACTCATTGCAGCGATGTTCCTGCTTTTCGTTGTAGGACTGGTGGTAATCACCCTCTCCAACTGACATCGCATTTAGCGGCCGCACGATGAGGCCGCCGTCAAAATCTTATCTCAACAAACCAGAGAAAGGGGCGGTATCGGCCGCTTCCTTTCTCTGGAAAAAATACCGATGAGCCGATGAATAAAGGTATACATTTTGAGAAAAGGAATAGTATTAAGTTAAACATGAAAAACTCTTAATTATTTATGAAGAAAATTCTTTGTCTGTCGTTTGCTTTGCTGTGGATATGCAGTTCGCTTATGGCTCAAAAACCTTGGGACAACGGAAAATTGAAAGTCTCTGAAAACGGCCGCTATTTGCAACATGAAAACGGGACACCGTTTTTCTGGCTCGGCGATACTTCCTGGTTACTTTTTCAACGACTCAATCGCGAACAGGTGAAAACCTATCTCGAAAATAGAAAAGCCAAGGGCTTCAATGTTATACAATGTATATTTTATCAATTCTATACCGATAAGAACGCTTACGGCGATTATGGCTTTGCCGACAGCGACCTGACTCAACCCATACATACGCCCGGCAACGACCCGAACGACCCCGCACAATATGATTACTGGGATCATGCCGATTACGTTGTTGACCTTGCCGCTGAGTATGGTATGTATGTGGCCATCGTGCCCACATGGTCGCATCTGATATTGCGCGACAAGAACATGACGGTGCAGAAGGCCGAGATATTTGCAGCTCACTTGGCCGACCATTTCAAAGACCGTCCCAACATAATATGGATAAACGGTGGTAGTGCCAAACCTCATGTAAATACCGATATCTGGAACGCCATCGGAAAAAATCTTAGAAAATACGACCCCAACCATCTGATTACTTTCCACACCTTCGGCCGTATGCAGTCGTCCGAAGCTTTCCACAATGCCGAGTGGCTCGATCTCAACATGTTTACCTCGGGACACAGAAACTACGAGCAGGACGATACCGAGAAAGGCTATGGCGAAGACAACTGGCGCTATGTACTCGATGACTTGTCGAAGAAACCTCAGAAACCGACCATCGACGGTGAGCCCTCTTACGAGTCGCTTCCCCAGGGATTGCACGACCATTCCATGCCTTATTGGACCGACAGCGACGTGCGTCGCTATGCCTACTGGTCGGTATTTGCCGGTGCCTGTGGTCACGTATATGGACAAAATTCGGTGCGTCAGGTATACATCGAAGGCGTGAATAAACCCGAGAGCGGTGCCAAAATCTCCTTTTTCGAGGCTTTGGACGACGAAGGCTCTTGATATGCAGTATCTGAAAAATCTCATGCTCTCGCGTCCCTATTTCGACCGTGTCAATGCTCAGTTCCTGCTGGTTGATGAGGGTGAAAGATACGATCGCGTGCTGGTAACCCGTGGTGCCGATTATCTGATGGCCTATGATTATACGGGCCGTGCCTTTACCTTGAAACTGGGTGCCATCGAAGGCGAAACCCTGCGCGTATGGTGGTACGACCCCACTACGGGTGAGGCTATCGACAAAGGTACCATCAAGAACAAAGGCGAGAAAAAATTCAAGGCTCCCAAGTCGAAAGAACATACCGACTGGGTACTGGTGTTGGATAATGCCTCCAAAAAATTCGGTACCCCCGGAGCCGTTTCAAACAAATGATTTTAGAAACCCAATAAAGATAATTTTATGTTACGGAAAACAAAATACCTGTTGACGCTTCTTTTTCTGGCGGCTGCGCTCTCTCTTCCTGCCGCAGCCGGTGAGAAGCTTCGTGTGATAGTCCTTACCGATATTGAGAACGAACCCGACGATGCCATGTCGCTGGTGCGCTTCCTGACCTATTCCAATCAGTGGGATGTCGAAGGCCTGATAGCCACTACGTCGGTGCATCAGAAACGAGAGTTGGCCACATGGCGCATCAAGGAGATTGTAAATGCCTACGGAAAGGTTCAGCCCAACCTCCTCAAACATGAGAAGGGGTATCCTACGGCCAAATACCTGCTCTCCGTTGTGAAAGAAGGTCGTCCCGACTATGGCATGCACGCTGTGGGAGAGGGCATGGACTCGGAAGGCTCCGAACTCATCATCTCTTCGCTTGAACGCGACGACGACCGTCCGGTGTGGGTATTGGTATGGGGTGGCCCCAACTGTCTGGCTCAGGCTCTCTGGAAGATAAAGGCGACCCGCACTCCCGAAGAGGTTGACCGTCTTGTGGCCAAGTTGCGTGTTTACACCATCTCCGACCAGGACGACAGCGGACCGTGGATTCGGAAAAACTTCCCCGGACTTTTCTATATCGTCAGCCCCGGTTATCATAAATTCGGTGGGTATCATTATGCCACATGGAGTGGTATCAGCGGCGACAAGTTCCACGGACGTTTTGCCGGTGCCGACTTTACGCTTGTCGACAATCCCTGGCTCGACGAGAACATCCGTTGCAAAGGTCCTTTGGGTGCTCAATATCCTTTTATGAAATATCTGATGGAAGGCGATACCCCCACATTCCTCTATTTGATTGACAATGGACTCGGTAACACCGAACGCCCCGACTGGGGTAGCTGGGGCGGACGCTATGAATATTACCAGCCTCGTACCGAACGTTGGTTCATCGAGCCCGAAACCCGTCCCATCTGGACCGATGCACAAGATGAGGTCATGGGTATTGACGGCTCCTGGCACACCACCAATAAAGCCACGATATGGCGTTGGCGCGAAGCTTATCAGAATGATTTTGCCGCTCGCATGGACTGGACGGTCAACGATTATAAAAATGCCAACCATCCGCCTGTGGTGAAACTCTCTTCGCCCAAGGAAATCACCGCCAAGATAGGCGACCGTATTGAACTTAGTGCCGAAGGCAGCAGCGACCCCGATGGGGACAAGCTATCGTATAAGTGGTTCTATTATCCTGAGCCCGGGACTTTCAACATCGCTTCGGCGCGTACGGGAAACCCCTTGAAAATAGAGAATGCCGATCAAGCCAAAGCCTGGTTTATCGTTCCCAAGACCGAGCGGAAAGGTACGATGCACATTATTGTAGCCGTTACCGACAACGGTAAGCCGGCTCTCACTCGATATGAACGTGTAATAGTAACGGTAGAATAGTTTAGGTATGGTAGTTAAGGTAAAAATGTACGTGTTGTTCTTTTCCCTATGTGTGAATCTTGTTGGGCTTTCGGCCCAACAAGATTTGTCGAAACTATCCTGGCATAAAGTTTCGACGGGAATGCCCGCCGAGTGGTATGGCACCGAGCAGGCTGCAAACATTGCCGATACGGTATTGCACTACCAGACCGCGATAGGGGGCTGGCCCAAGAACGTAGGATTTCACAAGCATGTCAATCAGAAGGAGATGGCCCGGGTGCGCAAGTCGGGTATCGGAGCAACGTTCGACAACGGGGCTACGCTCTCTGAAATGCGATTTCTGGCCAAGGTATATACCTATCGGAAAGACGAAAGATATCGCAATGCCTTCTTGAAGGCGTTCAACTATATTCTCGAAGCTCAGTACGACAACGGCGGATGGTCGCAGTTCTATCCGGTGCGCAAGGGACGTTCGGTCTCCTATTCGGGCCAGGTTACCTATAACGACAACGCCTATGTGAACGTGATGAATATGCTCAAAGATATTTTCACCGACGCTCCTTGTTTCCGTTCACTGGCATTGGGCGACGAGGTAAGAACCCAGGCCAAAGCCTCTTTCGACAAAGGGGTAGACTGTATCTTGAAGTCGCAAATCGTAATCGACGGCGAGTTGACGGCATGGTGTGCCCAGCACGACTCTGTTACACTGCAACCGGCTAAGGCCAGAGCCTATGAGTTGCCGTCGATAAGCGGTGCCGAGTCGGCCAATATCGTTCTGCTGCTGATGTCGATACCTCACCCTTCCGACGATGTCGTTAAGACAGTGAAGAGTGCCGTTAAATGGTTTGACGAACACAAGATTGCCGATATGCGCTATGAGCGTTTCCGCGACAAGAATGGAAAAAAGAGATTCCCGCCTCGTTCCCGAAAAAGGCTCTGTGGTATGGGGACGCTTTTACGATTTGGAAACGCAGAAACCTTACTTTTCCGACCGCGACGGTATCAAGAAAAACTCCCTCGAAGAGATTGGACAGGAACGCCGCGGCGGCTATTCCTGGTATTGCAACAACCCCGGAAAAGTGCTGAAAGCCTATCCCAAGTGGCTTGAAGCAAACGGACTGAATGATTAAACTGAATAATATCCATTCGCTATGAAAAAATACTGCATTTTGTTCCTATCGCTGTGTGTGGCTTCCATGTGGGCCTGCACCGTCGAAAATACACCCCAGAAATACCGGGTATTGATTAGTACCGATATCGGAGGTACCGACCTCGACGACAACCAGTCGATGGCGCATCTGCTCATGTATAGTGACTGTTTCGATATTGAGGGGCTGGTATCGTCGCCCTCTTTCGGTGAAGGCTCAAAAGAGGAGATACTTCGCATGATAGACTTGTATGAGGCCGATTATGACCGGTTGAAGAGTCATGCTGCCGGTTGTCTGTCGCCCGACTCCTTGCGAAGCCTCTGCAAGCAGGGCCGTAAGGGGCTGCTACCCTATTGCGGATATGAGACCCCTACCGAAGGGTCGGAGTGGATTGTCTCCTGTGCCCGCAAGGACGATACCCGTCCGTTGTGGATTCTTGTGTGGGGAACCCTCGACGATGTGGCACAGGCCCTGCATGATGCTCCCGATATTCTTCCGCGTATACGGGTCTACTGGATTGGCGGGCCCAACAAGAAGTGGGGCGTAAACAGTTACGCCTATATTGCCGAGAATTTTCCCGATTTGTGGATTATAGAGAATAATGCGTCCTATCGGGGATTTATTGGAAATAATAAAAAAGACGACATCTACAACAAGCGCTATTACGAGACCTTTATAAAGGGTGCCGGTAAACTTGGTGCCGATTTTATCGACTATTATGATGGACAGGTAAAGATGGGCGACACGCCGTCGCTGCTCTATGTCATGAACGGTAATCCCGAAATGCCCGAAGGCGAGAGTTGGGGAGGAAGTTTTGAAAAAACGTCATACTCTACTCGTACGATATTTACCCGTCATACGACGTTGCAAGACACCGTACCTGTGTATTCGGTCGTAGAGTTCCGCTTCAACGGTCCTCAAATCGATAAGCCGGCAGGTGCCCGTTGTTTCGACTTTATCATCGACCGACAGACATGGGCTGGTGTATATCTCGGAGAAGGTCTTTATGCAGTACGATATGCTCCTAAGGCGCCCGCTACACTCGATTATCGCATTGTCTCCGATATTGAACAACTCAATGGGGCAACGGGAGTATTCGTTGTAGACCGTCTGTGGCCGGGAAAGAAAAGTGCCGATAGTTACGAAGTGGGGGACAACTGGTATACCGACCGTCAGGATCGTGAACTGTTCGATGGAGCCTGGCAAGGGTTCAAAACAGTATCGAAGTGGCGTAACGACGTCCTCGACGACTGGGCCGAGCGGTGGAGTTGGTTGAAATGATTTTTAGAATAAAATTACGATTATGATGAAAAAGTTTTTGAGCGTATGTTGCATATTGTTGTGTGCGGTTTGGTTTTCATCTTGTACACAGCAACCCAATAGTCAAGGAGAATCGTCGGAACGCCTGCGGGTAATTGTTACCAGCGATGGTGAAATCGATGATGAATGTTCGATGATACGTTTTCTTCTTTATGCCAATGAGTGGGATGTTGAAGCAATTATAACATCAAGTTCTCAATATCATTGGAGAGGACATAAATGGGCTGGAGATGATTGGATCAACCCCATTCTCGATGCCTATGAGGAGGTCTATCCCAACCTGGTGCAACACGACAAAAACTACCCCACCCCTAAATATTTGCGTACGCATACCTATCTCGGCAATGTAGATGCCGAAGGAGAAATGGATAAAGAAACTGCCGGTTCACGTCGAATAGAAGAAGTATTGCTCGACCGGAGCGACAATCGCCCGGTGTGGATACAGGCCTGGGGCGGTACCAATACCATAGCCCGTGCCCTGAAAAGCATCGAGGAGAAGTATCCTGACCGTATGGCCGAAGTGGCTGGAAAGTTGCGTTTCTTCTTTATCTGGGAACAAGACTCGACCTATCAGTCCTATATCCGTCCGCATTGGGGCAAGTACAATATCCTCACTATTATATCCGACCAGTTCGAGGCTATTGCCTATCGTTGGAAAATGGTACAGCCGGTTGAAGTTCAACCTTATTTTGAAGGCCCGTGGATGAAGCAGAATATTCTGCAAGGACATGGCGCATTATGTTCGCTGTATAAAGCGCAAGAGAATGGAAATTTTCGTTCCGAAGGAGATTCACCTGCTTATCTACATGTCGTACCCACAGGACTGGGCAATGAAGAGAACCCCGATTGGGGTGGTTGGGGCGGTCGTTATGTCAAGGTACGTGAAAATACCTGGCTTGATCCTGTCCCGGTTGAAGGATATACCTATCCCGAAGGTCGCTGGTACGGTTCTAACGGGTGGGGGCGTTGCAGTCTCCGTCCCGGTACGACAACTACGGCCGAGGAACGAGCTGCATATTTCAGACCCATGTGGATGTGGAGCAAGGCCATGCAGAACGATTTTGCCGCTCGGGCCGACTGGTGTGTCATGCCTTATGAAGAGGCCAATCACCAGCCCGTAGTGGTATTGGCTCATGGCAATAGCCTTATCGCATCTCCCGGTGAGACTGTAAAATTGAGTGCCAAAGGTACAACCGATCCCGATGGCGATAAACTCTCATACAATTGGTGGCCTTATCAAGATGCCTCTACATATAGAGGTGAGATACACGTCGTTTCGATAGACGAGGAGGCCGAAGTATTTATCCCATCAGATGCAGTGTCGGGTCAAACATTGCACATCATATGTGAAGTAACTGATGATGGGGAACCACATCTTACCCGTTATCAGCGCGTAGTTATCCATATTAAATAACCCTAAATAAGTAACCATGAAAAAAACTATTTTGTTATCAGTAGCAAGTCTTTGTCTGGGTCTTATGCCTGTCATGGCACAGGAGACAGAAGGCCTGTTGGCATTCCCGACAGCCGAAGGATATGGCAAGTACACCGTTGGCGGTCGTGGCGGTAAAGTGATAGAAGTAACCAATCTGAACGATTCAGGAACAGGTAGTTTGAGAGCCGCTATTGACGCATCTGGTCCTCGAACTGTCGTCTTCCGTGTATCGGGAACCATCGACCTGAAAAGTGCTTTGAAAATAAAGAACCCTTATATTACAATCTCCGGACAGACGGCTCCGGGGCAAGGTATCTGCATCAAACGCTATCCGTTGAATATTGATGCCGATGAAGTGATTATCCGCTATATTCGTGTGCGGCTTGGCGATGAAACAGGACAAGAAGCCGATGCCATAGGTTGCCGGTATCATAAAAACCTTATACTTGATCATGTATCGGCCAGTTGGAGTATTGATGAAACGATGTCGATATACCATTGCGAGAACGTAACGATTCAATGGTGTATGATTACGGAGAGCCTTTATAACTCGAATCATTCAAAAGGCGCACATGGATTCGGCGGAATATGGGGATCTAATTACAGTACCTATCATCACAACCTGATAGCTCACCATTCGAGCCGTAACCCGCGTTGGGCATCTGGTGCAGGATATAATGATTATCGTAACAATGTGGTGTACAACTGGGGATATAACAGTTGTTATGGCGGAGAAGGTTTTCAAGTAGGTAGTGAAGATACCTATAACTTTTTTGAAGTGAATATGGTATCGAACTATTACAAACCTGGTCCGGCTACACAACCTGGTGAAGTTACGTACCGTATCGCCAATCCGGGTTATCGCAGTGAGACCGATTACGGCCGCTGGTATGTCAATGGTAATTTTGTCGAAGGAAATGCTACGGTTTCAAACCACAACTGGGCCGGAGGTGTGCAAGGGTTATCTACCGATATGATGTTGAAAATGCGTAAGTTGGAACCCTGGCCGGCTATGCCCATAAATGAGCAGACACCCGAGGAGGCTTTCTATGCTGTTGTGGAAGATGCAGGTGCTTCCCGTCCCTACCGAGATGATGTCGATTTCCGCATTGCCGATGAAGTCTTGAACGGATACGCTACATATGAAGGTGTTACGTATAAAGAAAATAAGAAAGTGCCTGATGCAACACAGATATGTGGCATTATCGATTCACAAGAAGACGTAGGAGGATGGCCCGAATTGAAAAGTGAGCCGGCGCCGATTGATTCTGACAACGACGGAATGCCTGATGAGTGGGAGTTGAAGCACGGTCTCGACCCGCAGACTCCCGACAATAACCGGCTCAATGCCGACGGATACACGGCTCTTGAAGTCTATATCAACAGCCTGGCCGGGGAGACCATGAATGCCGATTTCTCCGGAGCTTCTGTCGAGTCGCTCGCAGCCGATGCCGAAATATTCTCGGCAACCTGGTGTCCCGAAACGGCCATGCTGTCGTTGTCGTCCGAAGCCCTTGGAGCTACCCTCTCGCTCTATACCCTTTCGGGTGTCGAAGTGTGTCAGATGGTAGCAGATGAAGAGTCGGTCGACTTCTCGTTCCTGTCGCGGGGTACCTATATCGTCAAAGTTGAAAAGGGAGCAAATCTCCACTCGCTGTTGATTTTACGGTAGAAAAATGAGAAAAAAATTTACTATTTTGCCAAGAAACGTATAAATATGTATAGTCGACTTGTGTTGTTGCATACATGATATTCTGTTTATTCGACGTGGCTCTCACTGTTGTGGGAGTTACGTCGGATAAACGTTTTAAAACATTTATGATGAGAATAGTTGCTTTTGTCTGGTTCTGTTTGTTGCTTTTTTCTTGTGGAGAGAAAGAGGTCTATCTGTTTATCTCTCACCGGGAGCCGGCCTTGGACGGATTGCATTTTTTGTATAGCTACGATGGATACAATTGGGACAGTCTGGCTGGTGTATGGCTCAAACCCGAGATTGGTAATCAGAAGATTTATTACGATTATCACACAAAGAAGATGGAAGAGCCCAAATTTTACGGTACACCCATGATGCGCGATCCATCTATTGTGCAAGGTCCCGACGGGACGTTTCATTTGGTGTGGACTATTAGTTGGAATGGGGAGCAAGGTTTTGGGTATGCTTCGTCTAAAGATTTGATTCATTGGAGCGAGCAGCGCGAGATACGCGTGATGGCCGATTCGGCAACCAACAACGTGTGGGCACCGGAGCTTTTCTATGACGATGTTAACGAGCAGTTTATGATTATATGGTCATCGTCGATACTGCCCGAGCGATATACCGAGGCCGATAAGTTGGGGCAGAACAAGGCTCATCGGGCCTATTATACGACCACCAAAGACTTTGAAACATTTACCCCGGCGAAGAAATTTTACGACCCCGGCTACAACTCCATCGATGGCTATCTGTTGAAGCGGGGTGAGAAAGACTATGTCTTTATTATCAAGGACAATCGCAAACCCAATTACAGTAATCTCTTTTGTGTCTTTTCCGATAACCCCGAAGGGCCGTTCACCAATCCTACTGTCTATTTCGGACCGACATATTCCGAAGGGCCCTGTGCCGTCAAGGTGGGCGATGAGTGGCTTATCTATTTCGATGCCTATCGAGAGTTCCGCTATGGAGCCGTATCTACCCGCGATTTCAAGACGTTCACGCCCATCGATGATAAAATCTCTTATCCCAAAGGCCATAAGCATGGTACCATATTCAAGGTAAAAGAGAGTGTCTTTAAAAAGATGAAAAAGGTAGAACAAGAAATAGCAAACCGGAAAATCGATATATAATATAGTACAATAATTTTAAAGCAAAATCTATAACCATGAAACGATGTCTCTTTTTCCTTTGGGGGATAGTTGTCGTATTGACGCCCCAGATTTGTAGTGCAGAGAAAAATGAAGTATTGGCATTCCCTACCGCCGAAGGGTACGGTAAATATACCGTAGGCGGTCGTGGCGGAGCTGTATATGAGGTAACCAATCTCAACGACTCCGGAGAAGGTAGTCTGCGGGCTGCTGTCGAGGCCGAAGGACCACGAACGGTCGTTTTCCGTGTTTCCGGTACCATTGATTTGAAGAAACCGTTGCGGATACGTAATCCCTATATCACTATTGCCGGACAGACTGCTCCCGGCGACGGTATCTGTATCAAACGCTATCCATTGAATATCGATGCCGACGAAGTTATCATTCGCTATATTCGTGTACGTCTGGGCGATGAGACAGGAGGTGAAACCGATGCGATAGGTTGTCGTTACCACAAGAATATCATACTAGACCATGTATCGGCCAGTTGGAGTATAGACGAAACCATGTCGATATACCATTGCGAGAATGTTACGATACAGTGGTGCATGATTACCGAGAGTCTGTTTGATTCCAATCATGCAAAAGGAACACATGGTTTTGGCGGCATATGGGGCTCCAATTACAGCACCTATCATCACAATCTGATAGCGCACCATTCGAGCCGTAATCCGCGTTGGGCATCGGGCGGTGGCTATAACGACTATCGTAACAATGTGCTCTATAACTGGGGTTACAACAGTAGTTACGGAGGTGAAAAATATCAGCTTAACAATCCGAAGTACAATACATTTACGGTGAATTTCGTGTCTAATTATTACAAACCGGGACCGGCAACACAATCGGGATCCGCTTCGTATCGTATAGCCAATCCGTCGTATCGTAGTGCCGAAGACTATGGCCGGTGGTATGTCGCCGATAATGTTGTTGTTGGAAACGAAAAGGTCTCGGCCGATAATTGGGACGGTGGCGTGCAAATGAAAAATGGAGAAGAGATGTTCCCTAAGATACGTCTCGACAAGCCTTGGGATGCGATGAAAATCAACGAAGAGACAGCCGAGGAGGCATATGAATCGGTATTGAAGGGTGCCGGCTGTGTATTTCCCCGTCGCGATGCAGTAGATGCACGCATTATCGAGGAGGTGCGTAGTGGAAAAGCAACTTACGAAGGCGCTTCATATAAGACCAAGAAACGGGTGGCCGATCCTTCGGTACCATGTGGAATGATTGATTCGCAGGAAAATGTGGGTGGCTGGCCCGAACTGAAAAGCCTGCCGGCACCAGTCGATAGCGACCACGACGGGATGCCCGATGAGTGGGAAAAGAAAAACGGCCTGAATCCTCACGATGCCAGCGACCGCAACGGTGTGGCCAAGAATGGATATACAAACCTTGAAAACTATTTAAATAGCATTATATGAAAATAACGAAGATTTTCCTGTTTCTGCTTCTTTGTGCCGGTTGTGTTACAATGGCCAAGGCCGATACCTCCGCAAAGACCAGAGTGATTGTAACCAGCGACGGAGAGATTGATGATGAGTGTTCGATGGTACGTTTCTTGCTCTATGCCAACGAATGGGATATAGAGGGTATCATTACATCGAGTTCGCAATATCATTGGCAGGGCCATAAATGGGCAGGTGACGAGTGGATAAATCCCTATCTTGATGCCTACGAGAAGGTATATCCCAATCTGGTAAAACACGACAAGGACTATCCATCGCCGGCTTATCTACGTGAGCGCACCGTGCTTGGAAACGTGAAGGCCGAAGGTGAGATGGACGAAGAGACTCCCGGCTCAAACCTGATAGTGAAGGTGTTGCTCGACGAGACCGATAATCGTCCCGTGTGGATACAGGCCTGGGGTGGCACCAACACGATAGCCCGGGCTCTGAAAACCATCGAAGAGAAATATCCCGAGAAGATGAATTATGTGGCAGGAAAACTTCGTTTCTTTTTTATTTGGGAACAAGACTCGACCTATCAGTCCTATATCCGTCCGCATTGGGGTAAGTACAATATCCTGACCATTATCTCCGATCAGTTTATCACCTATTTCTATCACTGGAAAAAATATCTGCCGGCCGAACAGCAGCAATTCTTGGTGGGAAAATGGATGAATGCAAATGTCATACATAATCACGGGCCTTTGTGTTCGCTTTATAAAGCTCATGAGAATGGCGACTTCCGTTCCGAAGGCGATTCGCCCGCCTATTTTCATGTGATACCTACCGGCCTTCGCAACGAAGAACATCCCGATTGGGGCGGCTGGGGTGGCCGTTATGTCAAGGTGCGTGAGAATACATGGCTCGATCCGGTAGAGGAGGAGGAATATGTCTATCCCGAGGGTCGCTGGTATACCAGTAATGCATGGGGACGTACACGCTTGAAAAAGAATATTCCCAATGACCAGATGCTTATCGATTATCTCCGGCCCACATGGCATTGGATAGAGCCTTTGCAGAACGATTTTGCCGCTCGTGCCGACTGGTGTGTGAAACCTTACGACGAGGCCAATCATGCCCCTGTTGTCGTGGTTGCTCATGATAATATGAATGTAGCATCTGGCAAGACAGTGAAATTGAATGCAAAAGGTACGAAAGATCCTGATGGAGATAAACTTACGTATAAATGGTGGCAGTATCGCGAGGCGGGCAGCTATCCCGGCGACATCACATTCGACAGCAACGGCGGGGTGAAGAGTTCGTTTGTCGTGCCCGAAGATGCGAAAAAAGGCGAGACGATACATGTCATTTGTGAAGTTACCGACAACGGAATGCCAGCGTTGACCCGCTATGCCCGGGTAATAATCACTGTAAAATAAAATACCTATACAGCAACGATACCATGAAAAAAAGATTCTTGTTTACGTTTGCGATGTTGGGCCTTTCGTCCATGCTTTTTTCACAGACGTGGATTTGGTATCCGGGCGACTATGAATTGTGGCTGGGCAACCGCATGAACAACCGACGTACCGAGAGAGGGGCTTTTTTCCCTCCATTCTGGAAGACAGACAGTCATTATGTGGTGGTCGAGTTCAGTAAAGCCGTTGAACTGGAAAAGCCCGAAGTGATACACCTTGCCGTTGAGGGAAAATACAATGTCAAAATCGACGGGAAGTTGCAGTTCGGCATGCCGGAGACAATCCGTTTGGAAGCCGGTCGGCATCGGTTGAACATCAAGGTGTGGAACCAGGTATCACCGCCCGCCCTGTTTGTCAGTGGCGAGACGGTGAAATCCGACTCCTCTTGGAAGGTAACCTTTGAAGACAAAGAGTGGATCGACGAGAGCGGAAAGGCCAGCGATACATCGGCTACGCTTTATGAGTCGGCCGGCAGCTGGAACTTCGACAGCGAAGACAGTCGGCCCTCTCAATTTACCCTGCCCCGCGAATTGAAACAGCCTGCCGGTTGTGAAAAGCGTGGGAACGGGCTGCTCTATGATTTCGGCAAAGAGACTTTCGGTTACCTGGTGCTGAATGGCATCTCGGGCGAGGGTCGCATCGGCATCTATTATGGTGAGAGCCCCGAGGAGGCTTTGGACAAGGGGGCTTGTGAGACACTCGATTTTCTCCGTGTAGAAGCCGACAAGGTGGTAGACCTTTCCACCCGCTCCGAGCAGCCGAAAGGCGCATCGTATACCATGGAGAACAGCAAGGCTTTCCGATATGTCTATGTGGAGGCCGAAGCCGGTGTCGAGCCTGGCAATGCGACCATGCTGTTTGAGTATCTGCCGGTCGAGCAGCGAGGTACATTCCGTTGCAACGATGAGGAGTTGAACCGAATATGGGAGATTGGTGTCTACACGATGTTCCTTACCACCCGGGAGTTTTTTATCGATGGTATCAAGCGCGACCGTTGGGTGTGGAGTGGCGATGCCATTCAGAGTTATCTCATGAACTACTATCTCTTCTTTGAACAAGATGCCGTCGAACGCACCATCTGGCTGCTGCGGGGGAAAGACCCGGTTACCAGTCATGTCAATACCATCATGGATTATACCTTCTACTGGTTCCTGAGCATATACGACTATTATATGTATGCCGGCGACAAACAGTTCGTGCGGCAGATTTATCCCCGCATGAAGAGCCTGATGGAGTTTGTCTTGGGTCGTACCAATGAAGAGGGTATGGTTGAGGGTTTGGCTGGCGACTGGGTATTTGTCGACTGGGCCGACGGCTATCTCGACAAGAAAGGCGAACTGGCCTTTGAGCAGGTGCTTTTCTGCAAGAGTCTCGAAACCATGTCGCTCTGTGCCCGGTTGGCCGAAGACGACGAGGCTGCCACCATATACGAAGCCCTTGCCGCTGATTTGCGTTCCAAGTTGAATCCCTGTTTCTGGGACGAACAGAAGCAAGCCCTGATACATAACCGTGTCGATGGCCGGCCGAGCGAGACGGTAACCCGCTATGCCAACATTTTTGCCCTGCTTTACGGCTATCTCGATGAGAAACAGGGTGAGCAGATAAAGAACTCGGTTCTGCTCAACGACGAAATTCTCGGCATCACTACCCCCTATATGCGATTCTATGAGCTCGAAGCACTCTGCTATCTAGGCGAGCAGGAACGGGTAATGAAAGAGATGAAAAGTTATTGGGGCGGTATGTTGCGTGAGAATGCCACCACGTTTTGGGAGAAGTACAATCCGCAACAGCAGGGCACAGAACACCTGGCCATGTATAACCGACCCTATGGCAAGAGCTTGTGCCATGCCTGGGGAGCCAGCCCCATCTATCTGCTGGGTAAGTATTTCCTGGGTGTGACCCCGGCTGCTCCCGGCTATGAAGAGTTTACGGTAAGACCTTGCCTGGGCGGTCTCAAATGGATGGAGGGAACCGTCCCCATGGCCGATGGCGAAATACGGGTCTATATGGACAAGAAGAAAATCCGTGTCGAGGCGACCAAAGGTAAAGGATACGTCTATTTCGACAGCCGTAGAAAACCGAAGGCCAATATCGGAACAATAGAAAAACTCTCCGACGGTTCATATCGTCTGCCGGTATCGGCCGGAGAAAAAGTTGAAATACAGTATTAAGGTTTAACACACACAAGAAAGAAATGAAACACATGAAGTATTGTCCGATGAAGACACTTATATGCCTCATTGTTGCTTTGCTCATAGGCGGGCAAACTGCCGTTGCACAAGAATCGAAGATGTATGTGCGCATGGCCGATTCCGAAATGAAACGTTTCCCCGAGGCCTGGCAGGTAGACTGGGCCAAGCGTCCGGTGTTCGGCTACTGTCAGGGCGTGGTGGCTCTGTCGATGTTGAAGGTATGGAAAGTGACCGGCGACGACAAGTATTACAAGTATGTAGAGAAGTATGCCGACATGATGGTGCGTGACGATGGCACCATTCTCAACTACGATTACATCAACGGTCGCCGCAATGTCGATATGATAAACGCCGGAAAGATTCTGTTCGATGTCTATGAACAGACGGGAAATCCCAAATACAAAAAGGCCATGGATATGCTCTATAATGCCATGATGGACCACCCCCGCAATTCGTTGGGCGGATTCTGGCACAAGGAGGTTTATCCCTGGCAGATGTGGCTCGACGGCCTCTATATGGCCTCGCCTTACCTGGCCCAGTATGCCGTGGTGAATAACAAGCCTGAGTTGCTCAACGATGTCATCATGCAGTTTGTGATTGTAGAAAAGTTTATGCGCGACCCGGTTACAGGGCTCTATTTCCACGCTTGGGACGAGAAGCGCCAGCAAAAATGGTGCGACCCGGTTACCGGGCTTTCGCACCACTTCTGGGGCCGTAGCATCGGTTGGTGGTTTATGGCTTTGGTCGACGTGCTGGATTTTGTCCCCGAAAATCATCCGTTGCGTGGTAATCTGATACGTATGGTCGAAGGGTTGGCGCAGGCGCTTCCTCAATTCCAGCACGACGGTATATGGTACCAGATTGTCGATTTGGAAGAACGCAAAGGCAATTATCAGGAGGCGTCGGCTTCGGCCATGTTCATGTATGCCATAGCCAAGGTTGTAAACAAGGGATATATCGACAAGCGTTATCATAAGGTGGCTACCGATGCCTATGACGGTATTATGAAAAAACTTATCAAGATAGATCGCGACGGCACGGTGAACATCACACAATGCTGTAAGGTGGCCGGTTTGGGTGGAAATCCCTACCGCGACGGCAGTTTTGAATACTACATCAGCGAGCCTATACGCGATAACGACCCCAAGGCAACAGGGCCATTCATTATGGGTTGCATCGAACTCGACAAGTAAGATGTTGAGGGAGTTTCATTATTGAAACTCCCTTTTTTAGGTGAATTATTTTTTGAAAAGGTAGGTATAGATTGGCATGAAAAAAAGACCGACATATATTTCCCTTTGAATTGCGTTTTTATTGGGAATTTTCTATTTTTGTACTATTAATAGTCAAGAAACCTGTAAATTCAACGATTATGTTAAGCAAAAAAATGGAAGATGCGCTCAATGCGCAAATCAATGCCGAGTTTTGGTCGGCCTATCTTTATCTGTCAATGTCGGCAAATTTTTCGGCTCTTGGAAATCCAGGTTTTGCCAACTGGTTTTCGGTACAGTTCAAGGAAGAACAAGACCATGCCATGATTTTTATCAAATATCTCCTTTCTCGTGGAGGAAAGGTTACGTTGGCCCCCATTGCTCCGGTACCGACCGAGTGGGCTACTCCGCTGGCTGCTTTTGAAGATACGTTGGCGCATGAGGAGAAGGTAACATCGCTGATAAATGACCTCTACGCTTTGGCCGAAGAAGAGAAAGACTATGCGACCCGCAGTATGCTGGGCTGGTTTATCGACGAGCAGGTCGAGGAAGAAGAGACCGCCAAAGGATATATTGATGCCTTGAAGATGATAAAAGACAACGGCTTCGGCATATATACGCTCGATAAAGAGCTGGGTGCCCGCACTTATACCGAGGCAGCTCCCTTGGCTGGTAAATAGAACGATAGTATTGTATACTTCGTTTAGATAGTAAGATACCCCATCATTACACGATGGGGTATCTGCTTGTATATAAATGAGGAATAAAAAGCTGCTACTGCTTGTGTAAAATAAAGTTTGGATAAAAAACCACAAAAATGTAGCTTATTACGGGATTTCTTTCTACATTTGTATGGCTTGTAAATTAGCCCGAGTATGGAATAATTCAGTTAAAATAATTTCCCGATGAAAACCAATTACGAATTGCGCTATGCTGCGCACCCCAGAGATGCCAAAAATTATGATACGGCTCGTCTGCGCGAAGATTTCCTGATTCAAAATCTTTTTGTCGATAACGAAGTCAATATGGTATATTCGATGTACGACCGTCTGGTGGTAGGCGGTGCCAAACCCGTAGGTGAGGAGCTCGTGCTCGAAGCCATCGATCCATTGAAGGCAACCCATTTCTTGAGTCGTCGCGAATTGGGTATCTTTAATGTGGGTGGAGCCGGCCGTGTAAAAGTTGACGGAAAGGTATTCGACCTCGATTTCAAGGAGGCTCTTTATTTAGGCAAGGGCGACCGCACCGTAACCTTTGAGAGTGTAGATGCTGCAAAGCCGGCCAAGTTTTATTTCAATTCAGCTCCGGCTCACTGCACCTATCCCGACAAAAAAGTGACCAAAGCCGATGCCGTAGTAGCCGAGATGGGTTCGCTTGAAGGCTCCAACCATCGCAATATCAACAAGATGCTTGTTTGTCAGGTGCTTCCCACCTGCCAGTTGCAGATGGGTATGACCGAGTTGCAGCCGGGTAGCATCTGGAACACGATGCCGGCACACACCCACAGCCGTCGTATGGAAGCTTACTTCTATTTCGAAATTCCGGAAGGCGATGCCATCTGCCACTTCATGGGTGAACCTACCGAGACTCGTCACATATGGATGAAAGGCGAAGAGGCTGTGCTTTCGCCCGAATGGTCGATACACTCGGCTGCCGCTACCCACAACTATACCTTTATTTGGGGCATGGGCGGTGAAAACCTTGACTATGGAGACCAAGATTTCTACAAATATACCGATTTAAAATAAAACCCTTAAAAACAATAGAATATGGTAAACTTTTCATTGGAAGGAAAAGTTGCTCTTGTAACAGGAGCATCTTATGGTATTGGTTTTGCAATTGCCAGCGGTTTTGCCAAAGCCGGTGCAACCATCGTATTTAACGACATCAAGCAAGAGTTGGTAGATAAAGGCCTTGCTTCTTATCAAGCAGCCGGTATTAAAGCTCACGGATATGTGTGTGACGTTACCAACGAGGAGCAGGTTAATGCTTTTATTGCTCAAATCGAAAAAGAGATAGGTACAATCGATATTTTGGTGAATAATGCCGGAATTATCAAACGTATCCCGATGATTGAAATGACGGCTGCAGAATTCCGTCAGGTAATCGATGTCGACCTGAACGCTCCCTTTATTGTGGCCAAAGCTGTTATCCCCGGTATGATTAAGAAAGGTCACGGTAAAATCATTAACATCTGCTCGATGATGAGTGAACTCGGTCGCGAAACTGTATCGGCATATGCTGCTGCCAAGGGCGGTCTGAAAATGCTCACCCGCAATATTGCTTCGGAATATGGTGAATACAATATTCAATGTAACGGCATTGGCCCGGGCTACATTGCTACGCCGCAAACCGCTCCCTTGCGTGAACGTCAGGCCGACGGCTCTCGTCACCCCTTCGATGCATTTATCGTAGCCAAAACTCCTGCTGCCCGCTGGGGTACGCCCGAAGACTTGGTAGGTCCGGCCGTATTCTTGGCATCAGAGGCTTCTGACTTTGTAAATGGTCATGTACTCTATGTCGATGGCGGTATATTGGCTTATATCGGAAAACAACCCAAATAAAGACGATCGATCATGTTAAAAATGAGAAATCTCTTTTTCGGAGCCTTCGTCGCATTATTGTTTACTTCGTGCGCAAGCAAGGAAGTGAAAATTTCCGTGGCGAATACTACCGGAATGGAACGACAAAACGAGATGGTAGAGGTATGTATGAAAGACATTGCCTCGAAATTGCAACTCAGCGATACGGCTCAAGTGGTCGTACTCGACGCCATGGGAAAACAGTTGCCTTACCAAGTTACCTATGATGGGAAACTTGTTTTCCAAGCCTCGGTAGCCCCCAATGGCACCTCGGTCTATACCGTGAAGGAGGGTGTTCCCGAAGCTGTTGAGGTACTTGCCTGCGGTCGTCAGTATCCCGAACGTGTAGACGATATCGCTTGGGAAAACGACCTTACCGCTTATCGTATGTATGGCCCGGCTTTGCAAGCTACTGGCGAACGGGCATTCGGCTATGACGTATGGGTAAAATCGGTAAGAGAACCGGTCGTTGAAGCCCGTTATGCCTCGGAACTCAATCCCGAGACCATGGAGCAGATTGCCAAACTGAAAAAGACCAATCCTCAGGCAGCCGATGAGTTGTATCGCTCGGTATCTTACCATGTCGATCATGGTAACGGTCTCGACTGCTACAAAGTGGGCCCGACGCTGGGTGGCGGTGCTACCGCACTGGTTGTCGATGGCGAAATCATCTATCCCTATTGTTACAAAACTTATGAGATTCTCGACAACGGTCCGTTGCGTTTTACCGTAAAAGCCGTTTACAATCCCGAGAACATCAAAGGAAAAGAAGTGGTAGAGACGCGTGTTATTTCACTTGATGCTGGTTCGCAGCTCAACAAGACGGTGGTTACCTATGACAATCTGGCAGAGCCTACACAAGTTGTTGCCGGTGTGGTACTTCACAACCCGCTCGATGAGTGTCGCTACATAGCCAGTGCCGAAAAGGGTTATTTGGCTTATGCCGACCCCACCGACAATGTCAATAACAATAACGGAACCATCTATGTGGGTTGTGTATTTCCAGAGGCAGTAACGGAGGTAAAACCCGTTATGTATCAAGAGCCAGAGAAGACCCAGCTCCGCGGTGGAGCTGATGGACAACTCCTTGCATATATCAACTACACCCCGGGTAGTGAACTGGTTTATTACTGGGGCTCGGGTTGGAGCAAATATGGCTTCGAAACCGATGAGGCATGGAATACCTACATAGAGAATGCCGCTGTTGCCAAGAGAAACCCTTTACAGGTAACACTTAAATAAACCGATATTCTTTGTATGACAAGTAAGCGTTCCCGGTCAGTTGTCTGTCCGGGAACTCTTTTTTGTTTAGAAGCCAATAGCCTTTATAACGAAACAAATAATTACTTTTGTTCGATATTGTGATGATATTTTGTTAACTTTGTATTCTAAAATATCAACAACGAAAAAATATGACAAAATCGATACCGCAGAAACCGAGTAAAAATGCCATACTTTTGATGCACTGTCCCGATCAGTCGGGTATTGTGGCAGTAGTAACCGATTTCATCAACATCAACGGCGGAAACATTCTCTATCTTGACCAGTATGTTGACCGGGAGAATCGTATTTTCTTTATGCGTATAGAGTGGGATTTGAGTCAGTTTATCATACCCGAAGATAAAATTGATGCCTACTTTCATACTCTTTGTGCTCAGAAATACGATATCAACTTCAGTCTCTATTTTAGTGATAGAGTGCCTCGTATGGCTATTTTTGTGTCGAAAATGTCACATTGTCTATACGACCTGTTGGCCCGCTACACAGCTGGTGAGTGGGAAGTAGAGATACCTCTTATCGTGAGCAACCACCCCGATATGGAAATCGCCGCCAAACGATTTGGTATCGATTACAGATATTTCCCCATTACCAAGGAAAACAAGGCCGAGCAGGAAGCAGCCGAGTTGGCTTTGCTGAAAGAATATAACATTGAGTTTATTGTCTTGGCGCGATATATGCAGATTGTCTCACCTGAGTTTATCAGCGAGTATCCCAACCGTATCATTAACATACACCATTCGTTTCTGCCTGCCTTTATTGGCGCCAAGCCTTACCATGCAGCCTTTGAGCGGGGTGTGAAATTGATTGGAGCAACCAGTCATTATGTAACAAGCGATCTCGATGCCGGTCCCATTATTGAGCAGGACATTACCCGCATATCGCACAAAGACCCGGTGGCCAGTCTCATACGTAAAGGCCGTGATTTGGAGAAAATCGTATTGTCTCGCGCTGTGGAAAAACATATCGAAAGAAAAATATTGGTATATCAGAACAAAACCGTTGTCTTCTAACCATGCAGGTAGCAATCGTCAAATACAATGCAGGCAATATCTACTCGGTCGACTGTGCCTTGCGTCGGGTAGGGGTTACCCCCATACTTACCGACGACCAAGAGACGCTCATGGCTGCCGATAAAGTCATATTTCCGGGAGTGGGAGAGGCCGCAACCACTATGGCCTACTTACGGGCTCATGGTTTGGACCGTCTCATTTGCGACTTGAAACAACCCGTGTTGGGTATCTGCATCGGCATGCAACTCATGTGTCGTCACTCTGAAGAGGGTGACGTCGATTGTCTTGGAATATTCAATGATGTCGACGTAAAACGCTTCTGCCCTGAGAATCGGGAACAGAAAGTACCACATATGGGATGGAATACCGTGAGCCGGGTCGACACACAGATGTTCCCTGCTCGGCTTGAAGGACAATATGTTTATTTTGTGCATAGTTATTATGCCCCACTTTCTCGTTATACAACAGCTGTAACCGAATATATACAACCATTCAGTGCGGCATTGCATCGCGACAATTTCTACGCTACACAGTTTCATATAGAAAAGAGTGGTACGATAGGCGAAGAGATATTCAACCACTTTTTATCGCTTTGACCCATGATAGAACTTATTCCCGCCATAGATATCATCGACGGAAAGTGTGTGCGGCTTGCGCAAGGCGACTACACTAGCAAGAAGGTTTACAACGAAAACCCTCTCGAAATAGCCAAGGCTTTTGAGGATAATGGCTTGCGGCGATTGCATGTTGTCGACCTCGACGGCGCAAAGGCTCACCACATAGTCAATTACAAAACCCTTGAAAATCTTGCCACACACACGTCGCTGACCATTGACTTCGGCGGCGGTCTCAAAAGTGACGAAGATCTGAAAATAGCTTTTGATTGTGGAGCTCAGATAGTAACGGGTGGAAGCATTGCCGTAAAGAGCCCGGCAACTTTTGAGGCATGGATTACCCGTTACGGTCCCGAACGCATCATACTCGGAGCTGATGTGAAAGAGAAGAAAATTGCAGTCGGAGGATGGCTTGAAGCCTCGGAATATGATTTGTTTACGTTTGTTGCTGCTTATCAGGAAAAAGGCATTACAAAAGTAATTACTACCGACATTGCCCAAGACGGTATGTTGCAGGGCCCATCGCTCGACCTTTATGTTGAGATGTTGCAGAAATTGCCCGGGATATATCTTATTGCCAGTGGAGGTGTAAGTAACATCGAGGATATAGAATCGCTCGATGAGGCCGGTGTGCAGGGGGTCATTTTCGGGAAAGCCATCTATGAAGGACGTATATCCCTGCATGATTTACGACAATTTTTATACTAACATAATACTATTGAAAATGAAAAACACACTATTGTCACCGCTATTATTTTTACTATTATTGAGTTGCTCCTCCTCTCATGAGCATAGAGATGGTATCGTCTCGGAGGAATTCTTGTATGACCAGGCCGATTTCCCGTCGTGCCATTCAGTAACCCTTGTTGAATTGGAAAACGGAGATTTGCTGGCTACCTATTTCGGGGGTACGTATGAACGTCACCCCGATGTGGAGATACGTTTGCAGCGGAAAACTCCCGGGGGAGAGTGGTCGGCACCTCGTAGTGTGGCTACCGGCATTCAGAATGATACACTGCGTTACCCGACATGGAATCCCGTTATATTTCAGCCTAAGGGTAAAGACCTTATGCTTTATTATAAAGTTGGCCCAAATCCCAGGGAGTGGTGGGGTGAATATATAACATCTTCTGATAATGGTAATACATGGAGTAATCCACATCGTATAAAGTTGCCGTTGCTTGGCCCCATTAAAAATAAACCCATAGAATTGGCCGATGGCACACTGATTGCCGGGTCGAGCGACGAAAGTAACGGCTGGCGTGCGCACGTTGAACGCAGCACCGACGGAGGAGAAACCTGGGAGTTTATAGGTCCGCTTAACGACGGGAGGGAGACCGCAGCCATACAGCCCACTTTCCTGCAACATGGTGGCGATACATTGCAAATGCTTTGTCGTTCCGACGGCAAGGGTGATAATCAATTCATTGTAGAAACGTGGTCTTATGATGGTGGCAAGACGTGGACTGAGATGACCGATACCGAATTACCCAATAACAATTCGGGTATTGATGCCGTAACGTTGAAAGATGGACGACATCTTCTTATCTATAATCATTCAACCAGAGACCAAAAAAACTTAGGGCACAAGGGACGTGGAGTTATCAATCTGGCTGTCAGTCGTGATGGTCGTAACTGGGAAGCGGCTCTGGTGCTCGATTATTCCAATCGTGAGGGCCAGCAATATTCTTATCCATCGATTATTCAGACTGCCGATGGCTTGGTGCACATTGTCTATACATGGCATCGCAAGCGTATCAAACACGTTGTAGTCGATCCCGATAGCTTGGTAACTTATCCGATTGTCGATGGCGTGTGGCCGGTAGAAAAGATTCCACTTGTCTTGTCTCCAGAAGACGCCTTGTAGGTAATGCCAGTCCTACCCATGAAAGGAAATCCTTTGCAGCGTGATAATGGTATTTCCCTTTCGGAATATGGCAAAACAAAAAAGAAATTGTAATTTTGCCTCAGACTTTGATAAAATTTGATAGAGATGTGGTATTGAAAAATATCAAAATCTTGTCAGAAATATTATAAATAACCTGCCAAAGTTAAGTCTTAGGTAGAAAGAGTATGTTAGCAAAACGAATAATTCCCTGTCTTGACGTAAAAGATGGAAAAACCGTCAAAGGAGTAAATTTTGTCAATTTCAGAGACGCCGGAGATCCCGTAGAATTGGGTCGTGCCTATAGTGAACAAGGTGCCGATGAATTGGTGTATCTTGATATCACGGCATCGTATGAAGGGCGCAAAACATTTACCGACTTGGTGCGTCGTGTGGCTGCTCATGTGAGTATACCCTTTACTGTGGGTGGGGGTATTAACGAGATGAACGATGTAGACCGTCTGTTGAATGCCGGAGCTGATAAGGTATCTATCAACTCGTCGGCCTTGAAAAATCCGGCTCTTATCGAAGAGATTGCAAAGCATTTTGGCTCGCAGGTATGTGTCGTAGCCATAGATGCTTGTCTCGAAGACGGGCATTGGCGTTGCTATCGTAGCGGTGGGCGTATCCCCACCGAAAAAGAACTTTTCTCGTGGGCTCGTGAGGCGCAAGAGCGAGGTGCCGGTGAGATACTCTTTACCAGCATGACCCACGACGGCGTGAAGACCGGATATGCCAATGACGCCCTTGCCCGTTTGCACGACCTGCTCGATATTCCCGTTATTGCCTCGGGCGGTGCCGGAGCCAAAGAACATTTCCGCGATGCTTTTCTTCTCGGAAAGGCTGATGCCGCTTTGGCGGCCAGTGTTTTTCATTTTGGTGAAATTCCCATTCCTGCCTTGAAAGACTATCTCGCAAAAGAAAATATTTGTGTAAGAATATAATACTGAAAAAGATATGAAACTCGATTTTGACAAGATGGGCGGACTTATTCCCGCTATTGTTCAGGACAACTGCACAGGTAAGGTCTTGATGTTGGGGTTTATGAATAAAGAAGCCTATGATAAAACCTTGGAAATAGGTAAAGTAACCTTTTTTAGTCGTACCAAGAACCGCCTGTGGACCAAAGGCGAGGAGAGTGGCCATTTCTTGAATGTTTGCTCTATTCTGGTCGATTGCGATGCCGACACACTTCTGATAAAGGCTAACCCCATGGGTCCGGTATGTCACACGGGTAGTGATACTTGTTTCAATGAGAAAAACGATGCCGATTTTTACTTCATACAGTATCTGCAAGACTTCATCGACCGCCGTAAGGCCGAGATGCCCGACGGCTCTTATACGACGTCGCTTTTTAAGAAAGGAGTAAACCGCATGGCCCAGAAAGTGGGAGAGGAGGCTGTTGAGACGGTCATAGAGGCTACTAACGGTACGCGCGAAGGCTTTATTTACGAGGCCTCCGACCTCATATACCATCTGATAGTGTTGCTTACCTCCAAAGGGCTACGCATGGAAGATTTGGCCAGGGAATTAAAAAAACGCCACAAAGAATAAACTGTCATTATGGAAAGACAACAACTCATAAATTACCATCAAGTGGAAATCTGTCGCAACGAGCAAGTTGTGCTGCAAAAGGCCGATTTTGAGTTGTACAGTGGCGAATTTGTCTATCTTATAGGTCGGGTGGGAAGTGGTAAAAGCACCCTGCTGAAAACCATTTATGCCGAGGTCCCCATACAAAAAGGCGAGGCCACGGTGTTTGACCTGAACATGCGTAAAATACGCCGCCGTTCTATCCCCTCTTTGCGTCGAAGATTGGGCATTGTCTTTCAGGACTTTCAGTTACTTACCGATCGCTCCGTGCAGAAAAATTTGGAATTTGTGTTGCGAGCTACCGGTTGGAAAGACAAAAAAGAGATAGCCGAGCGCATAGAAAACATATTACGTAAGGTAGGTATGGAAAACAAAGCCTACCGTATGCCTCATGAGCTATCGGGTGGTGAACAGCAGCGTATAGTCATAGCTCGGGCTTTACTTAATTCTCCACAGATCATATTGGCCGATGAGCCTACGGGAAACCTCGACCCTCAAACCGGTAAGCAGATTGTCGCGCTCCTGCATGAAATTTGTAATGAAGGAACAGCCGTTGTCATGACTACGCACAATCATTATCTGGTCAAAGAGTTTCCCGGGAGGGTATTACTTTGTAATGAAAAGCAGATAACCGATATAACCGATACCATACCTACAACAAAGTAATGTCTGATTGCGGTTTTTATGATAAATCGTTATATCTTTGCAGTGCTTGATTTAAAACAGAAATAATTAAACATGAAATAAGAGATGAAAGTATTAAAATTCGGTGGAACGTCAGTTGGGTCGGCACAACGCATGAAAAATGTAGCCGGCTTGATATGCGATGGCAATCAGAAAATTGTTGTCCTTTCGGCGATGTCGGGTACAACCAACACGTTGGTGGAAATTTCGGATTACCTTTATAAAAAGAATCCCGATGGCGCTAATGAGGTAATTAATGCTTTGGAGCGGAAATATCAACAGGTTATCAATGAATTATTTGATACAGAAGCCTACAAACAACAGGCCATCGATGCTGTAAAGACCAATTTTGACACCATGCGGTCCTTTACCAAAGACCTCTTCACCATGTTTGAAGAGAAGGTGATACTTGCACAGGGAGAATTGATGTCGACAACAATGATGAATCTTTATCTCAACGAGAGAGGCGTAAAGTCGGTTTTGATACCGGCGCTTGATTATATGCGTATCGACAAGAACGGTGAGCCCGATCCTGCCTATATCAAGAGCAATCTAGAAAAACGCTTGGCCGAATATCCCGACGCACCCATGTATATCACACAAGGGTTTATTTGCCGCAATGCCTATGGTGAGATCGACAATTTGCAACGGGGCGGCAGTGACTATTCTGCCTCGCTCATCGGAGCTGCCATTCAGGCTGAGGAGATACAGATATGGACCGACATCGACGGTATGCACAACAACGACCCCCGATTTGTCGAAGGTACCAAACCTGTGCGTACGCTCAACTTTGAAGAGGCTGCCGAGTTAGCCTATTTCGGAGCGAAGATTCTGCACCCCACCTGCATACTTCCTGCCAAGCTCAACCGCATTCCCGTGCGTCTGCTCAACACGATGGAACCCGAAGCTCCCGGAACAATGATTTGCGGAACCTCCGAATCGGGCCGTATAAAAGCAGTGGCTGCGAAAGATGGTATCACTGCGATTAAAATCAAGTCGGGCCGTATGTTGCTGGCCTATGGTTTCCTGCGCAAGGTATTTGAAATCTTTGAAAGTTATCAGACCGCCATCGATATGGTTACCACCTCGGAGGTGGGTGTGTCGGTGACTATTGACAATACCAAACATCTGACCGAAATACTTGATGACCTTAAAAAATTTGGAACGGTGACCGTCGATGAAAACATGGTTATCATCTGTGTCGTCGGTGACCTGGAATGGAAAAACATCGGTTTTGAGTCGAATGCAATGGCTGCCATGAAAGACATTCCCGTGCGTATGGTTTCATATGGAGGCAGCAACTATAACATTTCTTTCCTGGTAAAGGCCGAAGACAAGCAGCGGGCCTTGCAATCTCTCAGCCGTAATCTTTTTGAATAATAATTCAAACTTCCAAGAGGCGGATTAGAAACTATTCCGCCTTTTTTATCCACATAAAAAATTGCCATATATGCACTTCCCGATAGAGAAATTCAATACGTTAGAGACACCCTTCTATTATTACGATACCGATTTGCTGCGGCAAACCTTGAAAACCATCAATCAGGAGGCCGGACGCTATCCTCAATATCATGTGCATTATGCCGTGAAAGCCAATGCCAATCCCCGCCTGCTATCGATTATACGAGAGAATGGTCTGGGCGCCGATTGTGTGAGCGGTGGCGAGATAAATGCGGCACTTAAAGCCGGTTTTCCCGCCGACAAAATCGTGTTTGCCGGTGTGGGTAAGGCCGATTGGGAAATAAAATTGGGCCTCGAAGCCGGTATCTGCTGTTTCAATGTCGAATCTATACCCGAGTTGGAGAACATCGATCGCCTGGCGGCAGAGATGGGTAAAACGGCGTCGGTTGCCCTGCGCATCAATCCCAATGTCGATGCCCACACTCACCATTACATCACGACCGGGTTGAGTGAAAACAAGTTTGGAATCAGTGTAGAGCATCTGGAAATGGCCCTCGATAGGCTGGCTGCACTTTCGCATGTCAAGCTTATAGGGTTGCATTTCCATATTGGTTCGCAGATTCTCGATATGGATTCGTTCAAGATGCTTTGTAATCGCATCAATGAGATACAGGAAACACTATATCGGCGTATGACCATTGTCGATATCATCAACGTGGGTGGCGGTTTGGGGGTCGACTATCAGTCGCCCGACAAGCAACCCATACCCGACTTTGCGGATTACTTTGCCGTCTTTCACAAACACCTTAAACTGCGCCCCAAGCAACATCTCTTCTTTGAGCTCGGTCGCGCTGTCGTGTGCCAATGCGGCAGCTTGATTACCCGCACTTTGTATGTGAAAGAGGGAGTACAGAAGAAGTTTGTCATTGTTGATGCCGGCATGACCGATCTTATACGTCCCGCCTTGTACCAGGCTTACCACAGTATCGAGAACATCTCTTCACACTTGCCTTCGCAGCAATACGACGTGGTAGGGCCTATCTGTGAATCGTCCGATTGTTTCGGCAAAGTGGTAACTCTGCCCGAGACCTCCCGCGGCGACCTGATAGCTATCCGTTCGGCCGGTGCTTATGGTGAAATCATGGCATCGCAATACAATTGCCGTCGTCTGCCCGGAGCCTATTATTCTGATGATTTAAAATAATAGTATATGATAAGGAAACTCTTCGTTATATGTGTTTTGCTCGCCGGTTTTCTGTCGACCTTGGGAGCACAGGAGAATATATTTGTTCTGAAAGACAGCTATATTTATCCCAAAAAGAAATTCATTGATTCGTTGGCGGTGGCCGATAAGAGTGTGGTGAAGCCTTATGAGACATTTGCCACTTCGACAGCCAGTATTCGCAGCGGACGAGATAAAAATTATCAGGTACGGTTGTCGAAGTTCAAGGGGGGGACATATCCCGGAGACTTCCAGGCCATACAGATATTTCTGGGAAGTCGTTGCCTGCTCGAAGTGACTAACGCCGACGGCTGGACTTCGCTGCCACCCAACGTGCCTTCGACCAATGCCTATTATTTCACGGTGAACATATCGCCCTATTCTACGGCACTCTTCTTCTTCTCGCAGCCTAAGGATAACTATCCGCCCTATCTGACGATACTTGTCATTAAGACAGGAAAGGCACATTTGGTATTCAATCGTCCCTGCGTGTTGCAGTCCATATCGAAAAACTCCTATTCGGTACGACTCGAAATGGACGATTGCTATCCCGTGTATGTTGCTCCGGCTGGAACTGTGAGTGAAGTGGTTGAAGAACAGGCTGTCGCTCAGGTTGAAGAACAGGCTCCGAAACCAGAGGAACAACCTCGGAAAAAGAGAAGATGGCGTCGTCGTGAGAAGGTTGCCGAAGAGCAACCGGCTCGTCCCGATACGTTGAAAGTCGAGGAGCCTACCCCGGTTCCAGTGGTGAAAAAGGAGACTCCCAAGCCAGTGCAGCCCAAACGCTACCTGATATGGTCGGATAGCGATGTCCTGAAAATAAAGGAACAGTAATCTTGCATTATCTATTATAGAAAAGGCCGGTCATGAATGACCGGCCTTTTCTCGTTTACGGCTGTGATATATGGGCTACTTCTCGATTTTCTTTATCCATTCGGCATATTTTCCCAGGACTTCATTGCCCTCATCGTTGTACCAGGAATAGCCGCCCCGGCGTTCGGGACCGATTTCGGCCAGTGTGGCACGTTTTATTCCGTCTCGGTCACAGAAGAAAGGCTGTTCCGTTTCGAGGTCGTAAAAGCGGGCCCAAAGTGGTGTAGCTCCTTTTTCATATTCAACGTACGCAACCCATTTGTCGTTTTTGTCGCGATAACGTACATATTTTGTGTCGGTAATCTTATGCTCTTCAAACCATTTTACGGCTCCTTTTACGGCGGCAATCACTTCAGGAGACGGGTTCTTTACCTTCATCAGCAACTCTACGATGTCGGCCGATTCGTCGCCACTGTACGAGGCCAGTTCATAAGCTCTTGCATTGGCCGGCTTCAAGGTCTCGGGGTCGTGCTGGGCACACCATACGGTAAGTTCTCCCTTCTTGTTGCGTATCTGTGTGTCGAGAATACATTGTATACCCTTCTGGTAAGCTTTGAGGGCCTTGGCTTTCTCTTCGGGGGTGAAATTGAATATAACATAAGGTCTGTCATCGTCGCTGATGGCGAAGAGAAGTTTGAGCACGTTCACAATAGCACCGTCGTTGTAGGTGATGTCGCGGGAGTAGGCCACCGACTTTCCTTTTCGATAGGGGTAAAATTGAGGCCACCCACCGTTGTCATATTGTGAAAGATAGATGTAGTCAAGGGCCTTGAAGAAGGCATCACGGTAACGTTGGTCATGGGTCTGCGCATACATGCTGGTGAGAAATCGCATTTCGGTAATTGTGGCATTGTTGTCGATGGTTGTCCCGATGCCGGTCTCTTTTATCTTGTCAATGACGTCTTGCCGTATTTCTTTGTGAAAGGCTACATTCTTGGGAAATCCACCTAAGTCACTCTGATAGAGCAGCAGTTTGTCGGCAATGGCTTTCGCCTCGGGAGTGCCGTACCATTCTTGCGGCATTTTGGTAGCGATTTGTTTCCATGAAAGGTTCTGCAAGTCTTGTGCTGTCTGAGCCGTAGAAGCCAAAGCAAGAAGGCAGAAACAAACTCCTAAAATTTTCTTCTTCATAAGAGTACTTTTTAATGGTTATGAGTTTCTATTTTTGTAGTCTGGTTTGTAGGGTGTCGTGGTTATTTTTTTGGTTGGTCCAGTCGATTTTTCGGGTCGGGTCGATACCGTTTATGTATTTCTCGATATTGGTATAGCCGTCTCCGTTACAGTCTTTTATGGCATCGGACGGGTCGTTGGGGTTCAGCCCGTAGCGTATTTCCCATTCGTCGGGCATTCCGTCGCGGTCGCTGTCAACGTAGGGGGTACCCTTGTATTCGGGCAGTCCACCTACTTGTTGGGGGTGGGTGATGATGCCGTATTTGTAGGAGTCGTCGGGCAGTCGCCGTTTGACATACGGTGTGGTGAATGGTTTGGCTTTTTTGTCATAGATGGCTTGTCCGGTGCGTACGGTAAGCACGATGCGGGCATCGACCGTGTCTCTACGCGGAAGGGTGGCGCCGACATTTTCCATGACAAATTCATAGGCCTTCTGGGCCGACATGATGGGGTTGTGCATGGGCATGGAAAAGGGTTGGTCGACTCGTATCGCATCGGCAAACTTTCCGGATTGCACACCACCGTCCCAGTTGTTGGTCGTCACCCGATCATTTCCCAGCATGATATTTCCATTTACATAGGCTTTCCCGTAGGTGTCGGGCTTGTTCTTGTCGCGGCTGGCATCGGGTTTGAGTATGCGGTACTGTATGGGACGTCCGTTTTGCAGGGCCGTGATGGGGCCGGGTTTGAAGTAGTTGTTGATGATGTTGTATTGCGTATATTCGTCGCCTCCGTCGATGGAACGGTTCCACCAGTTGTATACGACACAGTTTACAAGATTGAAGCCGCCGTTCATGCCGATGGAGCAGTTTCTCGAGATGTTGGAGGCGAAAAGGTTGCGGGCAAAATAGCAGTTATGACCTCCGATGGTGGCTCCGAATCCGTGGTTGTAGGTGTCGAGTGCCTCGGCGAACATCGAGTTCTGAATGGTGATGTTTACCGTTGGCAACTTGGTGCCTTTGCCGGTCTCGTCGCGGTTCCATACATGGCGGTATATCGACATCACCTCGTCGAGTCCCCATGAGGCCGAGATGTGGTCCAGGATGATGTTTCCTATGGCATTCCCTCCAAGGGCGTCATCGCGGTTTCCTACATCGACCGCTCCGCGGCGGAAGCGCATGTGTCTGATGATGACGTCGTGCGTATCAATGAGAAATGAGGCTCCCGTTACGCAGACTCCATCGCCGGGAGCAGTCTGTCCGGCGATGGTGATATAGGGAGCTTTGATGCTGATGGGCGATTGCAGTTCTATTACACCGGCCACGTTGAAGACAACGATGCGGGCACCGCCTGTTTCGCAGGCTTCGCGCAGAGTGCCCGGACCGCGGTCGGCGAGCGATGTTACGGTTATGACTTTTCCGCCCCGCCCGCCGGCGGTAAAGGCTCCGCCACCTTCGGCTCCGGGAAATGCCGGTATGCTGCACTGGGGAAGGTCTTCGGGTTTTGATGCCCAGGGTCGGTAGACACGTCCGTATTTTTTCTCTTCTTTTTTTACCATTTTCAACGCTTTTTTCCAAGCTGCTTCGGATAACTTTTCGTTGTAGGCGTTTTCCCGGGCTACGCGCTGTTTTACCGAGTCGGGTACCGTTGGGTATTGTGCTTGTAGGGGAAGTGAAGCTGCCAGCAGAAGCAGACCCGAGAAGAGAGTGATGGCTTTCATGGATTTATGTTTTTACAAAGATATGATTTATTTTTTTACGGTGAGTGTTGTGCGGTAGTGGTATGTTCCCGAGCCGACATATTCGGTTTCTCCGTTGGGGAGGTGTACTTCGGCCGTCGTGTTGGGGGGCACCACGATTGTCCAGTCGATGCGTGAACGTTTCTTTTTCCAACAGCTTTCGGCTTTCCCGTAGGGTGTCTTGTAAGTAACAGCTACATGGTTGAGCTGTTCTATGTCGAATTGAGGCTTGAAGACGATGTGTTTGAAGGCTACCTCTTTTTTTGAGGGTTGTATGCCTCCCAACTCTTCGAAACAGAAGGGGAGGAAGTCGCCCAAGAGCATGACATGGTTACCGCTGTTCATCCATGGATTGGCTGTATCTCCGTTCCACAGTTCCCAGATGGTGGTGGCGCCATTGGCAATCATATATCCAAAACTTGGATAGTCGGTGTGTGTGGCCAGGGTATAGGCGAGGTTGCTGTTGCCAGTGCGACACAGTTGACCGAAAAGCCACTGCATACCGATGACCCCACAACTGATGTGTGCGTTGTGGTCGTTGATGATGGAGGCCGACAGGTGCTCTGCCACTGCCTTGGCATAGGGCTGCGGTATCATGTCGAACGCCAACGGCAGGAGGTTGGCCGTTACGGTATTGTTGCCGTAAAATGCCACGGCCGCTTTGCCGGCGCTAGCCGGTTGTGTGGTGAGAAATATGTTGTTAAAGGCTGCTTTCAATTGTTCAGCATCAGCCTCATAATGCTCGGCATCGGTGTTCTTACCCAACAGGCGGGCAAAGCAGGCCATTGTTTTCAGGTCTTTATAAAAGTAGGCCGAGGCGATAAGTCTACCATCGGTTTTGCGAGAGGGGTCTTTGCTGTGAATCATTTCGGGAGACTCTGGGGGTACGCACCAATCGCCATACTTGTCTTTGTATATGAGCCCGTGACGGTCGGTATACTCTTCGGTCATGTGGGTAATCCACCGTTGCATGGAGTCGTAGTGACGGCGTATGGGCTCGATGTTGCCATATTGAGTGTACAGCATATCGCAGGCAAAGATCAAAGCACTGGGCCAAGTTACATTGTCACTGTAATAGTTCCAGAAAGCCGGAGCCACATCGGGTATGCAACCGTCTTCGCGTTGAGCTTCGCAGATATCTCTTACCCACTTGGTGTAGAGTCGTTCATTGTCGAAGAGGTAGCTTTCGCCCCAACAGCCCTTGGTGCGGTCGCCGAGCCAGGGTTGTCGCTCGTTGCGTTGTGGACAGTCGACAGGCATTCCCTTGTAATTGCCGAGAATACCCCAGCGGGAGTTTCTTACAATAGAGTTCAGTACGTCGCTTGACGAGGTGAATGTACCGGTCTCTTCCATGTCGTCGCTGATAACCAGTGCTGTGAAACAGTCGATCAGCGGGTGGCGCGATGATAACGGCTCGGAGGAGCGTGCGGTGTTTTTGTAACCGATGACTTCGACATAGCGAAATCCGTGATAGGAGAATAGTGGTGCCCATTTTTCATCCTTGGTTTCTTTGCCGCTGCAAATGTATGTATCGGTACATAAGGCGTCACGCAGATTCTGGGTAAATAAGGATTTCCCGTCTTTGTCGAGTTTCTCGGCAAAGCGCATCTGTATGCTGTCGCCTTCGTTGCCCGACACCTTCATTTCGACCCAACCGGCCATGTTCTGTCCGAAGTCGAGAATGAAACCACGAGATGTTTCTATGACCGATATTGGTTTTATCTCTTGCCATATCTTCATGGCAGGCATCATGGCTCCTCGTAAGGTTCCGGTGGGAATGCTTACCCGCTGTGCCGATATCCAAGTGGAGTCGTTATATCCGGGGCGAGTCCATGCACCCAGTTCTTTCCGGGCATCGTATATCTCACCGTCGTATTCGTTGTTGCTGCGTATCGGGCCATCGGCCGTTAATTTCCAACTTGTGTCACTAGCTATTGTTTCTTTACGGCCATCGGCATATTCGATAACAAGATTTAGACGAAGTTTTGGATAGCCAAACTGATTGATTTTGTATGGCTTATAATTTTGGCACATTGTGTAATAACGACCGTTTCCAAGAACAACACCAAGGGCATTGTTGCTTCCTATCAAGGAGGTTACGTCGTAAGTATTGTACAGAATGGTTTTTCGATAATCGGTTGGGGCCGGTGTGAGTACATCATTTCCGACCTTCGTTCCATTGATATAAAATTCGTATAATCCCAGACCCGCAATGAATGCCGTAGCTCTTTTTATGGGTTTATCAACTGTAAATTCTGTGCGGAGATACCGTGCTGACAGACGGCTATGCATATCCTCAACGTCCCAAGGCATGGCTTGGTCGAGACCAATCCATTGCCCTTTCCATCGGTTTTCCGAAAGCAGTCCCGTTGAGAACTTGGCAATGGGGCTCCACGATGTCTGGCATTCTTTCTCTTTCCCGTATGAAGCCTTTATCTGCACTTTCCAATAGGCATGCCGATTGCTTCCCAAGGGCATGCCACGGTATGCGACCCACAGGGAACTATCGCTGGTCACAATGCCTGAATCCCACAAGTCGCATTCCCCGGCAACCAATTTGCTGCTGTCGCTTGCGACCATGATGCGGTAGGTGCGTTGCACGACGTTCGATTCGTCCGATTGCAGTTGCCAACTGAATCGCGGTGTTTCCGTATCGAGTCCCAAAGGATTGTGTAGGGCTTCGGTACGCAGGTCGGCAAGAGATACGGGCTTTTGTGTGGATTGTGCTTGTAGCGGCAGGGGCATTGAAAGCAGTAGGCCGACGGCCGCAATTAAAAGAGAATGTGTTTTCATGGCATTTGTGTTTTTATAAGTCTTTTCTGAATTGGGCATCGGGCAGAGATGTCCATTCGGGCAATATATATTTTGTCGTGGCGTCGGTAACGATTAGTACCCAGTCGTTGGCTCCGTCGGTGCGAATGTCGGGGATAAAACGGGTTGTTCGGTTGGCAAATTCTCCGATGTAGCTCAACTGTCCGTTACAGGGATTATACCACCAGGCTCTTTTTTGTTTGCCTTTGATTTTACTCAGGTCGATTTCCATCGGTTCGCCCAGGTAGGAGTAGACCAGCAGATAGCTGTTTCCGCGAGTGGCTGCAACTCTATGGTATTTCGTCCCGTTTTCACCGACGATGATGCTTTGGTCGGGAATGCGCTCGAAGAAAGGAAAGGTCAGCATCAGATTCTTGACATATTTCATTTGGTTGAATCCCGGGTCTTTGAGTGCTTCATACCAAGGAGTGCAAGCACCGTATGCGCTCCCGACACCGGGACGGTAGAACTGCATGATGGCGTTGTTGCCATAGGTGTGTCCGAATGCTCCGGCAAATACCGACCAGTAGGCGTAGCGGCGGCAGTCATAGTCTTGCCACAGCGGTTCGTTGGGGTCGTGCAGCCCCTGCGGTATTCTTTCGTAGGAGGGTTCGCCGTCGATAACCGGTTTCAAGGGCGAGATGGCCAGCGAACGCTCGACATAACGCCAGTTGTCTTCTTCGGTATCTTCGGGAATGGGATAGTTCTTGTCGTTGCCTCTTTGATTATAACGGCGGTGTCCACTCTGGAACATGTTGAAGTCGAGCCACTCGGCATCGTTGTAGAAGTCGGTCGAGAGGGTTCTTCCTCTGGGGTGGAACGTCATGAGATGGTTGGGGTCGTTGGCCTTGATGCTGCGGGCGAGGGCGTGCCACACCTCCGATTTGATGTCGCACTGTATGTCACCTCCGATTATCCAGATGATGTTCGGCGCGTCTTTATAGCGGTCGGCCAGGAATTTGCCGTATGCCTGGGCCTCTTCCACGTCCATGCGTCCCGATTTCACCAGTCCGCCCCAGATGCACACCATACCGATGTAGATGCCGTTCTGCTCGGCGGTTTCTATGATGTAGTCCATATGGTCCCAGTAGCCGTATACGCCCGGCTTGTCGATATTCTCGAAATTGAATCCGTCGGGGTGTGACATCTGTCCGTAGGCATTGAATGCCGGTACACCGTTTATGGTTTGCACCTGCACGACATTGAAGCCGGCTTCGCGGCATCGTCCCAAGTAGTATCCGACTTCGTCGCGGTCGAGGCGTTCGGGCATGAGCCAGCCAGTCTCACCTTGCCAAAAGAAAGGTTTTCCGTTTTCGTGTTTCAGATAACGGTTCTCTTCCGACACGAGCAGTTTCCCGTTTTTCCAGGGGATATAAGTCGGCGTTTTGGCGGCAAAACCCACCAGCGTGCATGTCGCGGCAAAAAATGTCAAGAGGATTTTTTTCATATCTGTCTATTTTAAAGAGTTTTTAGATTTTATGGGGCAGGAGAGTGGGCCCAAGGAATCCCTGTGTGCGGCAAGTCGGCCATCGATATAGATGCTCAATCCCTTGCCCTGATGGTAACGGTTCCCGTGTCTGTCCCACGAGATGGTGAGGTTATGGCCTTTGTAACGCACGTTGTCGAGGCAGAAGTAGTCCCACTCGTTTGCGGGTACGAGCGGATTGATGGTTATGCGGTTGCCGGTTTGCAGGCGCAATCCTACCAAGCCGGTAATGACCAGGTCGTTGAATGTGGAGTGGTTGTAGTATCGGCTGCGCTCCTGTTCGCCTTTGAGCCAGTAGCCGGTTACTTCGTCGAGGTATTCGCCGATGTAGGGGCGGCCGTGGAAGTAGTGCGACTGCGCGTAGGTTTTAAAGTGTGCAAACCAGCTGTCGGCAGGAATTGCCGCTCCTTCCCGGGCCTGTTCGAGGTAGTTGGCCAGTGCCGTCAGGGTCTGCGACGTGGCAAAGGGCCATACCGGACCGTTCCACTCGCAGCTGGCCTTGAAGAAGGCTCGGAATTGCGGGTGACGCCGTTCGGCAGTTGTCAATCCGAAGGGCGCATCAAAACCTTCGGGGTCGTTTATCTGCTGCCAGGCTTCATCGAAAATGTCCTTCTCGGGCAGGTTAAAGTACCAGGGTGTGTACCCGATAGCCTCTCGCACCTGTGCCAGCGTATCGCCGCGTCGTGTCTCGAAGAAACGGTCGGCAGGATTCCACAACAGTGTCTCGACCAACTGTTTCAAGGTGTCGGCCTTTGCGGCATACATGGCGCTGTCGGGGTCGCCCGTCAGGCTACATACCTGTGCGATGGCCGAAGCGTTGCCGTACATGTAGGAGGAGATGGTGGGGCGTGCATACAGTTTTTTGCGACCGCCGCTGATGCTCTCTTCCATGGCGTCCTGCACATCGCTTTGCCAGTATAGTCCGCTCGGCAGGCGATGGGTCGATTCCCAGCGGGCATATTCCCGTTTCAGGTCGGGTAGGAGGTCGGCAATGAAAGCGCTGTCGCCCGTCGTGAGGAAACTCTGATAGATGGCATAGGGGGTCCACGAACTGAAATTCATCATGCGTTCCATCGGCTCGCCGTTGTTGCCGCGGTACCAGGTGCGGATTATCTGATGCAGGTAGGTCGTGTCACGCAGCCAGCGGGTCTCGTGTATATGGTGTCCCAGTGCGCTCGATATGAGGTTGTAGCGGTCGGCATAGGAGCGGGGCACGAGAAACTCGGTCATGGCATATCCCACGGGAGTCTCTTTGAGGTGTTTCCGCAACGTCCACCAGCGGTAATAGTAAATCTCTTCGATGGTGGCGTCGGGACATTCAAAGAGAGGTATGTTTGCTTCGAGCCATTCGGCCGATAGGCTGTTGGGTATGGCCTGAACGATGTTCTCATCTTCCATGCTGTTGAACCGCTCGATGTAGCGACGATAGTCGGCGAAGTTGAGCAGGCAGGCTGTACGGTCGCCCGACGCGTAGAGACGGGCTATGCGGTAGATGGCCGGGCGCTCTTCCTTCCCGGCATTTTCAAGGTCGAAATACTGGTCGGCCGGAGTGTCGGGCGTCGGTATTTCATTTATGGCGCCGGTGCGGAATATGATGCGTTCGATGGCAGCGACAGGCGCAAAAAACATGCGGGTCGTTCTCTTTTTACCGTTGATGTACGCGGTGTAGTTGCGGTTCTCGACCGAGAGTTCTACTTCGATATGGTAGACCTTGCCCGGTGTGTACGGCCCCATCTGTGAGTAGCGGGCTCCACCTTTGGCCCGTATGATGCTGTCGGTAAGTTCAATCCGTGCGCAGGGGGTTCCTTTGGCATCGGCAAAGTCGATTTGCAGATTTCCGTACCCCACCTGCTCGGCCATGAGGTCAAAGGCCACTCTCAGCATGCGGCTCTCCGGCACTTTCCGTTCGGCCAGCGCATAGGAGAAGGGGTCGCGGTCGGCGAGAGTGAGCCATTGCCGGTCGGCTTTGTGTTCGAGCGATAACGGTGTGGCCAGGCCGCAGTAGAGATTCCATTCCCGCAGATCAGACAACCGGGTAGCCGGGCTGATGTCGTCTTGCACATATTGTGTTACGCGCTCGCGTACGGGCACGGGAATATGGCTTATCCACATATCTTCTTTCCCCACACTGTATGCAACCCATAAGTCGCCGTCGGGCGGAGTACCGTTGCCGGGCAGTATGCCTCTGGCATACTGGGGCCCGAAACTTTTGTAGTTGCCTCCGTACCGTATGGGTGGGACGATGCCGTGAACGAGATAGAGTGTTGTATATTCCAGTCCGTCGCTGCTCAGTGAGATAGCCAGCGGCCAGCGATATTCGGCCGGATTGTATACCGTGGCGTAGGTGCTGTCGCTCAGTTGCTGTCCCCATATTTTGGCGTTACTGTTTACAAAGCCCGGGGCGCGCACGACCGGTTGCTGCCATGTGGCGCCGCCATCGTTGCTGATAGAGGTGAGGGCGTGTTTCCACAGCCCCACGACGCGATGGTCGGGCAGGTAATAGTAGCAGAAGGCTTTATACGGATTTTTCAATGGAAGCATCGGGTCGTTGCGATCTGACTCTTCGACCATCTGCATACGGTACAACGGGTTGTCCATCATCTCCCGGCAGGCCTTTACGAAACCTTTGTCGCGCGAGCGGGTGTAGAAGGGATAGTCGGTATTCTTCTCGTTGAAGTCGTGGTTGTAGTAGACAAAATAGATGGGGCCGAATGTGCCGTCTTTCTTGATTTCCCGCACGACACGTCCTATGCCGTTTCCGTCGTTGGGGTCGTCTTTCCGGTCGAGAGCTATGCCGTAATTGCCCGTGGCGAGCAGTCGGCCGTTGGAGGCGACATAGAATCCCACCCGCTGGTGCATGATGGCCAGCAGGTTCTTGGCCCGGTCGCTGCGGCCGGCCTTGGTAAATCCGTCGGGTACCTTGTAGGTGGGGAAGAGAACGACAGGGGCTTCCCAGTGGTAACCGTCGGTCGATGTCATCAGCATGGTGCGCGATGGGGGGATATGTTCATCGGTGCTGTCACACAGGAAGTGTACATAGAAACGGCCGTTCCAATAGCACATCATCGGCTGGTGGTTATAGGTCCAGCCGTAGTTGTAACGAGGCGAAATGCTGTCGCGGTTGGCACGCAGCAACTGTATGTTGTGTATACCGACGGCTGGCGAGAGTTGCCCGTCGTGGAAGTATGGATTGGATAACTCTTTCCCAATATAGTGTACGCCTCTTCCTGCTTGTTGAGCCGACAGACAGGTGAGGGCTGCCCATGTAAAAAATAAGAGAATATAGTATTTCATGGTAATTTTTAACATCGTAAAGTTATTTAGAAAAAAAATCTTTTGCCAAGAATAAAATATGAAAAATGAGTGTTTTATTTTTTTTTACCAATTAGGTGGAATTTTTGTTCCCGTTATGGTCAAAAAGTGAGAAACGGCAGAGATTCATTTCTGTATAAAACGATGCCGGGCTGCATTTTTGTGGCCCGGCATCGTTCGTCGCCTAGTGGAAAAATGGGTATGTAAAGAATTTTATGCGGTTTCGCCTGCGAGAGTTTTGAGCCATTCAATCTCTTCGGGCCAGCGGCTTTCGTCGGGTGTTTCGAGAATGAGAGGAATCCCGTCGAATCGCTTGTCGGCCATGATGCGCTTGAAGAGGTCGGCACCCAGGGTACCTTCGCGCAGAACTTCATGGCGGTCGACATGAGAGGCGAGTCCTTTCTTGGAGTCGTTGATGTGCATGCCCCGCAGATAGTGAAGCCCGACGATTTCGTCCAGTTGTCTGAATGTTTGTTCGAAACCATCTTCCGAGATGAGGTCATATCCTCCGGCCAGGGTGTGGCAGGTATCGATGCAGATACCCACACGGCTTTTGTCTTCGACCTTATCGATGATGTGGGCGAGATGTTCAAAACGGAATCCGACATTGGAGCCCTGTCCCGCCGTGTTTTCAATCACAGCCGTTACCCCGTGGGTTTGGTCGAGTGTGCGGTTTATCGACTCGGCAATGCGGTCGAGGCAGGCGTCGACCGATATCTCTTTCAGGTGTGAGCCGGGGTGGAAGTTCAACAGTGTCAGTCCCAGCTGTTCGCAGCGTTGCATTTCGTCGAGAAATGCGGCCCGCGATTTTTCCAGTCCTTCGGCCTGCGGGTGTCCCAGGTTGATGAGGTAACTGTCGTGGGGGAGAATCTGTGCCGGAGTGTAGCCGTAGGTCAGGCAACGCTCCTTAAACAGAGCAATACTTTTCTCGCTGAGGGGTGCCGACACCCACTGACGTTGGTTCTTGGTAAACAGGGCAAATGCCGTAGCTCCTATGCGGTGCGCGTTTTCGGGGGCATTTTCCACTCCGCCCGATGCACTGACGTGTGCGCCGATGTATTTCATATTTTAGATGGTTTTGTAGATTTATCTTCGGTTCATAATATGACAAAGATAAGAAATGAAAAGCCAACGACAAAATGCAAATATGCTTTTCTGTGACGAGATTGCCGGCTCATCAATTATCGGTCATTTCGGTGTTTGCACCAATAAAGAATAAACCGCACTCCGGTAATGGCCAGCGCCAGCGAAAGCCCTGTATAGAAGACGGCAATGAAAATGTCGGGTAGCAGAGCCTGTCTCCTGATGACAATACCCATCGTCATCATGGCCGTCATCATTATCCACCCTTTGACATCGAAAAAGGCAAAAGGGCAGTTCTTTTCTTTTTTATGCGCAATGCGTTGGGTGTGTTTCAGGAAAAGGCGGTTGAAGATAAACCCGAAGAAGAATACAAAGACAGCCGTTGCTTCCAGTATCTTGTATATCCAGTATTGTGTTGTGCCGAGCCAGCAGCCTATGCCGATGCGCAAGATGTTGGCTCCGGCAATGAGCCATACAGCACCGGCTGTGAGGAGAAGCGTGTTTCGAGATACTCCGAATGTCATTGTCGTTTGGGAAATTTGTTGCAAAATTAAACATAAAAATCGGAGACATATTCATAGACTAGATAATTCTTAGAGGATTATTGATTACGTTAAAAATGAGAAAAAGGATATTAAAATTTATCGAACGGGGAAATAAATGCCGATATTTGCTTCATAGGAAAAGTATGGAGTCGAGTTCCGGATTGCCGTATGTGATGTCATTCTAGGATACAGGCAAGTACATTTCCTTTGTGGTTTGTCAAAATTAAATGAGATTCTTATGAATAACTTCTCTTTTCACAGTCCTACCGAGTTTGTCTTTGGTAAAAACACAGAAAGTAAAACAGGAATTTTGTGTCAGAAATATGGCGCCACCAAGGTGCTGATTGTTTACGGAGGCGGTTCGGTTGTGCGAAGCGGACTGTTGCATCGGGTAGAGCAGGTCTTGCAAGAAGCAGCGATATCTTACGTCGAATTGGGAGGTGTTCAACCCAATCCTACCGACCCGAAGGTGTACGAAGGTATCGACATTTGTCGTGAAGAGGCCGTTGATATGCTGTTGGCCGTAGGTGGCGGTTCGGTCATCGATACGGCCAAAGCCATTGCGGCAGGTGTTCCGTATCAAGGTGATTTTTGGGATTTCTTTGCTGGAAAATCCATTGTGAAGAAAGCGTTGAAGGTAGGTGTGGTGCTGACAATTCCCGCTGCTGGCAGTGAAGGCTCGGGCAACAGCGTGATAACCCGCCTCGACGGGTTGCAAAAACTCAGCCTGCGTACCCCTGATGCCCTGCGTCCCGTGTTTGCCGTAATGAATCCCGAGTTGACATTTATATTACCTCCCTATCAGACGGCCTGCGGTATCGTCGATATGATGGCTCACATCATGGAACGTTATTTTTCCAATACGGCCGGAGTGGAAATTACCGATCGTTTGTGCGAAGGTGCATTGAAGGCAATCATCAAAGAGGCTGCCATTGTGATGCAGAAACCCGATGATTATGACGCTCGCGCCAATCTTATGTGGAGTGGAACCATTGCCCACAACGGTATATGCGGTGTGGGCCGTGAGGAAGATTGGTCATCGCATTTTATGGAACATGAAGTAAGTGCCGTATATAATGTGGCGCATGGTGCAGGACTGGCAGTTATCTTTCCGGCCTGGCTGACATTTATGGCCGAGCATCACCCCAGAAAAGTCTGCCAGTTTGCCGAGCGGGTATGGGACGTTAAACCTGGCAACTCATTGCAAGAGACGGCATTGGAAGGTGTTTCTCGGCTGAAAACATTCTTTACATCCATTGGTATGCCAACCAACTTTACCCAGTTGGGGATAGAAACTCCCGATATAACTTTGCTTGTGGAGAAACTGCATCATAACAAAGGAGAAAAAGTCGGGGCATATTATCCCCTTACGCGCGACGATAGTCGCCGTATTTACGAGATAGCCTGTATATAATCTACCCAAAGGAAAAGGCCGATGTTGAGTAAGAACAAGATAAAATTCATACAGTCGCTCGAACGCAAGAAAGCAAGAGTTGAGAGCGGGTGTTTTCTGGCCGAAGGCAACAAATTGGTCGAGGATACCGTGTCGGCATTTACCTGCCGTATGCTGGTTGCCACCCCCGGGTGGCTGAAAAATAACCCCACGGTACGTGCCGGAGAGATTGTCGAGTGCAGTGCCGAGGAGATAGCCCGGGCATCATTGCTGCGTTCGCCGCAGGAGGTACTCGCCGTGTATGAAATACCACAGTATGAGTTGGAAACCGATGACTTGTCTCAGCAGTTGGTGCTGGCTCTCGATACGGTGCAGGACCCCGGAAATCTGGGTACCATTGTGCGTATTGCCGACTGGTATGGTATTGAACACATTCTCTGTTCGCCCCTTTGTGCCGACCTGTACAACCCAAAGGTTGTACAGGCCACAATGGGTGCCCTTTCTCGTGTCGAGGTGCATTATGTAGATTTGGAAGAGACTTTCCGCCACATCTCTGGCCCCGTATATGGTACATTTCTTGACGGAGAGAATATCTACGGGCAGGAATTGTCGTCGGCAGGAATCATCGTTATGGGGAATGAAGGTAACGGCATCTCTCCCGAGATAAGAAAATGCGTTACCCACCGGCTTTTCCTCCCGAGTTACCCCGAAGGTCGCACCACATCGGAGTCGCTCAACGTGGCTGTGGCCACGGCCGTAGTGTGTGCCGAATTCCGCCGGCCCCGATAATGCATTATTGATTAGTCGGTATAATTATAATCCTTTCTGTTTGGCTTCTTCCCAAAGGGTGTCCATCTCTCCGAGGGTCATGTCTCGCAACTCCTTGCCTTGCTGTTTGGCTCCGGCTTCTACATAATTGAAGCGGCGGATAAACTTCTGATTGGTGCGTTCAAGGGCGTTTTCGGGATTTATCTTGTAGAGTCGGGCTGCATTGATGAGACTGAACAGCAGGTCGCCGAATTCAGCCTCTTTCTCCTTGTCGGCATTGTCGCGTATGGCCGTTTCAAATTCGGCGATTTCTTCTTTTACCTTGTCCCATACCTGTTCCCGCTCTTCCCAATCGAAACCTACATTGCGTGCTTTTTCTTGTATGCGGCAGGCCTTGATGAGGGCAGGCAGGGCTGTGGGAACACCGGCCAGTACAGTTTTGTTGCCCCCTTTTTCCTTAAGTTTGAGAGCCTCCCAATTTTCTTCGACCTGGCTTGAGGTAGAGACGTGAGTCGTACCGAAGACGTGTGGGTGTCGATAGATGAGTTTTTCACATAAAGCATTGCATACATCGGCGATGTCGTATAGATTTTTTTCTTCACCGATTTTTGCATAAAAGACTATATGCAGCAACACATCGCCCAGTTCTTTTTTTATTGAGGCAGCATCATTTTGAATAAGAGCTTCGCACAACTCGTAGGTCTCTTCTATGGTGTTGGCGCGGAGCGATTCGTTGGTCTGTTTACGGTCCCACGGGCATTTGATCCGAAGTTCGTCCAATATGTCGAGAAGGCGGCCGAAAGCGGCGCATTTTTCTTCTTTCGAATGAAGAGGTGTCATAGTTGGGTGTTTTTTAGTATGCCTGCAAAGGTATGAATTTCTTTTGGACCCGTTGTTGGGGAATGATTAATAGATAAAAAATGACATCATCAATTTCTAAAACTATCGAATATCTCAAATAATATGCCTATTTTTGCAAACTTACTAAAAACATGGATTTATGATTCCTAAAATACTGTCGAGGAGCGAAGCCGATGCCATAAGTCGCAGCATCGATGCTGCCAAACGTATTGTCATTGTGTGCCATGTAGCTCCAGACGGAGATGCCATAGGGTCATCGTTGGCTTTGTGGCATACATTAACGGCATTAGGAAAGGACACTTTTGTCATTGTGCCCGATGCCTATCCGGCAAGTTTGCGCTTTCTGAAAGGGTGTAAAGAAATTCTTATATATACACGATACACCGATTTTGCCCAACGGCTATTGGAAAATGCCGATTTGATTTTCTGTCTTGATTTCAATGAGCCGAAACGAGTCGACTTGATGGAAGCTGCACTGACAGCATCAAAAGCCAAGAAGGTATTAATAGATCATCATCTGAATCCTGCTCCGTTTTGCGACATAACGATTTCTCATCCCGAAATATCATCGAGTTGTGAAGTGCTGTTCAGGGTTATATGCAGTTTGGGACTGTTTGAACAGATGGGGATAGATGCTGCCAGTGCCATTTATACCGGTATGATGACCGATACGGGAAACTTTACCTATAACTCGAATTATCCCGAAATATATATTACGATTGCCGAGTTGATAAAAAAGGGAATTGACAAGGACTGGATATATGCCCGCATTCACAATACCAACAGTGAGAATAAACTTCGTCTCAACGGATATGCCATAACCCGGAAGATGGAGGTATTTCCCGAATACAGTGCAGCATTGATTACCTTGTCGCAGAGCGAATTGAACCAATATAAATACCAAAAGGGTGATACCGAAGGACTGGTAAATGTACCGCTCTCGATGGAACACGTTCTCTTTTCGGCATTTTTGCGCGAAGAGTCAAACCTTATAAAAATATCGTTGCGCTCCAAGGGAACTTTCCCTGCCAACAAGATAGCTTCGGACTATTTCAATGGTGGAGGCCATCTGAATGCTGCCGGAGGCGAGTTTTATGGAACTTTGGAAGAGGCCCGTATGCGTGTACATGAAATTTTGCCGGTTATCGGCGAATTGGCTAATCAATCTCAAAAAGAATAATAAGTATGAATATGAAGTTGTTTGTAACCATCTCGTTGTTTTTCTCGTTGTGTGCCTTTGTGGCATGTGATGATGGTAAGACATATATTGAATTGCGTGAAGAGGAGGATAACGCCATAGAAAAATATCTTACTTCCGATGGACGTTGGGTGGCCGATATCCCTGCCGACGGGAATTTCCTGACGGAAGAAAATTCCGAAAATCCTCCCTATTACAGGCTACAAGATGATGTCTATATGCAAATCTTATCGATAGGTTATCTCGACTCTACCCGTCATTTTTTTGTTGCCGGTGATAAAGTCTATTTCCGTTATACGCGTATGAGCCTTACCGACTGGGCCGACGGTATCGTATCGACAACGGGAAACATGAGCGATGCAAGTGGTAGCAGCGACCAATACTATTTTACCTACACGACACAGACCGGGTCGAATTATTCAATGTACTTTGAATATGGATTAGGTATACAGTATCCGTTGCAATATGTGGGTAACGGAGCATTGCTGCGGCTGGTAGTCCCCTCGAAAATGGGATTTTCGAGCGAGATATCCGATGTTATCCCTTATTTGTATACCATAAAATATAATCTTAAAGAAAATTGATATCACAGTTATGTCGTTGATTAAGTCTATTTCAGGAATCAGAGGCACCATCGGAGGTAAGGCCGGTGAAGGGTTGAATCCGCTCGACATTGTCAAGTTTACAGCGGCTTATGCCACATTTATCCAGCGTACGACTACATTGCCCGTACGAAAAATTGTCGTGGGTCGTGATGCTCGTGTATCGGGCGAAATGGTAGCTCATTGCGTGATAGGTACTCTTATGGGTATGGGCTTTGATGTCGTCGACCTGGGCTTGGCAACGACTCCAACGACCGAACTGGCTGTTACCTGGGAGTCGGCATGTGGGGGTGTCATACTCACCGCCAGCCACAATCCCAAACAGTGGAATGCCTTGAAACTGTTAAATCAACGGGGCGAATTCTTGAATGCCGCAGAAGGTAATGAAGTGCTACGCATAGCGGAGTCCGAGGATTTCACTTTTGCTGATATCGAGAACTTGGGACATGTAAAAATAGATAACTCATCAATAAAGAAGCATATAGATAATGTGTTGTCTTTGAAATTGGTCGATGTTGAAGCTATTGCAAAGGCTAACTTCTCAGTAGCTATTGACTGTGTGAACTCGGTAGGTGGTCTGGCTATCCCTGCATTACTTGAAGCTTTGGGCGTGAAAAAAATCATTCGTCTCAATTGTCAGCCCGACGGACACTTCCCTCATAACCCAGAGCCGCTTCCACAGCATCTGACCGAAATATCCGATTTGATGAAAAGCGGTGTGGCCGATGTAGGATTTGTGGTCGATCCCGATGTAGACCGATTGGCTATCGTCTGTGAGAATGGCGAGATGTTTGGCGAGGAATATACTCTTGTTGCTGTGGCCGACTATGTTTTACGTCATACCCCTGGCAATACGGTGTCTAATCTCAGCTCGTCACGGGCGTTGCGCGACGTAACTCTGGCGCACGGTGGCGCATATAATGCTGCGGCCGTAGGAGAAGTGAATGTAGTAGCCAAGATGAAGGAAACCGGGGCTGTAATAGGTGGTGAGGGAAACGGTGGAGTAATCTATCCGGAAAGCCATTACGGCCGAGATGCCTTGGTGGGCATAGCCTTGTTCCTGACCCATCTGGCCAAAGAGAAGAAACGCGTAAGTGAGTTGCGGGCTACATACCCTTCATATGCCATGACCAAACAGCGCATTGATCTCACTCCGGCTATCGATGTAGATGCTTTGCTTCATGCCGTAAAAGTAAAATATGCCGCGTATGAGGTTACCGATATCGACGGAGTGAAAATCGATTTTCCCGATGGTTGGGTACATCTTCGCAAGTCGAATACCGAACCTATAATCCGTGTCTATGCTGAGGCGGCTACAACCGAATTGGCAGAGCAGAAGGCTTCGGATATTATGGCGGTAATTGCGTCGATGGTGAAATAGAGAACGGTTGAATAAGGGTTGATAGATCTTTCTGAAAATTTTTCTAAAAATGGATTGGCTGGAAAATGAAATCGAGCGCTTCTTCCTCAGATTTGAATGGAGTCAAATGGAAATTGAATGGGGAAAAAGAGTCGTTTGGCTTCTCATTATTTGGCTGCTAACCCTTTTGTTGGCAAAAATATTTCGGCACTTCTTTATCCCTGTATTGCAGAAGATAAGTCACCGCACAAAAATTCAGTGGGACGATCATCTTTTCAAAGATGAAGTTTTGCACAAGGCTGCCCGCATCATACCTCCTGTCGTATGGTATTTGTTCCTGCCCGTTGCGTTTAAAGGCGAACCGTATTTTCTGGATATCTGTTTGCGCATTACGCAGATATATCTTATCATTGTTTCGTTGATGCTCATCAACACGGTGATGGGAACGTTGTACAAGATTTCGAGCATGAACGAAACCTTGCGTTCCCGCCCTTTGAAGGGAGTTTACCAAATGGTGGTTCTCATATCGGGCTGCATCGGTGTGATACTCATTATAAGCGTACTTCTTGGCAAAAATGCGACAACGATACTGGCAGGTCTGGGTGCTTCGGCAGCCATACTGATGTTGATTTTCAAAGACAGTATCTTGGGACTGGTGGCCGGCGTGCAACTGTCGGCCAATGACATGTTACGTCCGGGCGATTGGATAACCATGAGTAAATATGGCGCTGATGGTTACGTTACGGAAGTTACACTCACAACGGTGAAAATCCAGAATTTCGATAAAACCATCACAACGATACCGCCGTATGCATTGGTCAGCGATTCATTTCAGAACTGGCGAGGCATGTACGATTGTGGAGGAAGACGTATAAAGCGTTCCCTCCTTATTGATGCACCATCGGTGCGCTTCTGTACGGCCGAAGAATGCCGGTATTTTAAGGAGCAACATTGGATTGATGAAACCGACGAGTCAAAAGGGCGCCTTGTCAATCTTTACGTGTATAGAAAATATGTTTTGAACTATCTGAAGAACTCTCCCAATCTCCATGCCGAAATGTTGCAGATGGTGCGTATGATGCAACCGACTGCTGAGGGTATTCCTTTGGAAGTCTACTGCTTTACCCGGGACACCAATTGGATATGTTATGAAAATAGCCAGGGCGAAATTTTTGATCATCTGCTGGCCATGCTTCCCGAGTTTGGTTTACGTATATACCAACGTCCTTCGGGGCTTGATATCCAAGATATAAAATCGTCAAATATCTGTTCCGGCTCTTCGATGAAGTCTTGATATCACACGGTAGGGAGCACGCAGAGCTCTTTTTTTAATTCGCCTTTTTTCTTTACCTTTGTACAGAAATCTATTTGAACCGTAGAATGAAGAATATACGCAATTTCTGCATTATAGCCCATATCGACCATGGTAAAAGCACCTTGGCCGACCGTCTGTTGGAATTTACCCACACCATCGCACCCAAAGACCTGCAAGATCAGGTGCTCGATAATATGGATTTGGAACGGGAACGTGGTATTACGATTAAAAGTCATGCCATACAGATGGAGTATAAGTACAAGGGTGAAAATTATATTCTCAACCTGATAGACACTCCGGGCCATGTCGATTTTTCGTACGAAGTATCGCGTTCAATAGCTGCTTGTGAAGGTGCGTTGCTGATTGTAGATGCATCGCAGGGAATACAAGCACAAACTATATCAAACTTGTATATGGCTATTGAGAATGATCTCGAAATTATTCCGGTCATGAACAAGATAGACCTCGACAGCGCCATGCCTGATGAGGTCGAAGACCAGATCGTAGAGTTGCTTGGTTGTAAACGAGAAGAGATATTGCGGGCAAGTGGAAAGACCGGACAAGGAGTCGAGGAGATACTAAATGCCATTGTTGAGCGAGTGCCGGCACCTGACGGAGATCCGGAGGCTCCTTTGCAATGTTTGATATTCGACTCTGTATTCAACTCTTTTAGAGGCATTATAGCTTATTTCAAGATAGTGAACGGTGTGATACATACCGGCGACAAGGTGAAGTTTGTGGCTACCGGTAAAGAGTATGAGGCCGACGAGATAGGCGTCTTAAAACTCGATATGTCGCCTCGCCAGGAGTTGCGTACGGGCGATGTGGGATATATCATATCCGGAATAAAAACCTCGCGAGAAGTGAAAGTGGGAGATACCATTACACACATCGATCGGCCCTGCTCAGAGGCCATAGATGGGTTTGAAGAGGTAAAACCTATGGTGTTTGCAGGTGTATATCCTATTGAAAGTGAGGATTTTGAAGATTTGCGTTCGTCCCTTGAAAAATTGCAACTCAACGATGCCTCCCTTACCTTCCAACCCGAGTCTTCCGTAGCTCTCGGATTTGGTTTCCGCTGTGGATTTTTGGGACTTCTTCACATGGAAATCGTTCAAGAACGACTCGACCGTGAGTTTGATATGGACGTTATTACCACTGTACCCAATGTTTCTTATAAAGTGTACGACAAGAAAGGAAACATGATTGAGGTGCATAATCCATCGGGATTGCCCGACATTACGCTCATCGACCATATCGAAGAACCATACATAAGAGCTTCTGTCATTACGGTAACCGACTATATAGGGCCTATCATGACCTTGTGTTTGGGTAAACGCGGTGAGTTGGTAAAACAGGAATATATTTCGGGAAATCGTGTAGAACTTATATATGACTTGCCTCTGGGAGAAATAGTGATTGATTTTTATGATAAGTTGAAGAGCATTTCAAAAGGATATGCATCGTTCGATTATCATCTACACGATTTTCGCCCGTCGAAATTGGTGAAACTTGATATTTTGCTCAACGGAGAGTCGGTCGATGCACTCTCGACCTTGACCCATGCCGACAATGCCGTGAGCTTCGGTCGTCGCATGTGTGAAAAACTCAAAGAACTGATACCTCGTCAACAATTCGATATTGCCATACAGGCTGCCATCGGTGCCAAGATTATAGCTCGAGAGACCGTCAAAGCTGTGCGTAAAGATGTAACGGCCAAATGTTATGGAGGAGATATCAGCCGTAAGCGTAAATTGTTGGAGAAGCAGAAGAAAGGTAAAAAACGCATGAAGCAAATCGGTACGGTTGAAGTGCCTCAAAAAGCTTTCTTGGCCGTGCTGAAACTCGACTGATGTTGGCGCCGAAACGAACTAAATAAGGCCAGGATTGTTTTATCCGAGAAACTGAGAAAAAATGATAGACCGCATCTATGCTTTGCGCAAGTCGTTACACAATTATGCCAATGGCGGTTATGTACTGATTGCTGTTACGGTGTTGGCTATGGTTGTGGCTAACAGTCCGTGGCAGGCTCTCTATTTTTCGTGGTGGCAACAGCCTGTTCTATTTCAAATCGGAGGCTTCAATCTTTTTGAACATCAGGGTCACCCAATGACTCTGATGCAGGTAATCAATGATGCCTTGATGGCGGTGTTTTTCTTCTCCGTGGGTTTGGAAATAAAGCGAGAGGTCCTGGTGGGAGAGTTGTCCTCGATAAAAAAGGCCCTTTTGCCGGTCATAGCCGCTGTTGGTGGTATCATAATGCCTATAACAATATATCGGTTAATGTCGTCCGACGCGACAGTTTTACAAGGGAGTGCCGTACCTATGGCTACCGATATCGCATTCTCATTGGGCATTTTAAGTATGTTTGGAAAGAGAGTCCCTATCGGATTGAAAATATTTCTGGCAACCTTGGCTGTGGCCGATGATATAGGCGGTATCTTGGTCATTGCTGTTTTTTATACCGAGGAACTCTCGGCTATGTGGTTACTCTATTCCATCGGGGTGCTTGCTCTGATGCTTTTGGGGTCGCGGTTGCATATCAACAGTAAGCTTTTTTATCTTCTTGGTGCGGTGATTGTGTGGTATTTTTTTCTTCATTCAGGCATACATCCCACCATAGCCGGTGTGTTGGCAGCCTTTTGTGTGCCTGCCCACCCGGTGATGAATACGCGCCATTTCATAGATGAAATATGCGAAGCAGTGAAGGATTTCCCGCAAGCAAAGCCTGTCAGACGGGGTGAGACCTATATCCTTTCGTCTGAACAGATGAATGCTTTGAAAAGTGTAGAATCGGCTTCTGACAAGGTGATAAGCCCGTTGCAAGACTTGGAAGATACATTACATCCGCTTGTTAACTATTTGATTATTCCTCTTTTTGCCTTTGCTAATGCTGGCATTTCCTTATCGGGAATAGCTTTCTCTTCACTTTTTCAAGGTATTAGCCTTTCGGTGTGGGTGGCTTTGGTCGCCGGAAAATTCATCGGCATCATGCTCTTCTCATATATACCTGTGGCATTGGGTTGGGTGAAAATGCCATCTGTGGCAACATGGCCTATGGTAGCCGGTGTATCGGCATTGGGAGGAATAGGTTTTACTGTATCACTGTTTATTGCCAATTTGTCTTTCCCGCTTGACAGTGAGGCAAATATTATGTTACTGAATCAGGCCAAACTTGGTATTTTGGCCGGTTCGTTGTTGTCGGGAATTATCGGGTATCTCATTCTTAAGATTTCGTTACCGCGAAAGGTGGTGAATGAATGAAACAAATCGGGTAGGAGAGGTGTTTTTCTTGCAAATCCTCTCACTATGATTTTGATTTCAGATGTTGTAAATTCACCCGTGGGGTATGCCATGTTGCAATTGTTGTCAAGAAGAAAAGAGCACGCGCCGGTGCGTGTGCTGGAAACTTATTGCGGACAATTGTGTCGTGACGACGGTTTTGTACCCTTCGCAGCTCCGTTTTATGATCAGATCTCGCTCGGTAACGCTTTGCAAGGGGTAGATACGTTGTTTCTGTGTTCATTTAATTTGTTTTCCGACCACCGTTCGTTCTATGTCAATATCCTGCACGAAGCAGCTGTCTCCGGAGTTAAGAAAGTGGTGTTTGTCAGTTCGGTCGGAAACAGTGATTCTGCGTCAATTCCGATGCATGAGAATAGAGAAACAGAAATGTGCATCAGAGCTTGTGGCATTCCTTATATCATTTTCCGGGTGAATATTTTCATGGAAAATTTACCGCTGCTTATTGGTACCAATCAGGCCAGTGGCATATATTATCCTGCCGGTAACGGGCGCATTGCATTTGTTTCAGTGTACGATGTTGCCGATGCCATATATCCTTATGTGGCCGGAAATGTCCCGGCAGAAAATCGTATATTTACGCTGAGTCATGAAATTACCTATTCGTTTAAGGATATAGCGGTCAATCTGTCACAATATTACGCACGGAGTGTGCGGTACGAATCAATTAGCTTGTCGTTTTACCGAGCTATTCTTTCTCGGATGAAGATACCGCAAGATACGGTTGATAGGTTGTGCTCTGTGGCAAAGGCTGTATCGATGAACAGTTATGATGTGAGCGATAGTACCATGAGAAGAATTCTTGCCCGTCATGCACAAGAGACTCAACTGGGGCAGCGTATTAGGCGTTGGTTTTCGCAGAAAGAGGTAACTCCGTTTTTGTTTGGAGGCCAACTGACGTTACTTCCCGATTGTTTACATGGAATGCATGCCCGTTTATAGCAGGATATTGACCGATGCTCCCAAGGTAAAGGAAGACAGATTTTTATTTATGCTCGTTACAGCATCCGGTTGGTCGGTAAAATAATAACGGTATCGGGTAGGAGTGAGGGTATAATCGAAGAAGAGTCTGAATCCCAATTTCAATTTGGCCCAATAAGAGAGGCTGAGTCCCGTTTGAAAGTTGGGTGCATGCATCTCTTTCAGTTTGAAAAACGGAGTTTTATTCTCAGTGTCGTCAGATGTGAGATAGAGTGTCTGGGCATCGGCAAATGAATATCCGACCAATAATTTACTACCCACAGACCAGCGATAAGTCAGTGCGCAATCGAAATAGGCACCAATAGCGGCCGAAATAAAATCCATGCCATTCTCGGTAATCTGGGTGTTGGGGAGTTTCATGTAGGAGGCAAAGGAGGCATCTCTCTGCAACTGTGTGGGCACGTGAGAGGCAATAGCTTTGCCTCCTACACCTACATAATTGTTTATAAACCAGGCTCCTTCTATACCCGAACTGGCGCCGGGTGAGGTGTGGAATACCAGTCCGTCGGATAGCTGTATTTCGTGGGGCATGAATACATAGCCGGTGTAGAGGCCGATAAATGAGGGTGTGCGGTCGGGGAAGGTCGTATCATAGTCATATTGTCCCCATTCAATACCTTTATCTTTAAATATCAGACCGGTAATCCAATATCCCAGTTCGGTCGACAAGATACCGATACCAGCACCGGCCAGTACGTCCGAAATCCAGTGCCGGTTGTTGAGCAGTCGGGAGTAGGCGGTAGCGGTAGCTATGGTGTAGCCGGCCACGCTGTACCAGGGACTGCGCATTCCGTATTCCTTGTGTAACATGGTGGCTGCCATGAAGGCGGTTGCCGTGTGTCCCGATGGAAAAGAGTTGTGACTTCCAGAGTTGGGTCGCTGCGACCTGGCGGTATATTTTATGCCATTGACAAGAGTCGCCATGATGGCCACCGAGAAGGCGTCGGCCGTGAGCATGCGACCCCACGAACTGTAACTTTTTACGCCACCGAGTTTCAGCCCGAGCATGAGTGCTGCCGGGGCGTATTGCAAGTAATCGTCGTATTTATGCCGGAAGGTGGGGACATAAGCGTTGCGCAGGTCGTTGATGGATTGTTTGGCCCATTCAAAGGCGACCCCGCTTACCATCAAAGGAATAGCGATTTGTGTCATCTTTACCCACTCTTTTGAGGTTAGAAGGTCTAGTTTGCGTTGATATGGCCCATCGAACAACGGGCGGGTATAAAGTCGAGAGCTGTCTAGGGAAATATCCGAATAAGATGTTTCGATGTTCGTCGGTACATTTTTTATGGGTGTATATGCTTTAACGGTATCTGCATTTGCCAAGAAAGCTGATAATAAGATGGCTACGATAAGTTTTTGCATCGGAGAAAATATTTGACGAGCAAAGTAAAGTATTTTTTGCCGAAAAAGAGTGTTTGATTGTGAACAAATCAATAGGGATACCTGTTTATGGAAGAGAATAGGGCAGATATAGAGATTATTTTTATTCTTGTACTTATTTAATCAATAGCGGTCTCTACATCTGTCCTTCTATTTTATTTGCTATTTTCTGGCTAAGTAGGTCAAAGGGTTCTTTTCCATCGACCCAGTGTATGGTAAATCCGCGTCGTTCCATACCGCGGAACCAGGTCATCTGACGTTTGGCAAATTGGTGTATGGCAATTTCGAGCAATCGGGTCATCTCTTCAAACGAATATTTACCGATAATGTATTCGGTCAGGTATTTATATTCAAGACCATAATATATAAGGTCCTCAGCAGCTATTCCCTCGCCGATGAGGCCTTTTACTTCATCTACCATTCCGGCGTTGAGACGAGCTTTAAGTCTATCGGAGATGCGCTGGCGCCTTGTGTCCCTATCTATGTCTATTCCTATTATATAACTGTCGTGCGGTGTGTCTTTTCTCTCTTCGGGAGGGAGCGTTTTATAGTATTCTGCGATTTCTATGGCACGAATGGCCCGTTTGGGGGTATCAACATCGGTTTTGTTATGCAGTGTTTTGTAGGTTTTCAGTATGGCTTCCAGCTCGGGAAGAGTGTGTTTCGACAGGGCTTCTCTCAGTGATTTATTTTCAGGAACCATGGGCATACGATATCCGCGGAGGACTGTTTCGATGTAAAGGCCCGTTCCTCCACATAATATAGGGAGCTTGCCGCGGGAGCAAATGTCGTCGTAGGCACGATTGAAGTCTCGTTGATACTCGTAGAGATTATATTTGTACCCCGGCTCACAGATATCGATGAGGTGATAGGGTATCTGATGCCCGTTTAGGGTGTATTCGTCCAGATCTTTTCCCGTTCCTATATTCATGCGACGATATATCTGTCTGGAGTCGGCACTGATAATTTCTGTATGTAAAATGTCGGCAAGTTTTACTGCCAAAGATGTCTTTCCCGATGCTGTGGGTCCTAAAATCGTTATGAGGTCCATAATCTTATATTTGTGGCAAAAATAATATTTATTCATTATATCGCTAACGATTTGTTCGAGAAAAAAAGATAATTATTTTCTTCTGCCATAATGAGCGTTTTTATATCTCTATCTATTTATAACAGAATAAAATAGAAAAAGGAAATATTCCCAAAATTTCATACTTTATCAAACTTTTTTGATAAAACTTTCGAATTTATTTTTTTATCACTATTTTATATATAACTTTGCATCGTTTAAGACACATACCGTAGAACCTAACAACAGTTATCAATTGACGATAACACGGAATATAGTAGTGCTATGAGAAAATTTTTCCAATTATTGTTTATTCCATTCTTGTTCGTGGGAATATCAGAGGCTGGAGCTCAAAAAGTGAGATTCATCTCTGGTCATGTAACCGATGAAAATGAAGAGCCTTTAGTAGGCGTCACGGTAGTAGAGAAGGGAGCAACTTCTGGTGGTACAGTAACAGATGAGAATGGTAATTACATTGCTATTGTATCCAATAAAGATTCTGTTGCGCTTGTGTTTTCTTCCATAGGATTTGAGACACAGGAGATTCCGGTCGGAGACAAAAAGAAGGTAGATGTAACGATGGTTGAAAAAAGTGCATACCTCGATGAGGTTGTCGTTACTGGTTATCAGAACGTCAATCGCAGGGAGTTGGCTAGTGCCGTTTCACAGATTGAAGTAGAAGACATCAAGCTTTCGGACAAATTCTCTATTGACCAAATGTTGGCCGGTCAAGTGGCTGGTATGTCGGTGATGACTACCAGTGGAGGACCTAGTGCTACGCCGAAAATCCGAATCCGCGGAACTTCGTCGCTCTATGGAAACACAGCACCGTTGTGGGTTCTTGATGGTATTATTCTCGACGACAACAGTGTGAACTGGGATTCGAGCGGAAACCTCGACCCTATGGCCGAAGATGCCCAATATCTCGTGGGTAATGCCATTGCCGGTGTCAATCCCAACGACATCGAGAGCATCACCGTCCTGAAAGACGCCTCGGCTACCGCCATTTATGGTGTGCAGGCTGCCAACGGCGTCATTGTCGTGACTACCAAGAAAGGCCGTAACGGTCCGGCCCAGGTGACTTACAACGGCTCTGTTTCCATCAACCAGCGCGAAAATTACCGCCGCCTCTATTTGATGGATGCCGGCGAGCGCGTCCAACTGTCGAAAGATTTGCTCGATTCCCGCCTTACCTATACCCGCAAGAACTTCACGCTCGGTTATGAGATGCTCAAAAACCAGTACGACGCCAAGGCTTTGAGCCGCTCCGAATTCAATGCCGCCGTCGATGAGATGATCGACCGCAATACCGACTGGTTCGACCTCCTTTTCCGCAATGCCGTGACACAGAACCATACCCTCAGCCTCTCCGGCGGTAACGAAAGCACCACTTATTATTCTTCGGTAGGTGCCTCTATTTCCGAAGGTACGGCTCGGCAAGAACTTTCGAAGCGTTACACGGCCACTTTGAAGGTCAATTCTTGGATCAGCCCCAAAGTCTACCTCGGCTTCCAACTCAACGGTTCGATTACCGACAACCAAGGCTACCACAGCAGTTTCAATCCCGACTCCTATGCCCGGGAAACGGCACGGACGATACCGGCTTACAATCCCGACGGTTCGATGTTTTTCTACCAACCCTACGAGTCGTTCTCATCGAGCAACATGGCCAGTGAGACATACGCCTTCAACGCCTTGCACGAGTCAAAGACCACCGGCAACTATGCCGACCTCGCCAGCCTCACCGGGTTGATGAATTTCGTCTGGAAAATCTACGACGGCCTGCGATATGAGATGACCGGGTCGTATGTCTACAATGCGACGAAGACCTCCTCTTGGGCGCAAGAAGACTCCTACTATGTCAACACCCTGCGCGGATATATCTATGATACATTGGAATTTAACAGCATATATTGGAACGAGAGCGTCATACCCCAGGGCGGCGTGATTTCAAAAGCCGAAACCAGCAAGACGACCCTCGATATCCGCAACACGCTCAACTATTCCAAGGATTTCCGCGGCCACTTGGTGAGTGCATTGGCCACTTCCGAGATACGCAGTGTCATCACCGACGGTTTTTCGGGCACATATTATGGTTGGATGCCCGAGCGCGGGCAGGTCATATCGCCGGCATATACCGATGCATTTGTTCGAGAATTTTCCCGTGGGAATTTCACTCCTGTGATTACCGACAACCAGGCCAATACCGTGTCGTGGATTTTTTCGGGCATCTACTCCTACCGCGACACCTACACCCTCAATGCCAACGTGCGTATGGACGGCAGCAACCAGTTCGGTGAGAATCCCGAATACCGATTCCTCCCTATATGGTCGGTAGCCGGCAAGTATGCCATCACCAACGAGTCGTTCATGAAACCCTATGAAGATTGGCTCTCCTACTTGGCGTTGCGCCTCTCTTACGGTATCCAGGGGAACGTCGACAAAGGCACGTCGCCCGACTTGGTCATGCAGATTGGTTCCATCAATTCCTACACCGGCATGGCCACATCGACGGTGGCCTACTGGCCCAACGAGGACCTGCGCTGGGAAAAGACCACCCAATACAACGTCGGCCTCGACATGTCGTTCCTGCTCGACCGCATCACCGCCACCGTCGATGTCTACAAAAAGGTGGGTACCGACATGATTGTCAACAAGACCATCTCGGCTGTCAACGGCTACACGTTGCGGAAAATCAACGGCGGTGATGTCAACAACAGCGGTGTGGAACTGGCCGTGAAATTCACCCCCGTGCAGACCAAAGACATGCGTTTTGTCATCGGCCTCGTGCACTCCTATAACAAGAACGAGTTGATACACGCCAATGACGAGACAAGCAATACGCGGGAGAACATGCTCTCGGGCGCAGCGCTCATCGAGGGTGAGGCATTGGGCACCATCTATTCTTATCCCTTTGCCGGCCTCGACCACGAAACCGGCCTCCCGATTTTCTACGACAAGAATGGCAACACCTCTGCCACATGGGGAAGCCGCACCTATAAGAACTACACCCTCTACGAAGACGAGATAAAGCTTGTGAAGTCGGGCGTCGTTTCGCCACCCCATACGGGCGGCATCAACCTCGAATACCGTTGGAAGGAGTGGATTCTCCGCGGTTCGTTCACCTATTCGCTCGGCGCGGTCAACCGCCTGCCTTTCATCTATGGCGACTACGATGCCGTGTTCGACCCCGAAAAGAACGTGACGCGGGAACTCCTGAACCGCTGGCGCGAGCCGGGCGACGAGTTGCACACCAACATTCCCGCCCTCTACGACGACAATACCTATACCGATTTGGGCGTGAGACCGATGAGAGCGAATGTCGACCATATCTATGGCACTTCGATGTATGACTATTCGACAGCCCGCGTATGTTCGACCGATAACTTCCGCTTGCGTAGCCTTTCTCTTTCCTACATTTTCAATAAGAAAATGTTGAAGAAAATGCACTTGGCCAACTTCCAGATTTCTGCTCAGGCCAACAATCTCTTTATCATAGCCGATAAGCGTTGGCACGGTTTTGATCCGGAGCAAGGTAGCTATGCTACATCGTCAATACCTCGCACCTATTCGTTATCGGTAACGATTGGATTTTAACCAAACATTAAAATGAAAAAGAAGACCATGATACGAAATACTATTTATACACTACTGCTTACACTTTGTCTGACAGTAAGCAGTTGTAACGATTTTCTGGAACGTTCGGCTCAGAATTTGGTGATACCTACGACCTGTTCAGATTACACCGAAATCTTGCAAGGTGAGGGTTATTTTGATGATTTGATAAGGGAGGGAGTGTGGGTCAACCTGATGACCGACGACATGGAGTTGTTCACACCCCGGTATGACAATACCCTGCCTTATGCCCTCAACAACTACCGTTACGTCTACCAGTGGCGCGATGAGATAGAAATCGAGGACGAATCGTTCGAAGACGAGCTTTTCAATTTCCTCTATTCCCAAATACTGGTGGCCAACACCTGCATCGATGCCCTCGACCAAGGGCTCGAAGGGACACCCGACGAGCAGGAGATACTCCGCGGCCAGGCGTTGTTCCACCGGGCTTTTGCCTACCTCATGCTGGCCAACCTCTATGCCGAGCCTTACGACTTTGCCACGCCCGAGACCCCATGCGTGCCGTTGAAGACCGACCCCACGCCGTCGCTCCAACCGTATGAGCGGGCAACCTTTGCCGAGGTTTACAAGCAAATCGATGATGACATAACCGAAGGGTTGGCGGCCTTGAAGGGGAAAGACACCGGCAACTATTATTACATCGGCTACAACGCCATGCTCTTCGTGGCCATGCGCAAAGCGCTTTATACCAACGATTTCGATGCCGTCATCGAGTATGGCAAGGAGATATTGGAGGCCAACGATGCCCTGTTCGACATCACCGACCGCATTCAGTCGGTTGCCCCGGGCGAAATAAACGGCTCCGATGCCTACGACAACTTCATGCAACCGGCCAATCCCGAGTTGATGTTCTGTTTTGCCTCGTCCACCACGACCATCTCCAATCTTATTTCCCGGGCAGATGCTTATGCACAGACATTTACCTTGTCGCGCACCATCGACAACAACCTCATCGGCCTCTACGATTACGACACGACCACCTGCATCGGCGACCACCGGTTGGCCTATTGGTTCATTGCCCCCCACGAAGCGCCCGGTGAACTCTACCACAAACGGGGGAATTACTATGCTTTGAAATTCAACTCATACGATGACTTGTACATGCGTGCGGCTTTCCGCTCGGCCGAGGCTTATGTCACACTGGCCGAAGCCTATGCCCGCAAGGAGAATCCCGATTACGCCACCGCACTCGACTATGTGAACCACCTGCGCCGTTACCGTCTCGATGCCCAAGCCTACGAGGAGTTGACCCCGGCCGATTTTGCCGGTGGCGAAGAGATTGTGCAATTTATCTGGGACGAGCGTCGCCGGGAGCTTTGCGGTGAAGAGTTCCACCGCTTCTTCGACCTGCGCCGCACCACCCGTGCCGAAGTTATCCACCCTTACGGGAATGCCGGTTACTATCGCCTCGAAAAAAACGATGCGGCCTATACGCTCAACTTCCCGTTGGCCGAGCGGCAAATCAATCCGCAAAATGTCAACCCCCGTCCTGCGAGAGCCTTGATTTCATATTAGGAAAATCCAACTCAAATAAATTTACAAACCTTTTTAATTTATCAAATTATGAAAAAAACTCTGATGTTTGCAAGCTGCCTGTTGGCAGCTGTGGCGTTTACCGCATGTAGCGATGACGACAACGATAACAACGGCGATGGTGGTGCAACCACTCCGGCACCTGAAATGGGCATCGAAGCATTCAATGCCAAGTATGACCTCGAAGCCACCCTCGATGTCGATAGCGCAACTTTCAACTATGCGTCGCTTGATGGCCGTATGTTCTCATGGGATTTGGACGCAGCCGACGTAAACGGTGACTCGGTACCCGATTTTATTGGACAATATTTCGTGCCCGCTGATAATGAATATGTAGACAAAGTGCTGGGTTTCCTCGATGCAGAAGTATTCCCCGTATTCGGCGAAGAGTTCATCTCGAAATACATGCCCCGCACCATCTATTTCGCCAGCGAGATGCAGTACAATCCCTGGTACAGCGATCGTCAACTTGGTCTTGGGTATCAATCAAAGGATTTCTATTACACCTTTGAAGGCGGTACCTGCTGTCCCCAGTACATCATGTTCTCGCACTGCTGTGCCGATTTCGACACGATGGACAAGACCTACCTGAAACGCCTCTACACGTCGCTAGTTGTGGAATATATCTTCACCAACATCGCCAACAGCCAGCTTGAAGAACCGGCCGCATTCAACCAATACAGTATCGACTATACGGTGGGAACCTCGGTTTATGGCATAGAATTCTGTTTCAATAGAAACTGCGATGGCTATTACGAGTCATCTGCCGACGACTTTGAAACGGGCATGCTGAATTACAACCCCGAATATGATACTGAAGAAGAGATCGTGAACGGAGAAAACATGTGGCATTTCGCCACGGTTTGGTTCCAAAGCGAATTGCGTCCTGCCCGTGTAGGTATTACGGAATTGAACCGTTACGATGACGAAACAATGAATGATCCCGACTACAATATTTACCACAGATACGCATCGGTATATTGGCGTCCTTCATTGGCCCAGGTACTGGGTGACTATGTGGCCTTTATCGTGACCACAACGGCTGCCGAAAAAGAAGCATACTATGCTGAAATTGAAAATGCTGTGGCCGAAGCTATCACCGAAGATGATGACAAAGAAGGTGTCGTATTCCCTGCTACTGATCAATATTTGAATGGTTCTGCCAAGACCAAAGATCAAGTACTGCCCGACATCAAAGCTCGTGTAGAACTTTGCAAGGAATACTTCGCTTCGTATGGTGTCATCTTGAACGACAAACAATAAAAAGTGCATAGCCCCCTGCCCATTTGGGCAGGGGCTATTGTATATCATAAATCTTTTATAAAATGAAACTGACGAATTTAACCGCTGTCGCCTTTATCGGCGTTTTAAGTCTCTCGGCTTGTACCGAAAAATATGTCGTTGACGGTACATGGAAAGAGGGGGCCGGAAAAACGGTCTATCTGCAAAAGAAAGTGGAGAAAGAGGCTCAGGTTATCGACTCGACCGTAGTGGCTGCCGATGGCTCTTTCTCGTTCTCGTTGGCCAATAAAGTTGACCTTTATGAGGTAAATGCTGCCAACGAAGCTAAAAAAGTTATTCTTGTTTCGGATGTGCCGGTGAGTGTAACCATAGCAATGGAAACTCGTACAGCCAAAGATAGTACAGTACAGGAAGTGCTTGCTATTAAGGCTGAAGGCGATGAACAGATTGCCTATGAAAATGGATATGATCTGATTATGGCTTCGGCTTTCATGTCATTGGGAAAAATGTTTACATTCTCGAACATTCTCTCAGGAGAGGATAAGAGCATGTCGATAGATTCTGCCGTTGCTGTGTATACTATGATTGAGGAAAAAATGCAAGAGTCGATGGCCAACTATGTCGATTCGGCCAAGAACAATTATGGCGTTGCATATTTCATCAAAGAGTATATGATTCAAAATAAATCTTTCGATGAAGTAGAGGCCGCTTATGCCAAACTGACCGACCGCGTAAAACAGTCGAATCCCGGTATTGAACTAAAAACGGCTATCGACGAACTGGCCAGTGTATCGGTCGGTGGAACGGCTCCTGACATCAAACTGATGACTCCCGATAGCACCGAACTGTCGCTGTATAGCCTGCGTGGACACTATGTACTGCTCGACTTCTGGGCTTCTTGGTGTGGCCCCTGCTTGCGCGAGGTGCCCAATGTAAAGGCTATCTATGACAAATACCATGACAAAGGCTTTGAAATTTTCGGCGTTTCGCTCGATGAGACCACGGGTCCGTGGAAAGCTGCCATCAAGAGAAACAATATGAACTGGCATCATGTATCTTCGTTGAAAGGTTGGGAATGTCCGGCTGCTAAACGCTACAATGTAACTGGTATACCTCGTATGTATATCATCGATCCCGAAGGCAAGATTATTGCACAGGATCTGAGAGGTGAAGAGCTGGCCAAATTTGTTGCCGGTCTTTACGAAGAATAATCGTTATTTTTAAACAATAAAAGAAAGGCGATAACAATCAAGTTATCGCCTTTCTTTTGTTGGGTGGCTTAATTTTTCAGGCCTGCTCTTCGTGGTCGTGTGTGAGAAATGTGTCGATGGTATAGCGGGGGCGCTGTTTTACTTCGATATATATCTTCCCGATGTATTCTCCGATAATACCGATGGCTATGAGCAGCACACTACCCAGGAACCAAAGCGAGAGCATGAGTGAGGCCCACCCCTCGACGGTATCTCCCATGAAAAACGATACCAGCGTGTATATGGCCATGATAAGGGTGATGAACAGAATGAGAAAACCCATGGATGAGATGAGACGTATGGGCTTTATCGAGAAGGAGGTGATTCCCTCTATGGCGAAATTGATCATCTTGCGCAGTGGATATTTCGACTCGCCGGCAAATCGCTCGTTTCGCTTGTAATAAACACAAGTCGATTTGTACCCGATGGTGGGAATAATGCCCCGCAAGAAAAGATTCCGTTCAGGATAGAGAGCCAAATGTTGTAAGGCGCGACGACTCATCAAGCGATAGTCGGCGTGATTATAGACCGATTTTGCTCCGAGCCATGACATAAGCCGGTAAAAAGCCAATGCAGTGGTCCGTTTGAAGAACGTATCGCTTTTCCGAGAGCTGCGCACACCATAGACGATATCGAATCCTTGCAGGTAAGCGTCGACCATGGATTCGATGCAATTGACATCGTCTTGCAGGTCGGCATCAATGGAGATAGCAGCGTCACAAATGTCTTTGGCACACATGAGGCCTGCCAGTAAGGCATTTTGGTGCCCTCGGTTTAATGCCAGACAGAGGCCAAAGATGTGTTTGTCTTTGGTATAGAGATCTTCGATCATAGGCCATGTATTGTCCTTACTCCCGTCATTAACAAAAAGAATGAAACTGTTATCTTCGATTTTCTTGTTTGTTATCAGAGTGTGAAGAACGTTGGTAAGTCGCCTGGCTGATTCGGAGATAACTTTTTCTTCATTATAGCAGGGGACAACAATGGCTAATCTCATGGCATTTGAGTTTAATTTTTTCTCTACGAAGATAAGAAAATATTTTGTATTCGGGGAAGATAATGAAAAATAGGAACAGATTATAATCGCAATATTTCTTGTAAGGAAATTTCTTGCTTTTGCTGTTGCGGAATAAGGGTATATAATCTGATTGCGGGTCGGGTGCAGTAACGATTATGAAGTGCCGTGCGAGAAAAATAGTCAGCCAGTTGGGGTAGGGTAAAGAGGCTCTTTGATTTTATCTGGGCAATGAGCGAGGCTTTTTCGGTTTCAAATGCTGCGTTGGCGACTAGCAACAGTCCGTCACAAAAGCACGTATCGGCACATTCTCTATCATAGGGCTTGACCGTCACTGAATGACTGTCAGCATCGACGTGTACCAAATGAAGGCGGGATACGCCTTTTTCCCAACAGACAAAATGAGATAAATAGGTGTAGGCCGTCATGGACGAGGTAGGTTCGGACGATTTTTGTGACGAATGCGCAATAAAGATATGTCATCGGCATAACTCTCTTGCCACATAGGGTGCAGCGGTACCTCTATGCTCCCCATGACACGAGTTACACGGTCGTGTTGTGCCTGAGCCTCTATGGTAATAAGACCGTCGTGTGAAACCTCTTTTGTGACAGTATAGATTGAATCATTGCGATGTTTTATGACCAGAGTGAGACGGGCCTTGTCGACAGTGCCTTTGGGAAGTTGGGAAAAATTGACCGAGAGCAAGAAATGATCATCTTCGCGGAAATTGTCGTCGGCCAATATATTGAAGAGGAGGACGTGGCGATACAGCCGCGGCTCAAACATGAAATAGGGGTCTTTGTTCCATACGTCAATGGAGTCGCCCGGTCGGGTAAGCGGCGAACTTTTCTGTTCCACAAGGAGTGTCTTTACGGCATCGTCTTCTTCTTTCAGTCGGGCAGTAACTCGTTCGTATATCTGAGAGTATTTGGTCATGTGTTCGCTGTACCAAATTAACGAAGTGTCAAACTGGGCCTGTGTTACCTTATGACGGTCAAATACCGTTTGCCGCAACTGCTCTTTGGCTTCGCTGGTGGCATATTGGGGTATGTTGTCGGATATGGCTTCGGCTTTGTGTATGTCGACGAGGAGGGTTTCCATTTGTTCTGGGGCAATAATATACGATGGTGTCTGTTCACATGCCGTCGTGATGAAGAGCAAGAAACATATTCCAACGTATATTGTGTGCCTTACCTTGAACATTTGAAGTTTATTTAGATGATTTCGAAGGGAACATCTCTGATAGAGACGACGTGAAAGTGTGCCTGTAAAACAACAAAAGAATGATGACTCCTATCGAAATGGAAGAGTCGGCGATATTGAATATCGGGTGAAAGAATTCAAAGTATTCGCCGCCGATAAACGGTACCCACTCCGGCCAGTAGAATCCGAACATCGGAAAGTAGAGCATATCCACAACTTTACCGTATAAAAACGGGGCATATCCGCCACCTTCGGGCATGAACGAGGCGACTGTGTAGTAAGTCGATTCGCTGAATATCAGGCCATAAAAGAGAGAGTCGATGATATTGCCCAGTGCTCCGGCAAAAATGAGAGATATACAGATTACAAATCCCTTTTTGTAGTGGCTCAGGCGGGTGAGTTTGTATAGGTAGTATCCGATTACGGCAATGGCTGCAACTCTGAACAGGCTGAGAAACAATTTCCCGAAAAGCTCGATACCGAATGCCATTCCGTTATTCTCGACGAATAGAATACGAAACCACGGAAATACCGTGATGGATTCGCCCAGCGTAAAATGAGTCTTAATCCATATTTTTGATATCTGATCGACGACCAGTATCAAAAATATGGAGATAAGTGCAATTTGCCGTTTTGTCATTTCTGTTCTTTCTTCGCGTTGATACTCAGCGTGGCGTGAGGCACGGCATAGAGACGCTCTTTCGGTATCAGTTCGCCCGTTTCGCGGCAGATGCCGTAGGTCTTGTTTTCGATGCGTACCAGCGCGGCTTGCAGGTGCTGTATGAATTTCATTTGTCTCTGGGCCAGTTGTCCGGCTTCCTCTTTCGACAATGTGGTAGCGCCCTCTTCCAGAACCTTGAACGTAGGGGAGGTGTCGCTGGTATCGTTACCGTCGGCGTTCATGACCGAAGCCTTCAACAATTCATAGTCTTTATATGCTTTTTCGAGTTTTTCCTGAATAATAGCGCGAAATTCTTCCAATTCAGCGTCGGAATAACGTGTTTTCTTTCCCATGATTAGATTTATTTGGTTTTTATTTTTCGTTGCGAAGGTAAAAAGATTTGCCCCATATTACAAAATAATACGGGGCAAAATCAAGATTAGGCTTTTTTTATGGCTGCTTGTATGGTGAAGGTCTCAAAATCGAGTTCGGCACCGGCAGAGTCTAGCGTGTCGCATAAAGTAATGCTTTCGGCAAGAACCTGTTTTGCGATGTAATCTTTGTATTCCTCTACGGCAGGGTCGGTCTCATCGTTCCGCGTGAGTTGTACATGGATTTTGTCGGTGATGTCGAATCCGCTCGACTTACGGATATTCTGTATGCGGTTTACTAATTCTCTGGCAATACCTTCGCGACGCAACTCTTCGGTGACGGTGATGTCGAGAGCTACGGTAAGTCGGCCTTCGTTGGCAACCAACCATCCGGGAATATCTTCGGAGATGATTTCCACATCACCGGTTTCAACGACAGCTTGTTGACCGTCGATGTCGAAGGTGAATTTGCCTTCTTTCTCAAACCGTAATATGTCGTCTTGCGACATGGTCGCTATTTTTGAAGCTAATTGCTTCATAATCTTTCCGTAACGCGGGCCTAATTTTTTGAAATCGGGTTTTACGCGTTTTACCAGAATACCTGCGGCATTGTCGGCAAACAGCATTTCTTTGACGTTGACTTCATTCAGAACAAGTTCTTTGACCGACTCGATGTCTTGTTGCTGTTTGGCATCGATGACAGGAATCATGAGAGTCGTGAGCGGTTGGCGCACCTTGATGTTTACTTTACGTCGCAGAGCCAACACCATAGAGGTGATGTCTTGGGCATCTTTCATGCGCTCTTCGAGAGCTTTGTCGATGACCGACTCGTCGGCGCGGGGGAAGTCGCTGAGGTGTACCGACTGGCTGGCACGTCCGGTTACGTATGTAAGGTCGGTATAGAGTCTGTCGGCAAAGAACGGAGCGATGGGGGCCATGAGAGCAGCTACCGTTTCGAGGCAGGTGTAGAGTGTCTGGTAGGCCGAGAGTTTGTCGTTGTCCATATTTCCACCCCAGAAACGTTTGCGGTTGAGGCGTACATACCAGTTGCTGAGGTTGTCGTTGACAAAGTCAGAGATGGCACGTCCGGCACGGGTGGGTTCATAATCGTTGTAATAGCCGTCTACCTCCTTTATCAGCGAATGGAGCAGGGAGATAATCCACCGGTCGATTTCGGGCCGTTGCGCTACCGGAATTTCGGGCTCGGCAAAAGTAAATCCGTCGACATTGGCATAGAGGGCAAAGAACGAGTAGGTGTTGTAGAGTGTACCGAAGAATTTGCGCCGTACTTCTTCTACTCCGTCGAGGTCGAATTTGAGGTTGTCCCACGGCGAAGAGTTGGTAATCATGTACCAGCGCAGAGGGTCGGAGCCATATTTCTCGATGGCCGAGAAGGGATCGACGGCATTGCCGAGTCGTTTCGACATCTTGTTGCCGTTCTTATCGAGAACCAGACCGTTGGAGATAACGGTTTTGTAGGCCACTTTGTCGAAAATCATCGAGGCAATGGCATGCAGGGTGAAGAACCAGCCGCGAGTCTGGTCGACACCTTCGGCGATGAAATCGGCCGGGTATACTTTGCCGCTGTCGAGCAACTCCTTGTTCTCGAACGGATAGTGTATCTGCGCGTAGGGCATCGAACCCGAGTCGAACCATACGTCGATAAGGTCGCTCTCGCGTTTCATGGGTTTGCCGCTCTCCGATACGAGTATGATATCGTCGACATAGGGACGGTGCAAATCGATTTTGTCGTAATTCTCAGCGGTATAAATTCCGGGAACGAAACCTTTCTCCTTATAAGGATTGGCTTTCATATAGCCGGCGGCTATCGATTTTTCTATCTCCTGATAGAGCTCTTCGAGCGATCCGATACATTTTTCTTCACCCTCTTCCGACCGCCAGATAGGCAGCGGTGTGCCCCAGTAGCGCGAGCGGCTCAGGTTCCAGTCGTTCAGGTTTTCGAGCCATTTGCCAAACCGTCCTGAGCCGGTCGATTCGGGTTTCCAGTTGATTGTCTTGTTCAGCTCTATCATGCGCTCCTTGCAGGCTGTCGAGCGGATAAACCAGCTGTCGAGCGGGTAGTACAGCACCGGCTTGTCGGTACGCCAGCAGTGCGGATAGTTGTGGGTATGTTTCTCGATTTTGAAAGCCTGATTTCCCTGTTTCATCATCATGCAGATGACGATGTCGAGCGATTCGGCTGCCTGTGCGGCTTTTTCGTCGTATTTCCCGTTGATGGTAAAGCGGGGATCGTAGGCGTTCTTGACCCATGCACCCTGGTATGGGGTATATTTTTCGACGTCGACACATTTTTGTACAAACGTCTCGTCGAGTTCGTCAAGCAGATAGAATTTTCCGGTCAGGTCGACCATCGGACGGGTTTCTCCCTTTTTGTTAATCATGAACAGCGAGGGAATACCGGCAGCCTTGGCCACCTGGGCGTCGTCGGCACCGAACGTGGGCGCGATGTGTACGATACCGGTACCGTCGTCGGTGGTAACGTAGTCGCCGGGAATCACACGGAAGGCCCGGTTGCTGGGAGTCCAGTTGCCGTCCTTATCAACATCGATGGGTTTTACCCAAGGAATGAGTTGCTCATATTCCATACCTACGAGGTCGGAGCCTTTGTATTCGCCTACCACTTTGTAGGGAATGAGTTTGTCACCCGGTTTATAGGAGTCGAGGTCGAGATCGGCCGCTTTGGGATTGAAGTGGCTGTTGAGCAGGGCCTTGGCCAGTACGACGGTGATGGGTTCGCCGGTATATCCGTTGTAGGACTGTACGGCTACATAGTCGATTTTAGGGCCGACGCAGAGGGCCGTATTCGAAGGGAGTGTCCACGGAGTCGTGGTCCAGGCAATGAAATAGGGGGTACCCCATTGAGCCATTTCGGGACGCGGGTTCTTCATCTTGAACTGGGCAACGACTGTGGTGTCTTTGACGTCGCGGTAGCAACCCGGTTGGTTCAACTCGTGGGAACTGAGGCCTGTACCGGCAGCCGGGGAGTAGGGTTGTATGGTATATCCCTTGTAGAGGAGACCTTTGTTGTAGAGTTGTTTGAGCAGCCACCACAGCGTCTCGATGTAACGGTTGTCGTAGGTGATGTAGGGATTTTTCATGTCGACCCAATAACCCATTTTGTGGGTAAGGTCTTCCCACTCTTTGGTATATTTCATCACATCTTTGCGGCAAGCTGCATTGTACTCTTCGACCGAAATCTTTTTTCCGATATCTTCCTTGGTGATACCTAAAGCTTTTTCTACTCCCAATTCTACGGGAAGCCCGTGAGTGTCCCAACCGGCTTTGCGCATTACCTGAAAGCCCTTCATGGTTTTGTAACGGCAGAAAATATCCTTGATCGAACGTGCCATGACGTGATGTATACCGGGCATGCCGTTGGCCGATGGTGGGCCTTCATAGAAAACAAACGAGGGTGCGCCTTCGCGTATCTCCACGCTTTTGTGGAAAACCTGCTCTTCGTCCCATTTTTTCAATACCTCTTTATTTATCGCCGATAAATCAAAATGGGAATATTCGGAAAACTTCTTGTCCATGTCTTGTCAGAAAAATTAGACGTATTATAAGTGGTTGCAAAGATAAGAAAAAACATCTAATATATGAAGTACCCTACTTGATACGTTTTCTGAAATCAAATTGTTACTTTTGTAAAATATATATAGAATAGTGCTTGGATGAAATCTTAAATCTATGATTCTGAGAAAAATACTGTTAGCGGCGAGTCTGGCACTCGCTACTGCTCCGGCCAGCGCGCAAACACTGGTCGATGCCTATAATCGGGCCTATGCCTTGGCGTCGAAATACAATGGCAAGGTTTATTACGACAGGGTCGAGCCTGTGTGGCTCTCCGGGAGTGAGGTGTTCTGGTATGTCCGCCATACACCCGATGGCAATCGGTATGTAAAAGTCGATGCCCGTCGGTGTACACGCGCGCCTCTTTTTAATCACGAAGCTCTGGCGGAAAAGTTGTCGGCCGAGTCGGGTTGCATGCTCGATGACCGGAAACTTTATTTGCAGCGGTGCCGGGTAAGTGGCAAAGCCGACACGTTGTGGTTTGAGTACGACGGTCGGCGGTGGTGTTATGACATACCCGGTAATCGCCTCTCGTGCAATGGCCGGGCAGCCAATCAGGTTCGGAGAGAGAAACGTTACTGGTCCGAGACCGACGACGAGAAAGGGGGTGGAGCGGTCGTGTCGCCCGACGGGAAATATGTGGCCTATATTAAAGATTCCAACCTCTATGTGCGTGAGCGGGCCCAAGGCGACGAGCGGCCGTTGAGTATCGACGGTACGCCGGGCAATTACTATTCGTCTCACATTCTGTGGTCGCCCGATTCCCGGAAAATCGCGGTGTGCCGCATACGTCCCGTGGCAGAGAAGCGGTATATTTATTATGTGGAGTCGTCGCCCGATAATCAGTTGCAGCCCCGGCTTCACCGACAGGAATATGCCAAGCCGGGCGATGAGTTGCCCTATAAGGAACCCCGTATATTCGAGGTAGAGACCGGTCGTGTGTTTTGTCCGTCGACCGCTCTGTTTTCAACCCCTTACGAGGTGTCGAGATTGCGTTGGGACAGCGACAGCCGTGCCCTCACGTTTGAGTATAACGAGCGGGGCCATAAGGTCTATCGCCTGTTGGAATTTTCGGCTGTAACCGGTGAAGTAAAAACGCTTATCGAAGAGCAAGAGGAGAAATATGTCAACTACACCCGCATATACCGTCATCACCTGCAAGACGGCCGGCGCATCATCTGGTCGAGCGAACGGGACAATTACAACCATCTCTATCTCTACGACCGTCGCAGTCGTAAGCCGGCCCGCCAGATAACCAAGGGGGCCTGGTATGTGCGTGGAGTACAGCATGTCGATGAAAAGAAACAGCAGATTTATTTTTCGGCCAACGGCATGAACACGCAGGAAGACCCTTATCTGATACATTATTATCGCATCGATTTCGATGGTAGCAATCTTGTGGCTCTTACCCCCGAAGAGGGTATGCATCGCGTATGGTACTCGCCCGATTTTACCTATCTTGTCGATGTCTATTCCCAAGTCGATGTGCCTCCGGTAGCTGTGTTGCGCGATGCCACCGACGGACGTGTCGTCAAGGAACTGGAACGTGCCGACATATCGAGCCTGTTGGCCGAGGGGTGGCGGGCCCCCGAAGTTTTTGCCGCGAAGGGGCGAGACGGTACAACCGATATGTGGGGGATTATCTATCGTCCGTCCGATTTTGATGAGACCCGCTCATATCCGGTTGTCGAGTATGTTTATTCGGGGCCGGGCGACCAGTATGTATCCAAGAGTTTTGCTCCCTACAACTGGTTCATGTCTTCACTGGCCGAGTTGGGTTTTATAGTCGTGCAGGTCGATGGCATGACCACCTCGTTCCGTTCCAAAAGTTTTGAGGAGGTGTGCTATAAGAACCTGAAAGATGCCGGCCTGCCCGACCACATGGCCTGGATAAGGGCTGCGGCCAAGAAGTATCCGAGTATCGATACAAGTCGAGTGGGCATCTTTGGCTGCTCTGCCGGAGGGCAGGAGGCCTTGTCGGCACTGCTGTTCTATCCCGATTTTTACAAGGCGGCCTATTCGGCCTGCGGATGCCACGACAACCGTATGGATAAAATCTGGTGGAACGAGCAATGGATGGGTTACCCTGTCGATGAGTCGTACCGGGCCTGCTCCAATGTCGAAAACGCCCATCTGTTGAGACGCCCCCTGATGCTGCTGGTCGGAGAACTCGATGACAATGTCGACCCTGCGTCGACGATGCAGGTGGTCGATGCGCTGATAAAGGCCGGTAAGGATTTTGAACTGGTTGTCATACCCGGTGTCGGCCATACGATGGGCGAGCGTTTCGGAGAACACAAGCGTTACGACTTTTTTGTCCGTCATCTCATGGGGGTAAATCCACCGGCGTGGAGCGATATAAAGACCCGTTGACATGGCGTTGTGCCGGTCTGAGTGCTTTCCTCGCGGTACAGCATGACGGCAAAGGGGTGATGCGCGAAAAACCGACTACAAATTTGTCCTGTTCTTGGTAATTCATGTAAAAAAAATTACCTTTGCACAACTTGTGCCTGAGTCTCGTCCTGTGGGCAAAACCCGGGCACTTGTTTTGACAAAGACAAATAAAACAAGAAAAATATGTACAGAACAAAAACGTGCGGAGAGTTGCGATTGAGCGATGCCGGCAGTGTTGTTACATTGGCCGGCTGGGTGCAGCGTATCCGCAAGATGGGTGGTATGACATTTGTTGACTTGCGCGACCGCTACGGCATCACACAGTTGGTTTTCAACGAAGAGGAGAATGCCGAGTTGTGCGATCGGGCCAATCGCTTGGGCCGCGAGTATGTCATTCAGGTGAGCGGAAAGGTAAATGAACGATTCAGCAAGAATCCCAATATGCCCACCGGCGAAATAGAAATTATCGTTACCGAACTGAATGTGCTCAATACGGCGTTGACGCCTCCCTTTACTATCGAAGACAATACCGATGGTGGCGACGATATTCGCATGAAGTATCGTTATCTCGACTTGCGCCGTACGGCTGTACGCAAGAATCTGGAATTGCGTCATAAAATGACCATCGAGGTGCGTAAATATCTCGACGAGCATGGTTTTATCGAGGTAGAAACCCCCATACTGGTAGGTTCTACACCCGAAGGTGCCCGCGACTTTGTCGTGCCTTCGCGCATGAATCCCGGACAGTTCTATGCTCTGCCTCAAAGTCCGCAGACCTTGAAGCAGTTGTTGATGGTATCTGGATTTGACCGCTACTTCCAGATTGCCAAATGTTTCCGCGACGAAGATTTGAGAGCCGACCGTCAGCCCGAGTTTACGCAGATCGATTGCGAAATGTCGTTTGTCGAGCAGGACGATGTCATCAATCTCTTCGAGGGAATGGCCAAATACTTGTTTAAAGTCATTCGCGGTGTGGAACTGACCGAGCCTTTCATGCGTATGCCTTGGGCCGACGCCATGAAATATTACGGTAGTGACAAGCCCGATTTGCGGTTTGGCATGAAGTTCGTCGAACTGATGGATATCATGCAAGGATATGGTTTTTCTGTCTTCGACAATGCTGCTTACATCGGTGGTATCTGTGCCGAAGGCGCCGCCCATTATACCCGCAAGCAGCTCGACGCCCTTACCGAGTATGTAAAACGTCCGCAAATCGGAGCCAAGGGTATGGTATATGCCCGTATCGAAGCCGACGGTACCGTAAAATCGAGCGTCGATAAATTCTATTCGCAGGAGGTGCTGCAAAAGATGAAGGAAGCGTTCGGGGCCAAACCGGGCGATTTGATACTTATTCTCAGTGGCGACGATGCCATGAAGACCCGTAAGCAGTTGAGCGAACTTCGTCTCGAAATGGGTAACCAGCTGGGGCTGCGCGATAAGAACAAGTTTGCCTTGCTGTGGGTTGTCGATTTCCCCATGTTTGAGTGGAGCGACGAAGAAAATCGTCTGATGGCCATGCATCACCCCTTTACCCACCCCAAAGACGAAGATATACCCTTGCTGGATACCAACCCCGAAGCCGTTCGTGCCGATGCCTACGACATGGTGTGCAACGGTATCGAAGTTGGTGGCGGTTCCATTCGTATACACGATGCCCAGTTACAGGCCAAGATGTTTGAAATCTTAGGATTTACCCCCGAACGGGCACAAGAGCAGTTCGGCTTCCTGATGAACGCCTTTAAATATGGAGCTCCCCCTCACGGAGGTTTGGCCTATGGTCTCGACCGCTGGGTGAGCATCTTTGCCGGCCTCGACAGTATCCGCGATTGTATTGCATTTCCCAAAAACAACAGTGGTCGCGATGTGATGCTCGATGCCCCCTCGGTGCTTGATCCCAAACAACTCGATGAACTGAATCTCAAAGTAGAGTTGCCCCAATAACCAATACGATGGTAACGGTAGGAGATATAATAGAAGCATTGGAAGAGGTGGCTCCGCTGTCGTTGCAAGAGTCGTACGACAATGCGGGGTTGCTCACGGGAGCGCGCGACATGGAGGCGCGGGCTGTATTGGTGTGTGTCGATGTAACCGAAGAAGTCATCGACGATGCCCTGTCGAAAGGCGCCAACCTCATTGTCTCGCATCACCCTCTCGTGTTCAAGCCGTTGAAATCGTTTACCGGGAGCAATTATATAGAGAAGACCCTGATAAAGGCGTTGAAAAACGATATTGCCATCTATTCGTGTCATACCAATATGGATAATGCTTGGAATGGCGTGAACTTCAAGATGGCCGAGATGCTGGGCCTTTTTAACCTTTCGGTGCTGTCGCCTGTCGCACACAGCCTTCTGAAACTGGTAACTTACGTCCCCACAGACAAGGCCGATGAGTTGAGGCGGGCCCTCTTTGCGGCGGGAGCCGGAACGATAGGAAACTATGATTGTTGCAGTTACAACAGTGAAGGTTTCGGAACATTCCGGGCCGGTGAAAACACCCAGCCCTATTGCGGAGAAATAGGCGTGCTGCATGAAGAGAAGGAGACCCGCATCGAAATGGTGGTGCCCCGCCATTTGCAGGCACGTGTTACCCGCACACTTCTGCAAGTACACCCCTACGAAGAGCCGGCGTTTGATTGGATTCCTATTGAGAACAAGTGGGAGAGAGTCGGTTCTGGTGTCGTGGGCGAGCTTCTTTGCCCAATGGACGAGATGGATTTCTTACAGCGTGTAAAGTCTATCTTCAAGGCGGGTTGCGTAAAGCACACCTCGCTGACGGGACGCAAGATACGCCAGGTTGCATTGTGCGGCGGTGCCGGATCGTTTCTCATACCCCAGGCTGTTGCACAGGGAGTCGATGCATTTGTTACCGGAGAGATAAAATATCATGAATTTTTCGGCAATGAAGAGTCGATTCTGCTGGCCGAGATTGGACATTATGAGAGCGAGCAATATACAAAAGATATTTTTTGTGATATAATAACAAAAAAATTTCCTACCTTTGCGTGCTATTATACAATGGTAGAAACAAATCCGATAAATTATTTGTAAGCATGGCTACTGATAAGACAAAATCTGAAAAGGAATACACCGTGGAAGAGCGGTTGAAAACGCTGTACGAGTTGCAGACGATGCTCTCGGAAATAGACCGCATCAAAACCTTGCGGGGTGAACTTCCTCTCGAAGTACAAGACCTTGAAGATGAGATAGCTGGTTTGGAAACTCGTATACAGAACTTCCAGACGGAGATTACCAATTTGCAGGCCGAAGTCGCCAAGAAGAAGGAAGAAATCAAAAATTCCCAGACGCTTATCGACAAGTACACGGCACAGCAGGACAATGTGCGGAACAACCGCGAGTTTGACTTCCTCACCAAGGAAATCGAATTCCAGAATTTGTCGATAGAGCTTTGCGAGAAACGGATTCGGGAATTTACGGCACAGGAAAAGTCAAAAAAAGAAGACATCGAAAACTGCCAGAATACTTTGGTTGAACGTCGGGCCGACTTGCAGGAGAAAAAAGAAGAACTCGATGAAATCGTGTCGGAAACCCGTCAGGACGAAGAGAAATTGCGTGAGAAAGCCAAGAAACTTGAACAGCAGGTTGAGCCGCGTCTGTTGGCTGCTTTCAAACGCATTCGTAAAAATGCCCGTAACGGACTGGCCGTCGTTTACATCCAACGTGATGCCTGCGGTGGTTGCTTCAACAAGATTCCGCCACAAAGACAACTCGATATCAAGATGCACAAGAAAATCATCGTGTGCGAATATTGCGGTCGCATCATGATCGACCCCGAGTTGGCCGGTGTGAAAGAATAGACTCTCTCTATTGAAATATGAAAAGCGGATTTCCTCGTCGACAGGAAATCCGCTTTTTTCATGAGTAGGAGTGTCTCGTGAAAAACTCTTTTGTAAATTTGAAGAAGAGACAAGATATAAATATGGTTGTCTCTCACAGGTAAAACCTCTTATTATAATAGGAAACCGTTGGGCGTGTGACAGCGTGCGGAACGTCCAAAATATGTTCGGGCAGATAAGAAACGAAAGAAAAAAGATGTTATGCCGACAGATTATATCATAAGGCCTGCTGTTAGAAGTGATATAGCAGGTATGCAACGACTTTTTAGAGATACCGTCCTGACGATTTGTCGTCGGAATTATACAACAGAGGAGGTGGCCGACTGGGCTTCGTGTGGAGATAGTGTGGCGCATTGGGAAGAACTGCTTTCGGAGCATCACTATATTGTTGCTCATCACAGGAGAGACGGTATCATCGGATTTTCCTCCATGAATGCTTCTGGCTATCTCCATGCCATGTTTGTTCACAAGGCTTGGCAGGGAATGGGTGTTGCAACTGCGTTGCTTACCGAGGCAGAGAAGATGGCCCGTCGATACGAGGCAAGCCGCATACGTGTGGAGGTAAGTATGACCGCCCGTCCTTTTTTCGAGAAGCGGGGTTTTGTAATGTTACGAGAACAAAAAGCCAAAGCCAATCGGCTCTACTTGACCAATTATGTAATGGAGAAAATTTTATAGTCCATAATTAAAAAGGAGCGCCTCCATCATGAGACGCTCCTTTTCTTTATATGCAAAGTGAGGCAGGGTTATTCGTCCCAGCCACGAAGCTGCATGAGAATCTTGGTTACATCGTAAGCCGAACGGGCTACGGGGGTACCGGGACCGAAAATGGCAGCTACACCGATCTTGTAGAGGAAGTCGTAATCTTGCGGGGGGATAACGCCTCCGGCTACCACGACGATATCTTCGCGGCCCAGTTTTTTCAACTCTTCAAATACTTGCGGAATGAGAGTCTTGTGTCCGGCAGCCAATGACGATACGGCCAGTACATGCACGTCGTTTTCCACGGCCTGACGGGTAGCTTCGGCTGGTGTCTGGAACAGCGGTCCCATATCCACATCATATCCGCAATCGGCATAACCGGTGGCTACAACCTTGGCGCCGCGGTCGTGTCCGTCTTGTCCCATCTTGGCAATCATAATACGTGGTTGACGTCCCTCTTTTTGTGCAAATTTCTCGATAATCTCTTTGGCCCGTACGAAATCGGGGTCGTTTTTGGTTTCTGATGAATACACGCCTGATATGGTTCTAATGATTGCTTTGTATCTTCCTACAACGGCCTCGCAGGCATCGGAAATCTCGCCCAGCGTAGCTCTTACTTTGGCTGCTTTCACGGCCAGGTCGAGGAGGTTGCCCTGTTTGGTCTTCACACATTCGGTAATGGCGTCGAGAGCAGCTTTTACGGCATCGTTGTCGCGATGGGCCTTCAAATCTTTCAATCGGGCTATCTGCTGGTTCCGTACCGAGGTATTGTCGACTTCGAGAATATCGATGGGGTCTTCCTTTTCGAGACGGTATTTGTTGATACCTACGATAGTCTGCTTGCCCGAGTCGATGCGGGCCTGGGTGCGTGCGGCAGCCTCTTCGATGCGCAGTTTGGGCAGTCCGGTTTCGATGGCCTTGGCCATACCGCCGAGTTTTTCAATTTCCTGAATGTGTTCCCACGCCTTGTGTGCCAGTTCGTTGGTAAGGCTTTCTACATAGTAGGAGCCTGCCCACGGGTCTATTTCTTTGGTTACATAGGTCTCTTCCTGAATGTAAATCTGGGTGTTGCGGGCGATGCGGGCCGAGAAGTCGGTGGGCAGGGCAATAGCCTCGTCGAGGGCGTTGGTGTGCAGCGACTGGGTGTGTCCCTGTGCAGCGCCCATGGCCTCGATACAGGTGCGCCCTACATTGTTGAAGGGGTCTTGCTCGGTAAGCGACCAACCCGATGTCTGCGAGTGGGTACGCAGGGCCATCGACTTGGGATTCTTGGGGTTGAACTGTTTGACGATTTTGGCCCACAACATACGGGCGGCGCGCATCTTGGCAATCTCCATGAAGTAGTTCATGCCGATGGCCCAGAAGAACGACAACCGCGGAGCAAAGGAGTCGATGTCCATACCGGCATTGATACCGGCACGGAGATATTCCAGTCCGTCGGCCAGGGTGTAGGCCAGTTCGATATCGGCGGTTGCTCCGGCCTCCTGCATATGGTAACCCGATATGGAGATGGAGTTGAACTTGGGCATATATTTTGAGGTGAACTCGAAGATGTCGGCGATGATGCGCATCGAGAACTCCGGCGGATAAATATAGGTGTTGCGCACCATGAACTCTTTCAGAATATCGTTCTGAATGGTTCCGGCCATCTCTTCGAGTTTGGCGCCCTGTTCCAGTCCGGCGTTGATGTAGAAGGCCATGATGGGCAGCACGGCACCGTTCATGGTCATCGACACCGACATTTTATTTAAAGGTATGCTGTCGAAAAGCACCTTCATGTCTTCGACGCTGCATATCGACACACCGGCTTTACCCACATCGCCTACAACCCGTTCGTGGTCGGCGTCATAGCCGCGGTGGGTGGGCAGGTCGAAAGCGACCGAAAGGCCTTTCTGTCCCGATGCCAAGTTGCGGCGGTAGAATGCATTTGATTCTTCGGCGGTCGAGAATCCGGCATATTGACGTATGGTCCAGGGGCGCATGGCATACATTCCGCTGTACGGACCTCTCAGGTAGGGAGGGATACCGGCAACATAGTTGAGGTGTTCCATGCCTTCGAGGTCGGCTTTGGTGTATATGGGTTTGACCGGAATCAGCTCGGGCGTCAGCCAGTCGGCATTGTTGTTTTTCAGTTCCGCATGTCCGCTCTGTGCAAAGGCATCGGTACGAATATTTATATTTTTGAAGTTAGGTCTCATAATTACATGGTTTTCGATACCCTGCGAGGGTTAGATGGACAATAAGGTGTTGTATTCTCTCAATGTTTCGAGCACGTTGCTGCGCACGTTTATGAAACGGGTGATGCCTTGTGCCTTCAACTCTTCCATGCATTCGGGTGCTCCGGCCACCACAAGAATGGCTTTGTCGCCGAGGAGAGCGTGTGCCTCGGGGGCCAGTGTGGCGTATTCTTCGTCGCTCGAACAGAGCACGACGATGTCGGCTTTTGCTGCCATGGCGGCGTCGATACCGGCCTGTACCGTATCGAAACCGAGGTTGTCGATAATTTCATATCCGGCACAACCGAAGAAGTTGCCCGAGAATTGAGACCGGGCCAGTCGCATGGCCAGGTTGCCGATGGTCAGCATGAATACCTTGGGTCTCTTACCCGATTTCTCGGTAGCCAGACGCAAGGCTTCGAAGTCGGCAGCTCCGCGCACGGTTTGCAGTGTCGGCATCTCGGGTTTGCACTCTTCGTGGTGGTGGCAACCGCAGGAGTGTGCCGTTTCGGCAGTAATCTTGTCGAGTGCTGTTTCGTGAACATTGGGATATTGGTTGGTACCGAGGAGAATCTCTTTGCGGCGGGCAATGGCGGTGCGGCGCGATTCGGCAGCGGCATTGACAGTGTTCTGTACAAAGCCTGATTTGAGTGCCTGATAGAATCCTCCCATATCCTCGACTTCAAGGAAGAGTTTCCATGCCTCGTCGGCTATCGATGCAGTAAGTGTTTCTATATAATAGGAACCGCCGGCCGGGTCGACGATTTTGTTGAAGTGTGACTCTTCTTTGAGCAACAGCTGCTGGTTGCGGGCGATGCGTTCAGAGAAGTCGTCGGGTTGTTTGTAGGCAATGTCAAAGGGTGTTACCGTGATGGAGTTTACTCCGGCCAGTGCAGCCGACATGGTTTCGGTCTGCGAGCGGAGCATATTGACATAAGCGTCGTAAATGGTCATGTTGAATTGCGAAGTCTGTGCATGCATCTCTATCTTGGCCGCACAATCGCAGGCCGGGTGGTAGGCCGAGACAATCTGGGCCCATAACATGCGGGCCGCTCTGAATTTCGCTATTTCCATAAAATAGTTCGATGAAATGCCAAAGTTGAATTTGATGCGTTTGGCAACTTCGTCGACAGACAATCCTTTTTCGGTGAGAGCGGCGAGCCATTCATTTCCCCAGGCCAAGGCAAATCCCAATTCCTGGGTGATGTACGAGCCGGCATTGTTAAGCATGACGGCATCGACCATCAAAACGCGGTAGTGGGGTAGTTCCGATACGGCCTGTATGGCTTGTGCGGCCATGTCGGCATATTGGGGAAAATCGCGCCCGTGTTTTAAGATGCGCTTAAACGGTCCGAAACTGATGGAGCCCTTGACCTTTTGCAGGTCGGCACCGCGTTTCTTGAAATAGGCCGAGAGTTCGGTCCCTATTTTCACGGCGTTCTTTATACAGGAAATGAAGTTCAGTTCAACCTGTTCAACGTCGATACCATCGAGCAGGGTTTCAAATCCTTCGACAGAAATATGATCTTGTCCTATCTGAAACCCAAGCGAGGTAATGCCTTTTTGCAACAAATCGAGTGCTTTCTGATGGGCATCTTGTAAATTCTCTACATGAATGTCTTGGCGTATGAGCCATTCATTGTCGCATTTTGTTCCTCTTACGTAAGGATATTCACCGGGCAGAGAGTCTGTTGTTTTCAGATTTTCAATGTCTTCGGCCCGATACATTGGCTGCACATTGAATCCTTCGTTGGTGTGCCATACTAGTTTTTTGTCAAAATCGGCACCTTTCAGGTCGGCAATTACCTTCTCTTTCCATTCAGCGGTAGAGACTGGTGGAAATTGTCCGAACAGTTTTTCTTTATTCGCTGTCATATGTTTTTCTTTAAGGTTTTTCTTTTTCAGCTCCTTTTATAGGGGAAATGAAAAATCATAATTTCTCCAAAGATAGAAATAAATTTCCCAATAAAAAATCTTTATGCGCTGATTTTAATGCCCCTTACGGGGCTTTTACTTTTTCTTAAACGTTAAGGGGAGCAATTGATATATGCGGCTTGCAATATGTGGGTAAGAGAATGTCGGTTGCCGATAAAAAAGGTCGCATCGGTGTTCCACCGCTTATGTGCCGGGTAGGAATTTTGTCGGGTAGTGGGCAGAACTGTTTAGCGTGGACTGACGGTGCGTTCGCCCAGCTCCTTAGCCAATGCGGCTTTCACCTTGAAAAGTTCGGCAATTCGTTGCATGAGTTGCCGTTTTCCCGACTCGTCGCCTTGTCCTCGCTTCAACTGTTGTTGTATGGCTTTTATTTCTTGCCCTATGATGGCATCTTTCAATTCAAACAGTGCACGGGGTACCAACTCTCCAATACGCTCTTCTTCGCTGGCTATGTGCTGGTATTTGGTATGAACCTTGCTCAATTCATATTTGTCGCTAATGCAGTTGAGCGCGATGCGGCTTATCTCGGTATCGGGGTGACTTGTAAAGTAGCGGGTGAGATTTGTATCTTCACGTGCAAACTGGGCTTCGGCTTCTTCTCGTATTCTTTGATAGATGGGGTTGGAAAATACAATTTCGTCGTTTTTGAGGTCGTTGAAGATATAGGAAGCCACTTTCCACATCTCGCCCGAATCGTCTTTGGGGAAAAGTTCCAAATCGCCGTAACGTATGATATAGCGTATCAGGGTGCGTTCCGACAGATCGTTGATATATTGGGTCGCCGATTGGCGGACGGTAACTTGGGTGGGAGCTGATGAATCTTTCGGCCCATCCGTCCGGTCGATTGACTGTTCAGTATCCGTATCCGTGGCCGTCGGTACGTTACCGGCACCACTTTTATTATTGTTGTTTTGTTCTTCGTTTTTACTGTTTATCAAGTCTTGATATCGACGTTTGTTTATCTCGGAGAGAAGTACATTCTCTGAGATATCCATCAATCGACTGCACTCTTTGGTATAGACCGAGCGCTCTATATTGTCGGGTATTACGGCAATACTTTGCACAATATCGGCAATGAGGCCGGCCCGTTTCACAGGGTCTTGCCCGGCACTCTCAATCAGCAGGTTGGTTTTGAAGCGAATAAAGTCGACCTCGTGCTCCTTGATATATTGGGTAAAGGCTGCGGCGCTCTGTTTTTGGGCAAAAGAGTCGGGGTCGTCGCCGTCGGGCAAAAGCACGACCTTGATGTGCAGCCCCTCTTTGAGCAGCATGTCTATACCACGCAGCGAAGCCTTGATACCGGCAGCATCGCCGTCGTACAGTACCGTTACATTATTGGTAAAGCGGTGTATGAGGCGTATCTGCCCCGGTGTGAGAGATGTTCCCGAAGAGGCTACTACATTCTCGATTCCCGACTGGTGCATCGACAGCACGTCGGTATATCCTTCTACTAGGAAACAGGTGTCTTGTTTTACGATAGCCTGCTTGGCCTGGTAGATACCGTACAGCTCATGGCTTTTGTGGTATATGTCCGACTCGGGAGAGTTGACATATTTGGCCATCTTCTCGTTTTTTTTCAGAATGCGGCCACCGAAAGCCAGCACTTTGCCCGACAGGCTGTAAACAGGGAAGATGACCCGTCCGCGGAAACGGTCGCTTACCTGACCGTCGCTGTTCTCGAGACACAGCCCTGTAGAAAGCAAGTATTCCTTTTTATATCCACGGGCCTTAGCTTCATTATAGAGCGCATCGCGCTGATCGAGAGAGTATCCCAGACCAAATTTTTTGATAATGTCGTCGCGGAACCCCCGTTCGTGAAAGTAGGAGAGACCCACAGAGCGACCTTCGGCATGATTGAAAAGAATGTTTGAAAAATATTCTTGGGCAAAAGCATTGACAATGAGCATGCTTTCGCGTTTGCTTTGTTGTAATTTTTCTTCTTCACTCTGTTCTTTCTCATGTATCTCAATGTTGTATTTCTTGGCCAGATATTTCAGCGCTTCGTAATACGACATTTGTTCGTGTTCCATAATAAAGTGGACGGCGCTGCCACCTTTTCCGCAACTGAAACATTTGCATATGTTTTTTGAAGGAGATACGCTGAACGAGGGCGTTTTTTCGTCATGGAAAGGACACAATCCTATATAGTTTACCCCTCTTTTGCGGAGTGTAACGAAGTCAGAAACAACTTCGACGATATTGGCACTGTCGAGGATTTTATCTACGGTGGCTTGGTCTATCATGAAACAGTCTGTTTAGCTCGACGAAGGTACAATATCTTCTTCTTTGTAGCAAACCCTATTGATAATTTTCCGATTGTTGAAAAATTTTTTCCGGTGACAGAATCTTCATCGAGGAGTGACGATAGGGTGAAAAATTTTCATGAAAAATTTGCTGAATATCGAAAGATTACGATTACTTTTGCACCATTAAAATAGCGGGTAGGGCTCAATATAGCCTTTCAAAAGTCTTGCTATTCTGTATAATCGGTTGATAATAATATAGATAATAACCAAATAGATTCGGAAGAATGAACGTTTCACAAGAAAACACAAGTAAAGTCTCTGCCGTTGTAAAGGTAGATGTCGTGAAAGCTGATTACGAAGAAAAAGTAGAAAAAGCCTTGCGCACGTATCGCCAGAAAGCCAATATCCCCGGTTTCCGTAAGGGTATGGCACCGATGGGTATGATAAAGAAAATGGTAGGCAAATCGATACTGCTCGAAGAAATAAACAAGCTGGTCTCGGAGAGTCTCTATAATTATATCAAAGACAACAAATTAAATGTCTTGGGCGAGCCTCTTCCCTCGGAGTCTCAAGCTGAAATAGATTTTGATAAACAAGAAGATTTTACTTTCTTGTTTGATGTAGCATTGGCTCCCGAAATTTCGCTCACCCTCTCGGCCGATGATAAAATAGACTACTATCGTATCGATGTTGATGATGATATGGTAGCTAAGCAGAAAGAGGCTCTTTGCAATCGTTTTGGCGTGCAACAGCCTGTCGAGGAAGCTGGCGAGAAAGATGTGGTAAAGGGCCGTTTTGTAGAGCTCGATGAGAACAATGCCCCGAAAGAGGGTGGTATCTCGGTTGAGTCGCTTCTTACGCCTGCTTATCTTAAAGATGAAGCTGAGAAAAATAAATTTGTCGGCAAAAAAGTTGGCGACAAGGTTGTGTTCAATCCCTCTGTAGCTTGCGGTGGCAACGATACCGAAATGGCTGCCATGCTCCATATAGGCAAAGATAAATCAGCCGATGTAAAATCGAACTTCGAGGTAGAAATTACCTCGATTCTCGGATTCAAACCTGCCGAGGTGGGTCAGGAACTTTACGACAATGCCTTCGGTAAGGATACGGTAAAAAGTGAAGAAGAATTCACGGCAAAAATCCGTGAAATGCTTGCTGCCCAGTTGCAACCCGAGAGCGATTATAAATTTGCTCTTGATGCCCGTGCAGCATTGGAATCCAAGGTGGGAGAGATTGAACTCCCCGATGCCTTGCTCAAACGTTGGCTGGTAGTAACCGGAGAGAAACGCACAGCCGAATCGGTTGAAGAGGAATATCCCAAGATGGTCCCCGACTTGAAATGGCAACTTATCAAAGAAGAGATTGTCAGACAGTATGAGATAAAGGTCGACGATGCCGATATGCTCGAAATGGCCAAGAAAGCTACCCGTGCACAATTTGCTCAGTATGGAATGGCAAATGTTCCTGACGATTTGTTGGAAAAATACGCTTCGGATATGCTCAGGGATAAAAAAATCGTGAACAATATAGCCGAACGTGCCGTCGAAGAAAAAATCATCGATACCATCAAATCTCATGTATCGTTGAACGAGAAGACTGTTTCGGTCGAAGATTTTTACAAAATGTTTGAGAACAAATAAGTTCCTGCGTTAAATAGGTCCAAAAAATCAGCCCCCAACCCGGGCTGATTTTTTGTGTATAAACAAATAAACCTTATACTCTCTCAAAAAAAACAAAATTTGTGGGATAATGGTTTTATCATTATCTTTGTTTGAAGAAAATGAACCTAAAAACGTTGTGATTATGACAGATGATTTTAGAAAATTTGCGACTAAACATCAAGGACTGAACGGCCTTGCTCTGGATAAATATATAGATATTACCAGTAGTTACATATCACCGACCATCATAGAGGAACGTCAATTGAATGTAGCTCAGATGGATGTTTTTTCCCGACTGATGATGGATCGCATTATCTTCCTGGGAACGCAAATTGACGAATATGCCGCCAATGTCATTCAGGCGCAATTGCTCTATCTCGATTCGGCCGATCCAGGGAAAGATATTTCTATCTATCTCAATACCCCCGGTGGCAGTGTATATGCCGGATTGGGTATCTACGATACCATGCAGTACATATCAAGTGACGTGTCGACCATCTGCACCGGTATGGCAGCCTCAATGGGAGCCGTATTGCTGGTTGCTGGAGCTACGGGCAAACGGTTTGCCCTGCAACACTCTCGTGTAATGATTCATCAGCCGATGGGTGGAGCTCAGGGACAGGCCTCAGATATCGAAATAACGGCTCGTGAGATACAGAAGTTGAAAAAGGAACTGTACAGCATTATTGCCCAACATTCGGGTAAACCCTATGAACAGATAGAGAAAGACTCGGATCGTGACTATTGGATGACAGCTGCCGAGGCAAAAGAATACGGTATGATTGACGATGTACTTGTCCGTACAAAAAAAGAATAATGGGAAAGAAAGAAATAGAAGAACGTTGCTCCTTTTGTGGCCGAAGCGAGCGGGAAGTAGGATTCCCTCTGTTGGCCGGATATTCGGGATTTATCTGTGTCGACTGTGCCGAACAGGCATCTCTCGCTGCCAGAGAGTTGAAACAGAAAGCTTCGGAATTGAAGTTTCGACTTGAAGAATTGCCCAAGCCCAAAGATATTAAAGCATTCCTCGATCAGTATGTCATCGGTCAAGATGACGCCAAACGCTATCTTTCTGTCGCTGTGTACAATCATTACAAACGATTGATGCAGTATAAAACCGAACAGAAAACCGATGATGTCGAGATTGAAAAATCGAATATCATTATGGTAGGCCCCACAGGTACGGGAAAAACACTTTTGGCCAAAACTATTGCCAAGTTACTGAAAGTGCCTTTCACGATAGTCGACGCCACAGTGCTTACCGAGGCTGGATACGTAGGAGAAGACATTGAAAGCATATTGACCCGTCTGTTGCAGGTTTCTGACTATGATGTGCAGGCTGCTGAACGGGGAATCGTCTTTATCGACGAAATCGACAAGATAGCCCGCAAGGGCGACAATCCCTCCATTACCCGCGACGTAAGTGGCGAGGGGGTACAGCAAGGGCTGCTCAAACTGCTTGAAGGTTCTGTCGTTAACGTACCTCCACAAGGCGGACGCAAGCACCCCGAGCAGAAGATGATACCCGTCAATACCAAAGACATACTCTTTATATGTGGTGGTGCATTTGACGGTATCGAGAAAAAAATTGCCATGCGTCTTAATACCAAAGTCGTAGGATATGGTGTCGATAAGAAGCGTGATGTCATAGACCGGGAAAACCTGCTGCAATACATTACGCCGCAAGATTTAAAATCGTTCGGCCTCATACCCGAGATTATCGGCCGATTGCCAATTCTTACCTATCTCGATCCGCTTGATCGTCAAGCGTTGCGCCAGATATTGACCGAACCGAAGAACTCGATTATCAAGCAGTATATCAAGATGTTTGAGATGGACAATATCAGGTTGTCGTTCGATGAGGATGCGCTCGATTTCATGGTCGACAAGTCCATTGAGTTCAAACTGGGAGCCCGAGGGCTACGTTCGATAGTCGAAGCCATCATGATAGATGCCATGTTTGAGATGCCGTCGACCGATTGTAAAGAGTTGCACATCACAAAGTCCTATGCCGAGGAGAAAATGAAAAAAGCCAATATGCATACGTTACATTGAAAAAATAGGAGGATAAATTTGTATAGTGAAAGAAAATTTATAAATTTGTTCATAATCACAGGCTGTACGTGCTGAAATCGACTATAAAACAAGACTTTATGACAACGAAAAACGATTTGACTGCTGCTCTGAAGAAGTATTTCGGGTTTGATACGTTCAAAGGAAACCAAGAAGCAATAATCAAGAATCTGCTTGCAGGAAATGATACGTTTGTGTTGATGCCTACGGGAGGAGGCAAATCGCTTTGTTACCAGTTACCCTCTTTGCTTTCTGAGGGAACGGCCGTTGTTATATCGCCTTTGATTGCCTTGATGAAGAATCAGGTCGATGCCATGCGGAATTTCAGTGAAGAAGACGGTGTCGCACACTTTATCAACTCATCGTTGAATAAAGCATCGATCGATCAGGTCAAAGAAGATATACTTTCGGGTAAAACCAAGCTCTTATATGTAGCACCTGAGTCTCTTACCAAAGAAGAGAACATAGAATTCCTGAAACATGTAAAAATTTCATTTTATGCAGTGGACGAGGCGCACTGTATTTCGGAGTGGGGGCATGACTTTCGTCCGGAATATCGGCGTATTCGCCCTATCATCAATGAAATAGGTTCTCGACCTGTGATTGCTCTTACGGCAACGGCGACACCAAAAGTTCAGCATGATATACAGAAAAACTTGGGAATGACCGATGCGGCGGTCTTTAAATCGTCGTTCAATCGCCCTAATTTGTACTATGAAGTACGACCCAAAACCCAGAACGTAGATAAAGATATTATTAAGTATATAAAGTCGCAACCCGGCAAATCGGGAATCATTTATTGTTTGAGTAGGAAAAAGGTTGAAGAATTGGCCGAGACGCTCAAAGTAAATGGCATAAAAGCTTTACCCTATCATGCGGGAATGGACTCAAATACCCGTACGCGCAATCAAGATGCCTTTTTGCTCGAAGAGGTCGATGTGATTGTGGCTACGATAGCTTTTGGTATGGGAATTGATAAACCCGATGTGCGCTTTGTCATTCATTACGATATACCGAAGAGTCTCGAAGGATACTATCAGGAAACAGGCCGTGCAGGTCGTGATGGAGGTGAAGGGCAATGCATCACATTCTATATCAATAAAGACTTGCAGAAACTTGAAAAGTTTATGCAGGGGAAACCCATTGCCGAGCAAGAAATAGGTAAGCAGTTATTGCTCGAAACGGCTGCCTATGCCGAGTCATCGGTATGCCGGCGCAAATTGCTGTTACACTATTTTGGTGAGGAATATACCGAAGATAATTGCGGGAATTGCGACAATTGTTTGAATCCTAAAAAACAAGTGGAAGCACAGGATATGTTATGCGCGGTATTAGATACCGTGATAGCTCTTAAAGAGAAGTTCAAAGCCGAACACGTCATTGACGTACTTGAAGGGAAAGAAACCTCTGAAATATTGTCTTATCATCACGACGAATTGGAAGTCTTTGGTTGTGGACAAGGAGAGGACGAAAAAAAATGGGCAACTGTCATTCGACAAGCTCTTATTGCCGGGTATCTCGACAAAGATATTGAGAATTACGGGTTGCTGAAAGTTACAAAAGCAGGACACGAATTTTTGAAACATCCTGTTTCGTTCAAAATTGTACAAGACAATGATTTTGAAGAAATAGAAGAAGAGGCACCCATGAAAGGGGGTGGAGCTTGTGCCGTCGATCCGGTACTCTATGCCATACTCAAGGATTTGCGGAAGAAAATTGCTAAAAAATTGGAACTTCCGCCATATGTCATTTTCCAGGATCCTTCGTTGGAAGCCATGGCTACAACATACCCTGTCACGCTGGAAGAGTTGCAAAACATTCCCGGAGTGGGAGCCGGTAAGGCCAAACGTTATGGCGAAGAATTTATCAAGGTCATAAAAAAGCACTGCGATGAGAATGAGATAGAACGTCCCGAAGATTTGAGAGTGCGTACAGTGGCCAATAAGTCTAAACTGAAAGTTTCGATCATACAGGGAATCGATCGGAAAATAGCTCTGGATGAATTGGCCGAGTCCAAAGGCTTGGAATTTTCAGATTTACTTGATGAAGTTGAAGCCATAGTATATTCCGGAACGAAGATAAATATAGATTATTTCCTCGAAGAGGTGATAGATGAAGATCATATCGAAGATATCTTCGAATATTTCAAAGAGGCCGAAAGCGACGACCTTGAAGCCGCAATAGAGGAGTTGGGGCGAGACTATACCGAAGAGGAAATACGACTGGTCCGCATCAAGTTCCTTTCAGAGATGGGAAATTAGTCTTTATAAAGCGTCAAAAAAGAGGGCAGAAAAATCTGCCCTCTTTTTATATAAGACAAAATACTAAAAAGAGTGAAAAAGATTTTCCCATCATAGTATTATTCCCGAAAAAATGCATATCTTTGCGTGCAATAAATTTCTTTAAGCCTAACAACTATGTCATTTATTGCCGATAAAATCGTAATGGACGGATTGACATTTGACGATGTTTTGTTAATCCCTGCTTATTCCGAAGTACTTCCACGAGAAGTCAATCTCACCACCCGTTTTTCCCGTAACATACAATTGAACATACCCCTTGTTTCGGCAGCCATGGATACTGTTACCGAAGCACGTCTGGCTATTGCCATTGCGCGTGAAGGTGGTATTGGTGTCATCCATAAAAATATGTCGATTGAGGCTCAGGCAAAACAGGTGCACAGCGTAAAACGGGCCGAAAACGGAATGATATATGACCCTGTTACCATCAACCGTTCGGCAACGGTAGCCGATGCCTTGTCTATCATGCATGAATATCATATCGGAGGTATTCCTGTTGTCGATAATGATGGCCGTCTGGTAGGAATAGTGACCAATCGTGATTTGCGTTTTGAGAAGAACGACCGTCGGGCCATCGATGAAGTGATGACCAAGGACAATCTTATTACTACTACTCAGTCGACCGACCTGCAACAGGCCTCAGATATCCTGCAACAATACAAGATAGAAAAACTTCCGGTTGTTGATAAAGATTTCCATCTGGTAGGTCTGGTTACTTATAAAGACATCACCAAGGCCAAAGATAAACCCTATGCCTGCAAAGACAAGCTTGGACGGTTGCGTGTGGCTGCCGGTATTGGTGTTACCAACGATTCGCTGGAACGTGCATCGGCATTGGTCGACGCCGGAGTTGATGCTATTGTCATAGATACTGCTCACGGACATTCCAAGGGTGTTGTCAATGTGTTGAAAGAAGTGAAAGCGGCATTCCCTCAAATCGATGTAGTCGTGGGAAATATCGCAACCGGCGAAGCTGCCAAATATCTTGTCGCAGCAGGAGCCGATGCCGTCAAGGTAGGTATCGGTCCGGGTTCGATATGTACGACCCGTATTATTGCCGGTGTAGGTGTACCTCAACTCTCGGCTATTTATGATGTAGCCAAGGCATTGAAAGGAACCGATGTGCCCTTGATTGCTGATGGTGGTATCCGCTATTCGGGCGATATTGTCAAAGCTCTTGCTGCCGGTGGCTATTCGGTTATGTTGGGCGGAATGCTGGCCGGTGTTGAGGAGTCGCCGGGTGAAACCATTATTTACAATGGCCGTAAATTTAAATCATATCGCGGCATGGGCTCACTCGAAGCGATGGAGAAAGGCTCAAAAGACCGCTATTTCCAGGCCGGAGAAACCGATGTGAAGAAACTGGTCCCCGAAGGTATTGCAGCCCGTGTACCGTTTAAAGGTTCATTGTATGAGGTCGTTTATCAGATGGTAGGAGGCTTGCGTGCCGGCATGGGATATTGTGGTGCCCCCGATATTGAGACACTTCACAAGGCCAAATTTACCCGCATCACCAATGCCGGTGTTACCGAGAGTCACCCGCACGATGTAGCCATTACGAGTGAGTCGCCCAATTATAGCCGGGGACAGCAGTAAATTCTTACCATACTTTAATAAGTTTATACACCTGTTTGACGTGCTCGATATAATAAATTTATTATATTTGAGCCGTTAAAACAGGTGTATTTTTATTATACAGTCAAAGAAACACAACATGATGAAAATTCCTCATATTTTATGCGCGGCAGCATTCTGCTTTCCGGCGGTATTGTTTGCGCAGATTACGTCGGATACCGAGATTATGAAAATTGCCGGCAATAGTATCAGCAAAGGCGAGTTTGAATATACCTATCACAAGAATATACAACAGCAGAGCGAGAAGACTCCGCTTGACGAATATGTAACCCTTTTTGAAAATTACAAGAGGAAGGTGGCCGAGGCCGAAGCACAGGGCATCGATACGACGCAACAGTTCAAAACCGAATATGAGGGATATCGTCGTCAACTGGTAAAACCCTATATGGTCGACAAGACGGCCGAAGAGACTTTGGCCAAAGAGGCTTATCAGCGTCTTCTCGAAGAGGTGGAAGCCAGTCACATATTATTCAGGGTTTCCCCCACAGCTACGTGGGAAGAAAAAAGAAAGGTCTACCAGAAGGCCTTGGATGTAAGAAAACGTGCTCTCTCGGGAGAAGATTTTGCGGCGCTGGCTCGTCAATATTCCGAAGACCCATCTGCGCGGACCAATAACGGTTATTTGGGATATTTCGGCGCGTTTTATATGGTGTATCCTTTTGAGAAAGCGGCTTACGAAACGCCGGTCGGAGAAGTCTCCATGCCGGTTGAGTCGCAATTCGGATATCATTTGATAAAAGTTACCGGCCGGCGTCCTACGCGAGCTCTCTTGTTGGCTCATATTATGCTGAAGGTTCCGCAGAATGCTTCTGAAAAGATTCAAAAAGAGCGTGAGAAAGAGGCTTGGGCCATTTATGAGAAAGCTCGACAAGGAGAAGATTTTGCAGCATTGGCCAAACAATATTCCGAAGATTATTCTTGCTCGGAACAGGGAGGCCGACTTCCATGGTTGTCTACGGGACAGATAATCCCCTCTTTCGAAAAAGCAGCATTTGCCTTAAATGAGATAGGAGAGATTACGGAACCGGTGCGTACCGAATTTGGCTGGCATATCATCAAATTACTGGATGTCAAGACGCCCGATTCCTATGAAAAAATGCACGATCTTATTGTGCGCCGTATGGCTCGTGACGAGCGTGCTGATGCCGGACAAAAGATGTACATTGAGAATCTGAAAAAAGAAAAAAACTTTGCTTGGAACGATACGGTTATCATTCGATTGGAAAAAGCTGTTGCCGACACAGCTGCACTGAAATCTTTGTTGCAGATGGAGCAACCGCTCTTCTCTTTCAACGGAAAACCCTATCCGGTATCGAAACTTGTATCGTATATCGATGCCGATAACACATCGGCCATGTCCATATCGGCATTGAGAACTGCTGCCGACGAATATGTGAATGATGTTCTGGTAGCGTATCGGATTGACGAGTTGAGTCGTACCGATGCTGATTTTCGCTATCTGTTGCAGGAGTATCACGATGGAATGCTGCTTTTTGAAGTAAGCAACAGAGAAGTCTGGAACAAAGCCTTGGAAGATGAGAAAGGCTTGCAGAAATATTTTCGGAAGAACAAGAAAAAATATACATGGGATACACCCCGATACAAAGGATATGTCATCACGGGCGATAACGCAGAGACGGTTGCCGCGGTCAAGTCATTTGTGACGGACACCGATTTGCCTTTCGATTCGGTGATGACCCGCATCAATAAACAATATAACGACAGTGTTACGCATGTCAAAATTGAAAAAGGCCTTTACCAGAAAGGCATGAACGCGGTTGTCGACCGATTGGCTTTCGGTGTAGAGTCTGCGGATACAACAGCGACAGCACTCCCTGTCGAGGATTTGTGTGGAAAAGTCATCACGCGGCCTGAGGTGTATGAAGATGTTAAGGGTCTTGTTATTTCGGACTACCAGAACTATCTGGAAGAAAAATGGGTACGGAAGTTGCGCAAAAAATATCCGGTAACTCTTAGAAAAGATGTGTTGGCCACCGTAAAACCCATCAGTGAATAAGATGGTTTATAAGAAATAAAGGGTTAAACTTATGCGACAAGGCTGGTTATCAACGGTGATTCTGTCCCTTATGATTTTTTTTACGGCTTGTACGCTCGATAAAAAAGAGGTATCAGGTGCAATTGTCAGTGTGGGCGATCGGTATCTTACTCGGGAAATGCTCGACCAGATTATTCCCGACGGTCTGTCCGCACGTGACAGCAGTGCCTTTGCCGATGCTTATGTGCGTCATTGGGCCGAAGATGAACTGGTCTACGATGTGGCGCAAAAGAATATCCCCGACGTAGAACGCATAGAGAGATTGGTCGATAAATATCGTAGAGAATTGTTTGTCCATGAGTATCAGAAACAGATTATCAGCGAAAAATTCGATACCGAGGTTTCCGACGATGCTGTAAAGAACTACTATCGTACCCATCTTGATAAGTTTGTTTTAAGAACACCCATCATTAAGGGGCTTTTCTTAAAAGTAGCCGAGACCTCTCCCGAACTTAAAAACTTGAAGAAGTGGTACCGTGGTAAAGACCATGCTTCGGTAGAAAATATTGAAAAATATACACTTCATAATATCATCAACTACGATTATTTCTACGACAGATGGATATCGTTTGAAGAAGTGATGAGTGCCATACCCTATACGGTGACCGATGCCAACCGCTTCTTGCAGACACATACCTACCTTGAAGTCAATGATGAAGGATATTGGTATCTGTTGAATATAAGCGATTATTTGCCGGCAGGTGCCCATATGCCTATCGACTTTGCCCGCACGCAGATAGAAGAAGTGCTGTTGAACCAGAAACGTATGGACTTCTTGCATCAGATGAATAAGGAGTTGTATCAGCAAGCCCTTGAAAATCGAAAAATAAAATATTATGGCCGCGTATATTGACGACGTTGCCTGTTTAGATAAAAAGTATTTATGAAAAAGAATCTTTTCTTCTGTACACTCATAAGTTGTTTTTTTGCCGGGAATATTGCTATGGCGCAAGCACCTTCGCCGACACCGGGTGTTGTTGATGAAGTGGTGTGGATTGTAGGCGATGAAGCCATATTGCTTTCCGATGTCGAAGCTCAATATCGTGCTATGCAAAGCCAGGGCCAACGTATCAATGGCGACCCTTACTGTGTGATTCCCGAGCAGATTGCCATACAGAAACTGTTCTTGACGCAGGCGCGCCTCGATAGCGTGTTTGTCACTGAGTCGGAGGTGCTTTCCACCGTAGAGCAACGTATCAATATGTGGATTAACTCGATAGGCTCAAAAGAGAAAGTCGAGGAGTATTTCAATGCTACAATTCCTCAGTTGCGGGAACAATTGTCATCAACAGTCCGTGACCAGTTGACGGTAAGTGCCATGCAAAGAAAATTGGTCGAAGGGCTGAAAGTATCGCCGGCCGATGTGCGTCGTTTTTATGCCACCTATTCGACCGATAGTCTGCCCTATATTCCCGTGCAGGTCGAAGTGCAGTTGATACGTGTCGACCCGCTCATTCCTCAGCAGGAAATCGACGATATCAAGGCCCGTCTGCGTGAGTACAGCGAACGTATAACCTCGGGTGAGGCAGAGTTCTCGACATTGGCCATTCTCTATTCCGAAGACCCTGTATCGGCACGTCGGGGAGGAGAGTTGGGCTTTTTCAGTCGGGCCGATATGGTGCCAGAGTTTACCAATGTGGCATTCTCTTTGAACGACCCCAAGAAAGTTTCTAAGATTGTTGAAACAGAGTTTGGATATCATATCATACAGCTTATCGAAAAACGAGGCGATCGCATCAATTGCCGACACATATTGTTGCGTCCGAGAGTCTCTAACGAAGAACTCAGCCAGACCTTGGCTCGCATGGATACTCTTCGACAAGATATTGTCGATAAAAAAATAAGTTTCGAAGATGCGGCACAATATGTATCTCAAGACAAGGAGACACGTAACAACAAGGGGCTTATGGTCAATATGTCGGAGAATGGTGTGTCGACGACCAAGTTCCAGATGGATCAACTCCCCCAGGAAATTGCCAAGGTTGTAGACAAGATGGAGGTGGGTGATATTTCCGAACCTTTTACCATGATCGACCAGAAACGTGGAAAAGAGGTTGTTGTCATGGTCAAGTTGAAATCGCGCATTCCCGGGCATAAGGCCAATGTCTCGAACGATTTCCAAATCTTGAAAGGAATAGTCGAGGAGCATAAACGGAATGAACTCATCGATAACTGGATTCGCGAGAAACAGAAAGAGACCTATGTACGCATCAAGGAAGGATGGGACGATTGCGAATTCATGTACGATGGTTGGATAAAGAAATAAGAGCCGATGCCGATAAGATTCTATCAAAAGTTCCCGTCTCTCCGGTCGTCGCTTTTTTGCATGGGATGGTTTGTAAGTATTGTTGCAGGTCAGGCTTCGGCTATTGTGCCGCCGGAGCGTCGCCAACCCGACACAACAGCGGTCGCAACCAAAGAACGGGTATTTCTTGAAGCAGCCAATGAGTTGGAATTTAATGAATTGATTACGCCCGACTTCCAAATTCTCCGAGGCGATGTGCGCTTTCGTAAGGATAGTATGTACATGTATTGTGACAGTGCTTATTTCTATGAGAAGACCAACTCACTCGACGCTTTCGGCAATGTTCGCATGGAGCAGGGCGATACCTTGTTTATCTATGGCGATGAACTCTATTACGACGGCGAAACCCAATTTGCGCGTATCCGCAACAACGTGCGCATGATCAACCGCGATGTCGTATTGACAACCGACAGCTTCAACTACGACATGGAGATAAACATCGGATACTATTTCGAAGGAGGAGAGGTAGCCGATACCGTTAATCGGCTCACCTCGTTTTATGGGCAATATTCACCCGACACCAAGAACGCGGTGTTCAATTACAACGTGAAGCTGTTCAATCCGCAGTTTACGCTCTATTCCGATACGCTGGAATACAACACGACGACAAAGATTGCCGACATACTGGGACCCTCGGTTATTGTGTCCGACAGCAATACGATATACTCTTCGTTGGGCTTCTACGATACTGCCAACGATTTAGCCCGGCTTTACGATCGTTCGCTTATTGTTTCGAAGAGTCAGAAACTTACCGGTGATACTATTTTCTACGACAGAAACAACGGCTTCGGCGAAGTCTTCGGCCATATGGTTGTCGACGACACGTTGCGCATGATGCAGATGCATGGTCACTACGGTTTCTACAATGAGTGGAGCGAGGAGTCATTCTCGACCGACTCGGCTTTGCTTGTCGATTACTCGCAACCCGATACACTCTATCTGCACGCCGACACTTTGGAATCTTTGAAATTGAATCAATCTCAACGTGTATTGCTGGCTTACCACGATGTGCGCATGTATCGGCATGATATGCAGGCGATATGCGACTCCATGGAGTACCGTGTCGAAGACTCGGTATTGGTCATGATGGATGGCCCTATTATGTGGAATCTCGATTACCAGATTTTTGGCGATACGATAAAGGTCTATATGAACGATTCGACCATCGACTGGGCGCATATTCCCGATTTTGCATTTGCCACGCAGCAGAAGGATACGGCCTTTTTCGACCAATTGTCGGGTAAAGACCTGAAAGCCTATTTTGTCAATGGCGATATTTCGCAGGTCGATGTGAGCGGCAACGTACAAACCATTTTCTATCCTCAGGAGTCGGACATGACTTTTACCGGTATGAACATGGCCGAGACAAGTTTCTTGACCATGTATATGAAAAACCGACAAATGGACAAATTGAAAATGTGGCCGACCGTAGACGGAACGATGACCCCGATTTCCAAGCTGAAACCCGATATGATATTTCTGCCCGATTACAAGTGGTATGAGAGTTATCGGCCTCAAAACAAGTTTGATGTGTTCAGAGAGACACGGCGCCCACGATCCGAAACCAAGAAAGTGCGCCGTAGCGAGGAGTTTTTGGAAGAAGAAAGTGAATAGTTTATTATGAGCGATATAATTCATCTCTTACCCGATTCTGTGGCTAATCAGATTGCCGCCGGAGAAGTCATACAGCGACCGGCCTCTGTGGTGAAAGAGTTGGTGGAGAATGCCATCGATGCAGGAGCCACTGAGATACAGATATATATCAAAGATGCCGGCCGTACACTGATTCAGGTTGTTGACAATGGTAAAGGAATGTCCGAGACCGATGCCCGCCTTTCTTTTGAACGCCATGCCACCTCAAAAATAAAATCGGCACAAGATCTCTATACATTGCATACCATGGGATTTCGTGGCGAGGCACTCGCTTCGATTGCAGCCGTTGCGCAAGTGGAGTTACGAACCCGTCGTCCCGAAGATGAGATAGGCACCTCCATACTTATCTCGGGTTCAAAGGTGGAATCACAGGAGTATGTGTCGTGTGCTGTGGGGGCAAACTTTATGGTGAAGAACATCTTTTTCAATGTCCCGGCAAGAAGAAAGTTTTTGAAGTCGAACCAAGTTGAGTTTGGCTTCATCTTATCCGAGTTTGAACGCACGGCATTGATAAATACACAGATTGCTTTCAAACTTGTTCATAACGATGTCGAGTTGTACAATCTCCCGCCAGCGAATTTCCGCCAGCGAATTGTCTCTCTTTTCGGGAAAAATCTCAATCAACATCTTCTCTCGGTCGACGTGCAGACCTCTCTCGTATCTATTACCGGTTACATCGGACACCCCGAGGCAGCCCGCAAACGCAATGCCTGGCAATATTTCTTTGTCAACGGACGGTATATGCGCCACCCCTATTTTCACAAGGCTGTCATGACCAATTATGAGCAGTTGCTGCCGGCAGGGGAGATGCCGCACTATTTTCTTCACCTTCAAGTCGATCCCTCGACAATCGATGTTAACATACACCCTACGAAGACCGAAATAAAATTTGAGAACGAGCAGCCAATATGGCAGATTCTTTCTGCGGCTGTAAAAGAGACGTTGGGTAAGTTCAATGCGGCACCTTCTATCAACTTCGATGCCGAAGGTGCCCCCGAAATACCTATTCTACATACAGGGCAGGAGGTTGTTCCTCCACGGGTATCCTATTCTCCCGATTACAATCCCTTTTCGGCCCCGTCGAGGCCGACGTCAGGTTCCCGCCGTGTCGATTACGACTGGACCCAGCTTTATGAAAATTTTCAGTCGGGCAAGGACAAGGACGAGCTCGCCTTTCCCGATACGGAGAATGAGATAAAAATTCCGTCCAAAATCAATCGGCAGATGTCGGTAGCTGACATCCCGCCCACAGAGGCATCGACTGATGCCATACCCTTGTCGATCCCTATGCAGGAGCCGTCGCGCTCTATTGATACGGGCTGGGAGCACCTCCAAATCAAGGGCCGGTATGTCCTGACATCGGTTAAGTCGGGTCTGATGATTATTGACCAGCACCGGGCTCATGTACGTATTCTCTTCGACAAGTATATGTCGCATATACAGGATAAGAAAGGGGTGTCTCAGCGGCTCATCTTTCCCGAGATGATACAGCTTTCGCCTGCCCAAGGAGCAGAGTTGGCATCGGTACAGGAAGATTTTGAGGCATTGGGTTTTGATATATCCGACATGGGTGGGGGCTCTTTTGCCGTCAATGCCGTGCCGGCCGGCATCGACGGTCTTGATGTGCCGACGTTGATTGACAAGATGCTTGAAACAGCTACCCAGAAGGGGGGAGATGTGAGTGTCGATGTACACGAGGCCATCTCTTTGGCGTTGGCCGAGTCGGCGGCTATTCCTTACGGGCAGATACTCTCACCGTTGGAAATGGAAAAGTTGATCAGCGACCTTTTCTCTTTGGCCTCTCCACACTATACTCCCGACGGCAAGACGGTTGTTTCAGTGGTCAGTGACGACGAATTACAAAAACGGTTCCGGTAAGACTTGGTGATGTATCGTTTCATTTTTGGCATATTATTTATAGGCATATTGTTATCGCTTTCTCTTCCCGTCGAGGCGAGAAGAAAAAAGGATTCACTTCCTGAAAAATCGAAGGAAGAGGTTTTCATGGAGACCTATTTCCCTGAATCACCTTGTCGGGAGTGGAATGAGGGATGCCGTTTTATTTATCTCGATGAAACCTTGTCGCCGCTGCTGCAACCTCAGGTCATTACCGCGACCGACAGTACCTACCGGGGTAAGATATTCGTCTATGAAGGTATGGCCGAAGCCTCACCGTGGAGAACTGGAACGGTCAATCTCCGTTTTGTCTGTGAAGGAAAGAATTACTATTTCAGGACAGGAAAGAGTCGTGAAGAGATAGTCGGCTCGTCATATACCCCGCTGCTGCCCATGCTGGTGGCCGAAGGCGACATATACAAGGCCCGTATGCTGCTGGTGGGAAAAACGTTGTACACGCGACCGGCTACTTGGGTCGATTCGGTGGGAAATACGTTGTCAAACCGCAGGTATTGCGAGGTGAAAATCATCGACATAGAACCCGGAAACAGCGTATACCCCATTGCCTTTGTTTTTAGCGATACAAGTGGGGCAACATACCGTATATTCGGTTCCTTGACCCGCACTTCTCGTTTGCAAGCGGCTACATTCGAGCGGCTTTTTACGTTTGACAATCCACGGTTGGCTTACGAAGAAATTCCCGACGAACATTGGCAACTGATTACTTGTGGACGGGTAACGGTAGGTATGACCAAGGAGGAGTGCCGCTTGTCGCTGGGCAGTCCGCAGAATGCCCGTGAGATACCCACATATAGCGGATTGAAAGAGGAGTGGTTCTACCGTACGGGAGCCTATCTTTATTTTGAAGACGGAAAACTGTCGCGATACCGATAAAAATTTTTGAATATGAGAATAGAGGAACACTGTCCGTTGCAGGAGAAGCATACATTCCATTTGCCGGTAAAGGCCCGTTACTTTGTCGAGTACGATATGGTCGACGAATTGTGTGCCTTTCTGAAAGATTCGCCATTGTTGCGACAATATCCCCTTTACCACATCGGCGGGGGCAGTAATTTGCTTTTTTTGCACGATTACCCGGGTGTCGTATTGCATTCGGCCATACGGTATGTCGAGACTGTCTCGGAAGATAGCGATTCGCTTGTGTTGCGTGTGGGAGCCGGGGTCGTGTGGGACGACTTTGTGGCGTATTGTGTCGAGCACGACTGGGGCGGTGTTGAAAATCTGTCACTCATTCCCGGAGAAGTCGGTGCCTCGGCCGTACAGAATATCGGAGCGTATGGCGTAGAGGTGAAAGATGTCATAGAAAAGGTAGAGACCATCGACATGCGCACGGCACAGCCTCGGGTCTTTACGCAGGAGGAGTGTGCCTATGGTTACCGCGACAGTATTTTCAAAAACCGGTATCGCGGACAGTATGTCGTAACGGCCGTGCAGTACAGGTTGCAGAAAAAGGCGACACTCCATCTCGACTATGGCAATCTGCGAGAGGTAGTGACTCGGTGTGCATGTCCGACACTGTCCGATGTCCGTCAGGCTGTAATTGAGATTCGCCAAGCCAAATTGCCAGACCCCGATAAAATAGGCAATGCCGGCAGTTTTTTCAAGAATCCGATTGTCCCGAAAGAGCTTTACGAGAGTTTGAAAACGAGGTTTCCCGATATGCCGCACTATCCGGTCGACGACAAACGAGTAAAGCTTCCGGCCGGTTGGCTTATCGATCGTGCCGGCTGGCGTGGAAAGAGTTATGGTGGAGCCGGAGTCTACGAAAAGCAGTCGCTGGTACTTGTCAACCGGGGTACAGCCACGGTCGGCGATATCACCGGATTGGCCGATGAGATTGTCCGCTCCATAAAGACAACATACGGTATCGATTTATCACCCGAAGTAAATTATATAGAGTAAGATGCAGATAGAATTTTTGGGGACGGGAACGTCGACAGGAGTGCCCATGATAGGGTGTTCTTGTGTGGTGTGCCGCTCGGTCGACCCTCGCGACAACCGACTGCGTTCGTCGGTGTGCCTGACCGTCGGCGATAAAAACATATTGATTGATTGTGGCCCCGATTTTCGACAACAGATACTGCGGAGCGGTATCGACCACATCGATGCGGTATTGCTCACCCATGAACACTACGACCACATTTCCGGGCTGGACGAACTTCGGAATTTTACCTGGCAAAAACCGATACCCGTATATGCCGAGCCACGGGTATTGAACGTGGTTCATGACCGGTTTGCTTATTGTTTTACCGATCGCCCGCAGCCGGGTGTGGCCCAACTCTCATTACATGCTATTGATGGACTCTCTACGTTTTCTCTTTTCGATATCGATGTTATACCCATAAGAGTGTGGCATTCTCATTTACCCATCATTGGGTACCGTTTGGGGGCATTTGCCTATATCACCGATATGTTGACGATAGATGAAACCGAATATTCCAAACTGGCATCACTCGACACTCTTGTCGTCAATGCTTTGCGCCACAAACCGCATCTTTCACATCAGAATCTCGAGAGTGCCTTGGCCTTTATTTCCCATATAGCGCCGACGAGGGCCTATCTTACCCACATGAGCCACCAAATGGGCTTGTATGCCGTTGAAGAGCCAAAGCTCCCTACAAAGGTGTCTTTTGCCTATGATGGGCTGATAATTGAGATTCCCGATTGAACCGTGTCCGTTTTTGCCACAGAAAGCGGTGAAACCTACGGTTTACTATCCATAAAAACAGATTTTATGAATATTACGTCTTTCTCTTCCGACAATAAGGAGAAGCATACGTTTTCTTTCAAAGAGCGTATGCGCAGTTTCGGCTATGCATTCAGGGGGTTGAAACAGCTTGTCATTCATGAACATAACGCCCGCATACACCTTGTTCTGGCCGTCGTTGCCGTATTGCTGGGCTGTTGGGTTGGACTCTCGGCTGTGGAATGGGTGGCTGTCGTCTTCGCTATTGGGCTGGTGTTGGCGGCTGAGTCGTTCAATACGGCAATAGAGTATGTTTGCAATCTGGTATGTCCCACGTATGATGAACGCGTCAAAAAGATAAAAGACATTGCCGCTGCGGCTGTCTTGCTGTGTGCCATTACAGCGGCTGTGATAGGTGTCATTGTTTTCGTGCCCGCACTGATGGAGAAGGTCGGCCTGTAATTATTTTTTAGGAATCGGATATGCCTATTTCCTTCCCCAGTAAAAGGAAAGATTCTCTTCGTGGAGAAAACCTTCGTCTACGAGATAACGGACTGTTTCGATGACTCGTTCCTCAGGATAGGGCAATTGTTCGATAATATCGTTCAATCCCAGCGGCTTTTCTTGCAACAGATTTTTTACTGCTTGGACGATTTGGTCAAACAGGGAAGGGGAGAGGCTGCTGTTTTTTTTCGCCATGCACACGTCACAACCGCCGCAATCATCGTTGTTTTTTTCTCCAAAATATGCAAGCAACAACCGCTCCCTGCATACATTGTCGCACTGTGCATATTGCAGAATGCGCTCGATGCGATAGGAAAAACGCTCTTTCCGTTCCTCGTAGGCAGTGCGCGGTATGACAAAGTATTTCAAATCGGTGCGCGGACGGGTGAAATAGATAAACGGCATTCTTTTGCGGGGAATGTAATGTATGATGTGCAGTTTTCCCAGATAGATAAGACTCTCGTATATGGTCTGTGCCGGCAAGCCGGTACGCCGTTCGAGCAGCGACTCCTTGATGAATGTGTAGTCGGCAAACAGTCCGGTATAGGAGCGCAGCAGGCATTGCAGCACGGTGTCGGTATCGGAGTCATCGATTTTCAGTCGGTAGAGTTCGTCACGCTGTACGGTAACCATGACCCGAGACTGGGAGTCGGCCTCCTCTACATACTCGATATATCCCGACTGCTCAATGATTTTCAAGGCATGGTAGGTGGGCAGTATCGGAAACTTGAATGTGTGGCAGAAGAGTGTCAAGTCAAAGTCTCGGACGGTATTCTGTCCGCTCCCTTCGGCTATTTGCAGGTAGTTGCATAGGGCTTCGTATATGCGTGCTATAAATGCCTTCTCGGGAAACATGTCGGCCACCCGCTTGTGCAACTTGGCTTTATCGGCCGGTGAGTAGAGCAAGACGGCATAGGCTGTCTCTCCGTCGCGTCCGGCCCGTCCGGCCTCCTGGTAATACTCTTCGGGCGAGCTGGGAATGTCCAGGTGAACCACAAGGCGCACATCGGGCTTGTCGATACCCATGCCGAAGGCATTGGTGGCTACCATCACGCGCGAACGGCCCTCTTTCCACACCTGTTGGCGCAACTCTTTCTCTTCGGGTTCGATACCGGCATGATAGTATTGAGCCGAAATGCCGGCCCGGTAGAGCATCTCGGCCACCTCCTTGGTCTGCCTGCGGCTGCGTACATAGACTATGGCACTGCCCGGTATGCGCGAAAGTATATAGACCAGCTGCTGCATCTTGTCTTCGTTATGGCGCACGATATAGCGCAGGTTGGGTCGGCGGAAACTCTTCCGGAATACGTTTTCGCTCTTGAAATGCAACTTGGTCTGGATATCCTTGGCTACCTCGGGCGTAGCGGTAGCCGTAACGGCCAATACGGGAATCTGGGGTATCTGTTCCCGCAGTTCGGCTATTTTCAGGTAGTCAGGCCTGAAATCATATCCCCATTGCGAGATACAGTGTGCCTCGTCGACGACCAGCAGCGAAACGGGCAACTCTTTGAGTTTCTCCTGAAAAAGGCGGGTCGACAATCGTTCGGGCGAGACATAGAGAAACTTGTATTTGCCGAATATACAGTTGTCGAGTGTAATGTTCATTTCCCGGCGACTCATGCCCGAGTGTATGTACGACGCCTTCACGTCGAGAGCTCGTAACGTATCTACTTGATCTTTCATCAGAGCGATAAGCGGCGTTACCACGATACAGATGCCGTCGAGATATAACCCCGGCACCTGATAGGTAATCGATTTCCCGCCACCGGTAGGCATGAGAGCCAGCGTGTCTTTACCGTCGAGAACCGATTGTATGACCTCTTCCTGCATGGGACGGAACGAGTCGTAGCCCCAGTAGCGTTTCAGTATTTCGTGTATGCTTTGTTCCATATCGGTTGAATCGGCGGGTATTGCTTTTATGTAGCCTATACCATCAAACTTTTACAAAGATAGCGAAAGGCGAGAGCAGAGGCAAGGAGAAAACGAAGTTTTCGCATGTTGACTCAGCCGAGCCGCCTCCTGTCTTCTGAAAAGATAGTGAAAGGCGAGAGCAGAGGCAAGGAGAAAATGAAGTTTTCGCTATTGCCTAAGCCAAGTCTCCATCAGTTTTCCATAAAGACTAAGGGCAGATGTGTGATCGACAGTGAAACTATACCTTAAGCAGTATCGATATGTAAGGCGATGAAAAAACATAACATCACTTTCATTATTGTCATATTGGGTTGGCTGGGCGGCACATGAGCCATTACATTTGTCAGTATTTCGTACCTTCGATAATTATCTGGCTGCCGTTTTGGCAGTTTTTTTGCAAAAAAAAGTTTGGCATGGATTTCGCTGTAATGCCAGTGTCTTCCTTGATAAAAGGAATGCAAAAAGATATCGAATATTAACTTAAAAATAAGAAGAAATGAACATTAAACCGTTAGCAGACAGAGTTTTGATAAAACCTGCACCTGCAGAAGAAAAAACTGTCGGAGGAATTATAATTCCCGATTCTGCCAAAGAAAAACCTTTGAGAGGTGAAATCGTGGCCGTAGGCAACGGAACAAAAGATGAAGAAATGGTTTTAAAACCGGGCGATAACGTTTTGTATGGTAAATACGCCGGAACCGAATTGGAACTCGACGGAGAAAAATATCTCATCATGCGTCAGTCCGATGTATTGGCCGTTCTCTAAAATCTAACTATTTAAACACTTACTATTATGGCAAAAGAAATAAAATTCAATATTGAAGCTCGTGAAGAGTTGAAAAAAGGCGTTGACGCATTGGCCAATGCCGTGAAAGTAACACTCGGTCCTAAAGGCCGTAATGTTATCATTGAGAAAAAATTTGGTGCTCCCCACATCACCAAAGATGGTGTTTCAGTCGCCAAGGAAGTGGAGCTCGAAGAGGCTTTCCAGAATATGGGCGCTCAATTGGTAAAAGAAGTTGCCTCTAAAACCGGCGATGATGCTGGCGATGGAACAACCACGGCTACTGTATTGGCACAAGCCATTATCAACGTCGGTTTGAAAAACGTAACGGCCGGTGCCAACCCCATGGACTTGAAACGTGGTATCGACAAAGCCGTAGCTTGTGTTGTAGAGAATATCAAATCGCAGGCTCAGGAAGTCGATGATGATATGGCAAAAATCGAATCGGTTGCCCGCATCTCGGCCAACAACGATGGAGAAATCGGGAAACTTATTGCTGAGGCTATGGAGAAGGTAAAACGCGAAGGCGTTATCACCGTAGAAGAAGCCAAAGGTACCGATACAACCGTAGAGATTGTAGAAGGTATGCAATTTGACCGCGGATATATCTCGCCTTACTTTGTTACCGACACCGAGAAGATGGAATGTCAGATGGAGAATCCTTATATTCTTATTTTTGACAAGAAGATTTCTTCGCTCAAAGAGATGCTGCCCGTATTGGAAGCTACTGCACAATCGGGACGTCCTCTGCTCATCATTGCCGAAGATGTCGACAGCGAAGCTTTGGCCACTTTGGTTGTAAACCGTCTCCGTGGTTCCTTGAAAGTTTGCGCCGTAAAAGCTCCCGGATTTGGTGACCGTCGTAAAGAGATGCTCGAAGATATTGCCGTTCTTACCGGAGGTGTTGTAATCTCCGAAGAAAAAGGTCTCAAACTCGAATCGACAACCATCGATATGTTAGGCCGTGCCGAGAAAGTTACCGTCAACAAGGAAAATACGACTATTGTCAACGGTATGGGCGACAAGGAAGCTATCGCGGCTCGTGTAGCTCAAATCAAGGCTCAAATCGAAAAGACAACATCGGACTACGATCGTGAGAAACTGCAGGAGCGTCTGGCCAAACTCGCCGGTGGTGTTGCCGTTCTCTACATCGGTGCCGCTTCTGAGGTTGAGATGAAAGAGAAGAAAGACCGTGTAGACGATGCGTTGAGCGCTACTCGTGCAGCCATAGCCGAAGGTATCGTTCCCGGTGGAGGTGTAGCTTACATTCGTGCCATCTCTTCGCTCGAAGGTCTTAAAGGCGATAATGAAGACGAGACGACGGGTATCGAAATTGTTAAACGTGCCATCGAAGAGCCTCTGCGTCAGATTGTAGCCAATGCCGGTGTAGAGGGTGCCGTTGTGGTACAAAAAGTAAAAGACGGTAAAGGTGACTTCGGATACAATGCCCGCACGGGTGAATATGAGAACTTCTTTGCCGCTGGTGTTATCGACCCGGCCAAGGTTACCCGTGTAGCCCTTGAAAACGCCGCTTCGATTGCCGGTATGTTCCTTACCACCGAGTGTGTGATTGCCGACAAGAAAGAAGAAAATCCTGCCGGTGCCGCAGCCGGTATGGCTCCCGGCATGGGAGGTATGGGCGGCATGATGTAATCAGAAGTTCATACTATTCTTAGATAAGTTTTGGGGGTTGCATTTTCACAATGCAACCCCCTTTTTTGTTGAAAGAGAGTCCAATATAGAATGTCATTATTAATCAAATTCTGGTAAGAAGATTCCTAAACGTTGTTCAAAAAGCAAAAAAGGCTGCACTCCTTGGTGCAGCCTTTTTTATTGGGAGTAATTCGTGACGATTATCGAATGTTGGGGTTGATTTTGTTCCACTCGCTGATAGCTGGCAGTACACCCATGGCGATTACTTCGTCGCGGAGAGCGCAGAGGTGTTCGTAGCTCTTTTCGAGGGCAGCCTCTTCCTCGGGAGTTCCTTTTACCTCTTTCAGGTGGCATCCATCGGCTGAGATGCTGGTTTCCCATGCCATCATGATGTGGTCAAATTTACCGTTCGATACATACGTTCCGGCCGGCCAGCGGAAGGGCTGTCCACCCATGGCGGCAGCAATCATCTCTACCGACACGTAAGCGGGGCTTTGGAACGAGGAGCGACCGCGCAGGGCAATGATGTTGGCACCACCTTTGGTTACCTTTTGTTGTATCTCGGCCCATTGCTCTTTCGATAAAGCATCGGTTCCGATAATTTCGGTCAGCGGTTTGCCGTTCACTTTGGCCGTTGAGGCAAAGACAGCCATTTGTTCACCGTGGCCGCCATAGGTACGGCAGTTTTCTACGGCATCCATCGAAATATGGAAATATTTGGCAAGTTCGCTGCGCAGACGGGTAGAGTCGAGAGCGGCCAGAGTTGTAACCTGTGAGGGTTTCAGGCCCGAGTGCAGAAGAACGATAAGACCGGTAATGTCGGCCGGATTGAAAATGATGACGATGTGTTTAACGTCGGGGCAATATTTCTTTACGTTTTGACCAAACTCTTCGGCAATGGCAGCATTGCCTTTGAGCAGGTCTTCACGGGTCATGCCGGCTTTACGGGCAGCACCACCCGAATTGATGATGTATTTGGCTCCAGTCAATGCCTCTTTGATGTCGGAGGTATAGGTGATGTTTACCCCTTCAAAACCGCAGTGGAACAACTCTTCGGCAACTCCTTCCAGACCCGGTGCATAGGGGTCGTAAAGACAGATGTTGGGAGTCAATTTCATCATGATGGCAGTTTGTGCCATGTTCGAGCCAATCATACCGGCTGCACCCACAATGGTGAGTTTTTCGTTCGTAACAAAATTCATAATTGTGTAATTTATTTGTTATCAGTTCTTTATCTTTTTGATATATTTATTTTGCAAAGATACAATGCAGAAATGAATAATCCAATATTATATTTACCAAAAGAAGTAAAAGAAAGAAAATAAGAAACAGATACGAAACCGTGTGTTGTTAGGAACAGAGAGAGTTGCTATCTTTGTTGTCGAAGATAAAAATCCGGAGAGGGAAAAATGAATCGTTGGAAAAAGAGCCTGGAATATATACGGAGTGATTATTATCGTTACGTGGGTCGTAAGGATTCCCTGTTTACAATGTGGTTATATAGTTTTAAGAATCCTTGTTTCAATTTTTCTATGTGGTTTCGATGGGCTTCGTTTGGCGTCTGGGGGCCGATGGGAAAAATCTTTCACCAGTTGGCTATGCGCAGGACAGGTATAAGGATTCAGGCCCGTACCCAAATAGGGTATGGCCTCTATATCGGACACGGCATCGGACTGGTGGTGAATCCTACTGCACGGATAGGAAATAATTGTAATCTGAGCCAGTTTATGACCATCGGTGCCAACGATGGTAAGGCGGCCGTTATCGGCGACAATGTCTACATCGGTCCATCTGTATGTATCGTTGAAGATGTAGAAATTGGCAATAATGCGACTATAGGAGCCGGAGCTGTGGTGGTAAAAGATGTCCCGATGAATGCTACAGTAGCCGGTGTTCCCGCCAAAATCATCTCATACAAGTCTCCGGGACGCTATATCGGGAACCGTTGGACACTCTGACAGTGGGGAAAAAACGAAAAGCCAGCCTGCCAATACGGCAGACTGGCTTTGAAGTCAATTGTAGGGTCGAATTATAACAAATTACTGGCCAACTCCGAGAGTTTGCTGCGCTCGCCTTTTACCAGATTGACGTGTCCGAAGATTTCTTGTCCCTGCATACGGTCTATCATATAGGCTAGACCGTTTGACTGGGTATCGAGGTAGGGAGAGTCGATTTGGTACACATCACCGGTAAAGACCATCTTGGTGCCCTCTGCAGCACGGGTAATGATGGTTTTAATCTCGTGCGGTGTAAGGTTCTGGGCTTCATCTATGATACAAAATGTGTCGGACAAGCTACGCCCCCGAATGTAGGCCAGAGCTTCGATAACCAAATTCCCGCCGGCTTGCATCTCTTGAAGGGCACGGTAATCGTTGCTGTCGAGTGAGAATTGCCGTTTAATCACATTCAGATTGTCAAAGAGGGGCTGCATGTAGGGCGCTATTTTTTGTTTCTCGTCGCCGGGAAGGAATCCAAGATCTTTGTTTGAGAGAGAAACGATGGGGCGGGCAAGGAGTATCTGCTTGTACAGTCCGTGCTGTTTCAAGGCTCCGGCCAGGGCCAAAAGGGTTTTTCCTGTTCCGGCTTTACCGGTAATGGCCAGTAGTTTAATGCTGTCGTCATTCAATAAATCAAATGCAAACGCTTGCTCGGCATTGCGTGGTTCTATGCCGAAATTTTTTTCCTTGGTCACTTTCCTCACCATACCTTCGGCAGTTACATAGCGAGCGAGCACCGAAGAGGTTCCACTGTCGAGAACAAAACATTCATTGGTTCGTAATTTTACGCCAATTTGTTCTGCGGGGATTCCTTTTTTTGAACTGTATATGGCATCGATTATATCGGGAGCTACACCGGTAATCGTACGATGTTCATTGGCAAAAAGATCGTCATTTTTTACTTTGTCGTTGGTATAGTCTTCGGTTTCGATACCCAAGGCACGAGCCTTCATGCGCAGATTTATATCCTTGGTTACAAAGATGGTGCGCATATCCTTATGTTGCTCGGCAACCTCTATGGCCGCTGATAGAATGCGATGGTCGGGCTTATCTTCGTGAAAAGCTTCCTTTACTCGTTTATTGAGTGAGCAGTTGACGATAATCGACAATCGGCCCAAGTCGGGGCCCAGTTGTGCTCCCTTTTCAAAGAAGTCTTTATCGGTATATTTGTCGAGTTGACGGGCAAATTCCCTGGCATTGTAATTAATCTCTTCGTTTCCTTTCTTGAATTTGTCCAACTCTTCCAATACGATAATCGGGATAAAAATATCGTTCTCCTGAAAGTTGAAAATACACTTGTGGTCATGCAGAAGAACATTGGTGTCCAAAACGAAATTCTTTTTTCCCATGGCGCAATAGTTTTTAAGGTTATATCGAATGCAGACTATTCGTGTATGGCAGAAAGAGGAGTGCGACGAAAGAGGAATTTTTTCGACTCCTGAGCTTTGGTCATTTGGTCACAACCTCCTTTGGCGTCTTACAAATATAACGATTCCAAACGAGAAATAAAAGCTTTGAGCCCAATAAAATTGTTTAAATCGGCTACAAATAAGCGTGGAGATAGATTGAAAAAATATCGTCCGACAGGTATATGGACCCATCGGACGATAAAAGATAGAAATGTAGAGCACTCTTATTCGATAACGATATCAAACGGCATCAGAGCTTGCAGCCGGTCGATTTTATCTATGTTCTTTAAGAAAAGCAGACCTTTACCGTAAGAGCCGAACATTGATTCTACTTTTTCGTTGATGTAACGTTCTGGACTTACGTTGGAAAGAAGTTTAGTCATGAAGTCGGTTTTCTCAGGATAAGTTATGATGCGGTAATTGTCCAGTTTGGCTCGATCGGCAGCTGCGGCAATAGCATCGTCGATCCCACCGAGTTGATCGACGAGGTTCAGATTCTTGGCCATCTCTCCGGTCCATACGCGACCCTCGGCAATTTTCTTTATGGCATCGACCGACATGCCTCGACCGTCGGCACAACGCTTGGTAAAGAGCTCATAACCGTCATTGACCATATTTTGGAACAAGTTGCGTTCTTCGGCATTCATGGGGCGACCCATGGCTCCCATATCGGCAAGGCGATTTGTTTTTACTCCGTCAAAATGAAGGTCAAGTGTCTCGGTGAGTAATTTCGACGGGTCAGGTATCATGCCGAATATACCGATAGAGCCGGTAAGAGTTGTAGCTTCGGCCACAATCCAGTCAGCCGCACAAGAAATGTAGTATCCTCCCGATGCCGCATAGTCGCCCATCGATACGACAACAGTTTTTTTCTCTTTTAGCAACGAAACCTCTCTCCATATCTGTTCACTTCCGTATGCACTTCCACCGGGGGAGTTGACGCGCATTACGACAGCTTTTACGTTATCGTTCTCACGCAGTCGACGAAGGTCGAGTATCACTTGTTCGGAGTGTATGCCTTCGGTCCCGAATGAGCCTCCCATGGCATTATCTATCGATCCGTAGGCGTAGTATACGGCTATCAGATTCTTACTTTTGTTTTTGGGGGTTGTTTCTTTTACGTTCAATATCTCGCCAAGGGTCAAGACACTGGGTTTCTTTTTGGCATCGGTTATTCCCAATTGCGTTTTCAGATAGTCAACGACTTGATCTTTATACATTAATGTATCGGCGAGTCCGCATTGTATGTATTCTGCTGCCGGCACATAATCCATGTTTTTATCGGCCAGCATATTCAGAGAGTCGGTAGACAAATGCCGTGATGCCGATACATCGCTTACTATTTGATTCCAGAGCGATTGCATGTAAGCCAGAGTCTGTTCCTTGTTGGCCTTGCTCATTTCGTTGGCAATGTAAGGTTCTACCGCCGATTTATAGGTTCCTACACGGAATACCTGCATCTCCACACCTACTTTTGCCAGGAGATCTTTGTAGAACATAATACGGCTGGCCATACCGTGCCATGATATGTTGCCCGAGGGGTTGAGTATCACGTTGTCGGCAATACTGGCCAGGTAGTAGGTGCTCTGCGTGTAACTGTCGCCATAGGCGATAAGGAATTTACCGCTCTCCTTGAAATCAGCCAGTGCGCGGCGTATCTCTTGCAGAGAGGCCGTCGAACAGGAAAATCCGCCGGCATTGAGGCAGATACCTTTGATATTCGGGTTTTCTTTTGCCTTTTTGATAGAAGCAACGATGTCGTCCAGTCCGTTGATTGTGGTGTTGTCGCCAAACAGCGAACCGAACGGATTGTCAAAACTCCGTTCCGAAACATTTCCTTTCAGGTCCAGTACAAAAACAGAATTCTCTTTGACAACAGTTTCTGTGTCGGCTGTCACGGCAAAGCCCAATAGGGTCACGATGCCAATCACGGTTACAATGGCTCCTGTTATGAGTAAGCCCACAATGGTAGCCATGGTAAATTTGAGAAAATCTTTCATAGATAATAGTTATTAGTGGGTGATTTGTTTTTGATATATTCTGAATTTAGTGTTTGTCGGCCAGTTCGATGACTTCCAGGTTGGAGAAGCGACCCGAGTCGACAGTGAAGCGCACCAGTGTACGTTGCTTGTGAAAGCCATACTTTCCGGCAGCTCCGGGATTAATATGTAAAAGCTGTAATTTTTTGTCATACATAACTTTAAGTATATGGGAGTGTCCTGAGACAAAGAGTGCAGGAGGATTTCTGAATATTTCCGGGACAACAGATGCGTCGTATTTACCCGGGTAACCACCGATATGGGTTATCCACACGTCAGCCCCTTCAATGGTGAACCGTTGGCTTTTGGGGTAGATGGCTCGTATCTCCTGCCCGTCGATATTTCCATATACGGCCCGCAGTGGTTTTATGGCTTCGAGTTTACGAGCCACATCGAGAGAACCTATGTCACCTGCATGCCATATTTCGTCGCACGACTCAAAATAGAGAGCATAGCGGTCGTCCCACCATGCATGAGTATCCGATAACAGTCCTATGCGCTTCATCTATTCACTATGAGATAAAAACAACAGGGAAACAGATTCTTAAAAGTGTGTTGAAAGAATGTTTCCCTGTTGCATCTGTTTTATCAGAATTTGTTATTCAACATTATCTTTCAGTTGCTTCCACATCGAAGCGGCAAGTCCGTATGATATGGTCACAAGAAACAAGACGATTATTATGTTCAAGATGATGAATATCCAGTATGGAATAAATATGCATATGAGTTTGTTGACAATGTAATATGCAATGAAATGAGCAATGCCTATTACCATAGATATTCTGAAAATGCACCATTTGCTGCCATCGGTGGCATCGTACGAAGCTTTGAGCGCCTCGATGGGGCTTTTCCCTTTTTCCAGAAGAAAATAGAACGAGAGCGACCAGGCCCAATACAGTACGATGGCAGGAACGACAAAGAGACACAGTGAGGGAATGAAGGAAATAAGCATGATGCCGCATAATATGAAGAAGTGACTCATGTGCTTCCTGTATCCGGCATTAAAGATATGAGTGGGAGATATGGCTTCTTCATTGGCAATTTTTACCGGCAAATACGACATGGCAATAGTCGTACCTATATTCACATAGGGAACCCATATCGTCAGAAGATACAGAATCAAGCAACCGACTAACTGGAAAAAATTCATTACGGCATATGTGATACCGTCTACAAGAGTCTCTTCGAAATGTAAAGTCTGTTTTTCCATAGCAAAAAGAATTTAATGTTGAATATATGAGACACAAGGAAATTAAATTCTTCTTTTCAGTTACAAATGTACAAATAAAATCGAATAGGGCAAGGATTGCTGTTATTCAAATTTAACTGTTTTTACGGGGCTTATTCGTGCAATAATATAGGAGGGACCTATCAGCATGGCAACGGAGACAATAAACGCTGCAACATTAAGCAGCACAAGATATCCGATGTGGAGCGTTATGGGTACGGCCGGAATGTAGTAAATCTCGGGGTCGAGCCTGATAATGTGGAAGAAGTATTGCAACAGGCACAATGTAATGCCGATAACATTTCCCCATAACATACCACGCCCCACAAGAAACAACGCTACATAGATGAATATTTTGCGTATGGAGATATTCGGTGCTCCAAGCGTTTTCAATATCCCTATCATCCGGGTGTGTTCAAGTATGATGACAAGCAGTCCTGAAATCATGGTAAAGCCCGATACCAGTGACATGAGTGCAAGAATCACCCACACATTCATGTCGAGTAAATCAAGCCAATTGAAAAGTTGCGGATTAAGCTCCCGTATGGTATGGGAAAAATACGATGCATGGTATTTGTCTTTCTTAAACAGAAGTTCGCCATAGAGCTGTTCGTTTACACGGTCGAGATCATCGACATTCTTCAAGCGTACTTCAATGCCGCTATATTGGTCGGCAGCCCAGCGGTTGAGCGATTGCACCTGGCGGGCATCGCCGAAAGCAAATCCCTGGTCATACTCAGTCAGGTTGGTCTGGTAGATACCCGATATCACAAACTTGCGGGCGCGTACACTCTCTTCGACAAAATAGCAATAGATGGCATCACCCACTTTCAGACGCAACTTGTCGGCCATATACTGTGACAGGAGTATTTCGTTACTGGGAGAGTCACTGTCGAGTTGAGGCATGCGACCGTCGGTTAAGTAGCTCTCAATAAAATCGGTCGGATAGTCGGGTGTAATACCTTTTAAGGAGATGCCCAGAAAATCGGAGTCGGTTTTCAGTATACCGGGTTTTATGGCAAACAAGGCATAATTGTCTATCGACGGTTGGGCAGCCAGTATCGAGTCGATGGCAGGAGAGAGGGCTATGGGCGATGTCTCGTAGGCATTCTCAAAAGGGGCTCCCGTTATTTGGATGTGAGAGCCGAAACCTATTACCTTTTCACTGATTTCTCGCTTGAAGCCAATGACAATCGAAACGGCCAGAATCATAATGGCCATACCCAATGCGACACCCCATGTCGCAATGCGTATGGCCGGAGGAGTTTGTACCGGGCCGTTTTTTTCGCCCCGGGTATGAATGCGTTTGGCAATAAACAGTTCTACCTTCATAAGGTACGTCCCGGGTAGGCTTCCAGGGCTTTTTGCAGCACGATTAAGGCCTTGGCCAGGTCTTCTTTCTTCAAGACATAGGCCAGTCGCACTTCATTGTACCCAAGCCCCGGTGTCGTATAGAATCCCGAACCGGGCGCCATGAATACGGTCTGCCCTTCATATTCAAAATGTTCGAGACACCAGGCGCAGAAGTCATCGGCATTATCTACCGGCAACTTGGCCATGGTATAGAAAGCTCCCATGGGAATGGGTGAGTAGCAGCCGGGAATACGATTAATGCCGTCAATCAGGAATTTGCGCCGTTCAACATATTCGTTGTAAACTTCCGACATGTATTCGGCCGATGCATCGAGTGAGGCTTCGGCTATGATTTGGCCTATAAGGGGAGGGCTCAACCGGGCCTGACAGAACTTCATCACATTCTTTTTCAGCTCTTCGTTTTTGGTGATGAGCGCTCCGATGCGGATGCCACATTCGCTGTATCGTTTTGAAACCGAGTCTATGAGTACAACATTATTTTCAATCCCGGAAAGATGAAAAGCCGAAATGTAGGCAGCTCCCGTATAACAGAATTCGCGATACACTTCATCGGAAAAGAGAAACAGATCGTGTTTTTTCACAATGTCGCGTATCTGGTTCATCTCTTTTTGTGTATACAGATAACCCGTAGGATTGTTGGGGTTACATATCAATATACCTTTGGTACGGGGAGTTATCAGTTCTTCAAACTTCTCTATGGGTGGGAGAGCAAACCCTTCGTCGATCGATGAAGGTAGCGTTTTGATGGTGGCTCCGGCCGATATGGCAAACGCCATATAGTTGGCGTAGGCAGGTTCTGGCACGATGATTTCATCTCCGGGGTCGAGGCAGGCCATGAATGCAAAAAGCACAGCTTCTGATCCACCGGTTGTGATGATAATATCATCGACATTGACATTGATGTTGAACTTGGCATAATAACCCACCAGCTTTTCACGAAAACTGTAGATTCCTTCACTCGGGCTGTACTCCAACACCTTGCGGGCGATGTGACGGGTGGCTTCAAGCCCCACTTCGGGCGTTGGCAGGTCGGGCTGACCGATATTCAGATGATATACTTTGATTCCTCGTTTTTTGGCTTTATTGGCCAACGGCACAAGTTTGCGAATAGGAGAGGCGGGCATGATTTGTCCCCGCTCGGATATTTTAGGCATATAATAGGGCTTTTTCTATATATTGATTGGCAAAGGTAATAGAATTATGGGAAAAACAGCACAAAAGCACAGATTAAAAAACAAAAATGCGAGAAGTCGGTTATTCAGCACCTTTTTCGCATTTTCATATACTTTTATAACAATGTTATTTTCTCATTTCTTCTATTTTTTTCATATTTTCCATTTTTTTCATGGCCTCGGATACACGTTCAAGATTATTACCTGACAATCCTATGACGGTTCCGCAGTGAGGACATGTAAATTTTTCGCCCTTTATGAGATTATCTATGTTAATAGGAATAGAGGTTCTACATATGGGGCATGATATTTGTGTTTGTGCATCCATATTATTTTTTATATGCTGTGGTAGATTTGATATTGAGTGAATCGCATTTGCATTACTCTTCGAATTTCTCTTTTATCATGTAACGGAAGAAAATCAGGTTCCCCAGTAGATAACGCCGCCACATGCGTCGGGGTTCTGTTAGCAGACGATAGGCCCACTCCATGCCCCGCTTTTGCCATGCCTCGGGAGCCCGCTTTACGGTTCCGGCAAAGAAGTCGAATACCGCTCCGATGGTCCCGATATGACCCTTCACATCGAGTTCCGCATAATGAGTATAGGCCCATTTCTCCTGTTTGGGAGCTGTCATGCCCACCCACAGAAGGTCGGGTTTCACGCGATTTACCGCTTCTATCATGGCGCGGTTGTCTTCCTCCGAAAACTCCGGCTTATAGGGTGGGGAGTAGGTCTCGACAGTGATGTGTGGATACACCACCCTGGTTTTCTCCTTAATCAGTTGAAGCGTCTTTTCACTGGCGCCAAGGAAGAAACAGGTCCCACCTTTTTGATTGAGACGTTCCATTTCATACTCAAACAGATCCCAACCGGGAATGCGTTCGATATGCTCATGTCGCAGCCAGCGGAAAGCTAGCACGATACTCTCTCCATCGGGTATCAATGCACCACCGCGCAACAGCGCTTCGGCAAAGAGCGGGTCTTTCTGCGCATTGTTATATGAATGTGCATTGATGGTATTAATCAGTAACTTACCATCGGGAAGTGTCGACAATTCCGACTTATGTCTCAACAACGAAACTGTTTTCAGTCGAATCATTTTTGAAATTATATTAGGGCGATGAAAATTTAACGTGAATTATTTCTGAGCGCAAACTTTTCGGAGTGTTTGCACAAAATGAGTTTCAAAAATCGGTAATGTAAATAGCTCTTTATATCGCTTGTAACCGGCTTCGCCCATTTTCCCCCGCAGCCCTTCATCGTCAACGAGAACAGCTATCTTTTCGGCCAAAGCTGCCGCATCTTCTTTCGGAACGATAAATCCCGTAACGCCATCTTCGACGATGTCTCTTATACCACCTTCATCGGTCGAAACCACCGGTAATTTATATTGCATGGCTTCGAGATTGACCAGCGGGAACGATTCGTTGTGATAAAATGTGGGGAAGACGAAGATGTCAGCCTCCTCAAAACAAGCTGCCTTTGCCTCACCATACTTGCTTCCGGCATAGACGACACTCTCGTCGAGGTGGCGTTGCGCTATGGCCTGGGCAAAAGTCGCTGCCGAAATCTCCTGTGTCTCTCCGCCGACAAACGTACATGACACGACATACCCCTGTTTTTTGAGTATCTGCAAAGCATCGAGCAGCACATACACTCCTTTCGAAGCAATCAGGTTGGAGAGGAACAGTATGTTTACCTTTTTATGTTTCCGGAGAAAAACCGGTTCATTCGCAAAAAGTTCGGGAATACCGTTGGCGCAAATCTCTACATCTTTTCGTGCGACATAGCGGGAAAAATCGCTATACAGAAGCTCCGACAACAAGATGACTTTCACCCCTTTGAAAAACCGCTTATAACAAAAGTCCAAAAGCGGTTTCTGTTGATAGTTCGATACCCCTTTGTTGTGATAGTGAACCACGACACGAGCACCCAGCGATTTAAGCATCTGCACCACGACAAAGTCTTTGAGAAAAGCGCCTCCGCCGGCATTGGGCGTTACATATACCAAGTCGGGACGGAACGAGCGATACTCCGCACGAATACGTCCGAGCAGACGCGAAAAATCGGTCAGTTTCGACAATCGCATTTTGCCTATATCTTCCAGATTGGCCGCCGTAGCCAGGTTGATATACCGGCAATCGAACGCCTCATTCACCAATCGGCTATCATGAATATATTTCCCCACCATAGCAGCACCATGCACCGGCGGCGGCATATGCATAATAAAAAGAACCCGCGGTCTCATATTGTCCATAAATAATTAATTTTAGGGCTATTTTATATTCTGGAATTTTATTTATACAGAGATTTTAACCAGCCTTTTATCACAATCTCAGGAATAGAAAGTCTGATACTCCATTTAAATCCAATCTTAGGATAGAAATAGCGAAATATCCGACCTCTGAACGAAAGAGTTTTGGGCTTTCTTAATTGTTCATTGTGTTTTAGAGCCTCTTCATAGGGGCGGGGAATGGCGTCAATCTCCGATTGAATTTGATTGTATAAACAAGCGCCACTCTTACTATTAACAAGACATAACGATATTCCTGTTTGTGGATCAATAGGTATCATAGCACGATTGATACCCCAAAAATCACCCAAGGTAAGATCGCCAACACGAGCCGCCTGAGCAAAGGGGCACGAATAGCAACTATCTCGATAAAAGAGTCCCGTGAAAAACCCTTTGTAGTAAAAATCTTTACTTAATGGACGAGAAAAGAGTATATTATGTTCCTTTTTTATAGAAAATAGAAATTTGTTATTTTCGCGGAAATCGACCCGGTCGGCCTCTTGAAATAAAACCTCATGAGGAAGGCTGTCTATCAACATGGCATTTGAAGGCACTCCATGACAGACCAAATCAATAGTAGTCAAATTATCATATCTGTCTTTGAATGTGTTTTTTACCCCGGCTACTTGACACGGAGTGCCTATATATAATACTCTTACTCCATTTTTTAAGTCGACAGCCATCTGCTTGTATATGTCCCGCATATCACTTTGAACATATTTTGACCCTCGTATCACCTTGAGATCGTCGAGCGAAGTACATCGAATGTGCTTAAATTTGAAGCCCGACACAAAAGCTGCTCCATACACAACGCCACCCTGTTTGATGATATGCTCAGATAATGCCGTAGCAATGCCACCCGAAGAACTTAATTTACGAAGCGATTCGTCCTTACGCCATGCTGCATAGACGGTATGGGGCATCTTCCTTTCCGGCACATGATTGGCAGGGCAGACCTTTACGCACGATTTACAATCGATGCATTGCGTTGTATCAATCTTAGGAATAAAATGACCTATGGAATTTTGCTCAAAATGGATGCACGATACCGGACATTTGTCTATACATGCCGCACAACCGAAACAATCTTTTTCGTCACAAATTTTTTCCATACTAATCCAAGACTTTACGAATAAACGATTCCGAGATGTTCAAGAATCGGTCTTTTATCGACTCTATTTTATTCCAATCAATTTCTGCCGGAGAACTATTCTCTTTATCTGTCCGAATGTACCTGTCAGATAGCTCAAACATCGAGAGCAGACTTTCCATACGAGAGTTCACTTTATGCCGGTTCCGTCCGAAAACAAAGACCGGTTTGTGAAACATGATAGAAAATGCCGTTCCGTGGAATGAGTTGGAAACGAATGCGCTACAATGATATATAAGCGAAATAAACTCACATGGCCCGGTCTTGGTAAAATGTTTATCGGCATAACGAGTCTGATAGGCTCTGTCCGATATGGAATATATCTTCAGATTGTGCTTTTTGGCATACCGCACGGCAAAGTCTCTCAATTCTTTATTCCCTTCGAAGTCATATATCAAAAGATAGGGCTCTGTGCCTGTTTTTACCGGAACCATTACCTCTTGCCATTCTTCGACAGATAATAGGAATACAGGATCCAACACCCAGGTCCCTTCTATTCCCATGGTCCGTAATATGTCAATCCCATGATATTCCCTTACCGAAACGGCTTCAAACTTTTTAAGTGAGCGAGCTATGCGTTTACGATTTGCGTCATCTATATCGATATATGAGAAACTGGCAGCATAAGAGGCCCGCTTTCCTGTACGAACAAATTCCAAATAAAATGCCGGATCACGGCCAGTTTCGTAAAATACATTCCATATCTGGTCGCTACCAACAATATACAGATCGGCTTCGGGCGGATTTTTCTGTAACTCTTCAAATGTGTAATAGACCTGTTTGGTCTCGTGCAACATTCTGTGAGTAAAATCGTCGAATAAGCGTTTGTTTGCCAATGTCGTTTGTCGTTGTAGAAATTTCAAGATACGATATACAACACGGGTTAGAGCGTAGCGACTCATCTTTGATTCGGGGTTGACCCATTTGTAGTTGTATTTGCGGGTGAGATACTCCGGTTGATAATTTATAATCTCGACATCATGCCCTTGGCGAGCCAGATAGGTCATGAGAGCATACGCCTGCAACGAAGCCCCGTAATTATAAACATTATATGTTGTCAGTGTCTTGATTTTCATAAAGTATTGATTCGTTCAATAAGTAACTGTATGAAGTTTTGATATTGATATATCATTTGGTTCGGCTTCAATTTCACCGGATAATTTATTGTTACTGCAGATGAGACTTGTCGCATGATTCTTGTCAATTGCTCAGTATCCATCGGATCAAAAAGGATACCATTTTTATTTTCTTCGATGAGGCAAGAAGAGCCGGCTTTGTTTGATATAATAGATATGCAACCTGCTAAAAGAGCTTCATTGGTAACCGCTCCAAAAGGTTCCTTATAACTGGCCAAAATAAAACAATGGGCTATATTGTACCACGCATTTAAGGCATCACCTTCCAATCGTCCTGTAAACTCTACATTAATAGTCAATTGGCGGGCTAAATTCATTAACGGAACTTTTTCCTCACCGTCACCAACGATAATCAACGCATTTTTGTTTTGGTCCAATTTAGAAAAAGCCCGAATGATGGTATCTACATTTTTAATTTTCACCAATCGGCCTACATACAGAAAAATACATTTGTTTTCCAGATGTTTCTCTGAAATGATATGATTGCTTGCCGGTAAAACACGGGCATATTCTTCTCGGGCTGCATTATCGGGTTTTATAATAGGAAACCAAAAACCGCGTTGGTATTTTTCATTATACCATTTTACGACTTTGGGCTCAACAAGAATGATTTCGTCCAATTTATGGGCAAGAAGTTTTCTCGAATATTTATGGAAGACCGAGAAATCATTGTTCTCTGCGACCATATTATAACTATCATCGCAGATAGATACAACTTTGTATTTTCTTCGTGTAAAAAATCGATGCAATAACACCCATATGGCACCAATACTAAATTCCTCCACAAAAACAATATCCGGTCTGAACGCATTTAACTCTCGCCAGTATCCTGAATTGAATGTTCTACCTTTCCATTGGAATAACTCTTTCAAGTAGGTGGGAGAGAAGAGAAATTGAGAGGAAATCTTTTCATAATCAAATTTCTGTGAACGAAGATTTTTGTATCGCAGGCATATCTTTGTATCAAAAGCCTTATACAGGTCATTAAAGAATGATACTCTATATGGTGCGATAGTCGAATGAAAAATCAAAAGTTTTTTCATAATCTCTTTTTTCTAATCTATTCGGTTGGTAACCAAATTAAAATATTCTTGTCCTTTGTCCGATATGACTTTTGCCGGTATTCCCACAGCTACACTATTATAAATAAAATTATTATACAGTTGGTTCTATTTTAATTCTTTGAGTTCTTTATCGGTTTTGTTTAATTAGATGTTTAAATCTTGATAGTAACGGTGCTAGATAACTACATAAGTGAGATAATGTATCTTTATGGGATTTTATTTTTATCCAATTAAATAAATAACAATCAGAAGGGAAGTATCCAGAAGGTATAGGATAAGTTGATGGACAAAGGGTATTGAATTCTGTATTTGGATCCATCAATGCTGCCATAATACTAAATGAACTGTTGCATACAATGTGATAATCACATAAGGAGATCATTTCAAAATCAACCAAAAGAGAATGATGTGTCAATACACTTGTATATCTTTTTGAGAAAGATTTTACCAAAGGTGTCAACTTATCATAGAAAATAAGGAAGACTATCGGCCCATTCTCATCGTTATTTCTAAGAATCTCATTCGCTGCATTGTACCAATAATTCTTATTTAGCATGAATCCTTTGACACGATAATCGAGAGCATTTCTGAAATGAATGGAACAAAATTTTGTATTAGGAGCAAATCGCGCTTTAATTTTGGACAATTCATTCTTTGCCTGATTCTGAATATCAATGGGAAATGCAAACCATTCTCTTACTTCATCAATACGATGCAAAAAATATTTAGGAGATATATAATGCCCCCGCATCAATGTATTGTCTGATACTTCATATGCCTCTTTCTGAATTGAACTTATTGAATGAGAATCAGTTATTTCTTGAAAAACACTATAATTTTGAACGTCAGAAACAACCTCTTTTCGTATTTGTGGAAAAATAGACGTCAATGTGTTCCCAAACTTTTTATCCGTATCATTTTTCAGAAATTGATTATCATACTCGCTATATACACCAAATTCAAAACCTTTATCTAAGGCAATACTTTTGACAGATGCATATGCAAACATCTGATTCCCTAATTGGTCGCTCAACTTTACTACCAACATGACTTTTTATTTTTTTTCGTATTTATTCAACCGGACCCAAATGTTGGGAAACATATACCGAACATATATCGTGCAATAATGAAAAATCGCTTTTATCAAACCATAGTGCCTCTTCTCAAAATAAAATATTTCTTTGGGTATGAGTCCGGCCGGATTGTGTAGCATTTTTCGACGTTCTTTATATGGTATTTCCGGATTACACCACTTATTTATACTCTCATGTAGATCGCATTCACCGACAAATCTTCCTACTTGGAATATTTCAATGCCGTTTTTGACAGCCCGCAAACCGTAATCAAAATCCCCAATACTATGAGAAAAATAATAGTCTAAATTACCGATTTTATTATACACATATCTCGGTATTAGAACTATATTTCCGTTAAAAAAGTCAACTTTTTGTAGTGTCCCGTCAAGAGCGGGTATTTTTTTATTTTTTCGGCCGCCATATGTAGCTCTATCGTGAGCTAAACTCTGCGTGGCTCCAACTATTATGGCGTGATTGTTGGTGTTTTCAGCAGCCCGGCACAATTCCTGTAACATATAGGGATAGGTAAATGTGTCGTCGTTGAGCCACAGATAGAAATCATAATCGCAATATGTTGCAGCAGCTTGCCAGGCTGTGTACATACCACGGTTCCAATACAGATTCCCATCACCCGGAACGATATGTACTTCGGGATAATGTTCGGCAATAGCTTCGACCGTACCATCGGTACAACCGTCGTCGGTAAGCCATATATCTATTGCATATCCATCTACTGGTTCTTGTGCAAACAAATCATGCAGACACCGTAGAGTTTTCTCTTTTCTGTTGTGTACGGTAAGCAATACGGCGATATTTTTCATATCTAATTGCGGTTAATCTCGATTCAATCTTCCTCGCATTGTAAGCTAAGGCAATAATAATGTATAGACCCATAAACTGTGGCCATGACTCGGCAATAAACATCAACAGGATTATGGACAATACAAAAGAAAAGAATTTTTCTAAGTGTATTGAAGAAGAATTTATGTAAAATTTTCTTGTCGATATATAGAAAAAAATAGAATAAGCGATTGTTCCTATGAGCCCTCCAATAAATAACAATTGGACATATCCATTATCGATAGTTTTAGAAGAAAATCCGCACCCAAATATGGGTGATGAAAAGAATCCGTCAAAACCAATATTCCATACATTGGTGCGTCCCGTCATCGTTAAATCTTTGTGTAGTATATCGACAATGATAAAAGAAAACAGATATTGTATTTTAAAGAATGTAATACCGATACCTAATAATAATACTGCCTTAATGAGCAACTTCGACTTTATCCACTTCTCTGCCTTTGTTTTATATATAAACAACACATACAAAATAATAAGAAAAGTTCCAGTAAGAGATGTCGCTGACCATAAAATGAGTACGGTTGCAAATATTTCAGCAATAAGGAACCATGCGATGAGATTCTTTTTTGTAGTAATAAACATCAATAATATGGAACAACATAACGCAGGAAATAAAAAAGATGCTGTGCCATTTACACTGGACAGGAGGGATACCATAGCATTTTCTTGATAAAAAGAAAATAAACTGCTTGCATTCTCTTCGATGTTTACAGTAAATCCAAATATGGAAATCATATATATTAAATTTACTGTTATCAAGATAAAATAATTAAAAAACAGTGAGTTGATTAATAATTTCAGGTTTTTATCTATCAATAACTCAATAAGCATGGTAATAGATAAGATAGATATGGAAAATACAATGAAGGGATTCAACCCTTCTCCTGCAATAAGCGTTGATATCAGCCAACACGCGAAAAAAAGGCATTCATATTTCAACAATTTAGAGAATCTCCTTTTTTCAACAAATAAATATCGTATAAAAATAATTATTGCAACAATGATACGCGAAACATTAAAAAACGTATTTATCGTATTGAACCCCAAAATGTCGAAACAAGCGGGTTTCAAGAACGTTGAAAAAGCAAATATAATGAATATAAACTTCATCATTTATTAGGACACTTGAAACTAATCATCTAATACATCAACATCATTCTCAGACATGACATATGTGTGCATATTTGGATTGTTTATAAAATATTGATTTATATATGATTCTAATTCAGGAGAAAATATCCGATAATATCCCTCTCTTATAATTTTAGCTGGAGCACCTGCAATTAACACTCCTTCTCCATTTGCTGATAAATCTTTGTTTACATAGCTCTTACTACTAATAATAGCATGATTGGGGATTCTTGCTCCTTTTACAATAGAGGAATTATTCCCCACCCATATATATTCCCCAATAATAACATCACCTATACGGTTCTCGACCCGTCGATCGTGTTGAATATAGTGGAAGTTTGTATCACAAAGTATTGAACCAAAACCTATTCTACTATAATTCCCTACTTCGATATGTTTGCAACATAATATTTTTACACCACCTCCAATAAAATTATGTCGACCCAATATTACTGTTCCCAAAATCCTAAATACGACACCTGAACTAATAGTTGTATCACCATTAATTATCAAAACACCATTTATCATACATAGCATTGATGGCATTTTCGATGGAAGCATAAGGTCTTGATTATATCCCCATTTAATCAATCCAAAATGCGGTTTTACATTTAACTTGATATTAGAGCGGCTCAATTTTAGTTGAGTCGGCCCATATATTACCAAAGGCAAATGTATAGCTTGATTAAACGGAAATAGCCTAAAATTGGCAACAAGTGTTTTGTAATAGCAAAATCGATATTTAGATATGTTATTCTTTAGGGCTTTTAGATATTTGATTATTGTACTCATAATATAAATTTTTATTATTACCAATAACATGCATTTTCTACTTTCTGACTTTGGGCATTTCGATATTCATCGGGACGTACCCAAGCCGGGTTTGCCATAAGGTCCATATAAAAATTGGGTGGTAATCCCCATTGCGTTGCCGCTTGAGGATTTTCCCATCGTGCTCCTTTTATGCCGAAAAGAAGTTGCAATGTCCCCCCGAAATGTATAGCTTTCTTCCCTTGGCGCTTGGCGTGTGCTGCCAGTGGAAAACCGTATGCACCACAACCTATAAGGCAAACGTCATAATCGCTCTTATCCATCTCGCTCATCATGTAATTCAGAGCCTCGAACCAATCAGTGAAACCATTTGATTCTCCACCGAGACTTTGAACAGCTTTTATTACTTTCAGGTCGAATGCCGGCAATACATCGGGGTTTTCAAACAGTTGTTCCCGGCGTGCGTATTGCTTGATAATAAGTTCGGCAAAGGGGTGAATAACCAGCACCTTTTTCCCTTTCAATATACGGCTCCATGGCCGGCTCGAAACAAAAGGAGAGTATGTGTACAAAGGTACATATAAAGGCGATGACATATAGGGCTCAACATAATGCATCAGCGGTTCTACAGTAGGGAACACACCACAGACATCCATTTCCCGAGCATCGTCGAGCATCAACCGACAAAATTGCGACAGTTTCTCTTCGGTAGGCGGGAAGAAGCCGCTCCATTGCTGCATTTGTGCCATGATGTTCTGATTCCACCACCACTCTGGTGATTGCCCTTTAATAAACCGTAATATGGAATGTTTATTTGAGATTATACCTAGATAATTGACAAGCATAGTAAGTTCGGTACTACCATACCGGGCAATCATACATGGTTTATCATCGGCTAAAAATTTGTAGATGATGTCCGATACAATATTCCGGTCTTTCTCTTGTGAAAGCGAGCCTTTGGGGGCACCAAAGGCCTTTATATAAATCTTTCGTAAAGCTTTCAGTGTAAATTCCGAAGGTTTCATAATCAGATTAAATATTGAATTAGTGTCCTAAATAACAGGTCGGTAATAGGGGGGGGAAGCTACCCTCTCGATTCCATCAAATGTAAATAAAAATCGGATAAAAAAGAAAACAATAATACCCCATGCGTATCTCCGGAAAATATTTTATAATTTCCGTAAGGTAATATACTATATAATTTAATAATCTCCATACAGGTTCTTTATCTGCTTTAAACACATATTCATAAAAAGATTCTTTGGAGATTTGTTGAAAAAGTCCCCAATAAAACATAGCATACCAGTCTGATGGCAGATTTGTGTCCCATATTCGTGTATATTGCAATAAACAGGCAAAGGCCGTAATAAATGAAAAGATCAAGAAATCAGAGTTTACTTCTCTTTTATTGATTATCATTTTACAATGAGCAGCGACAGAGTCCCTATAAAAGGATTCAGAAGAAGAAAATAATATTTGATTGTGACTCATTGCATATCTTTTTAGTACAAATTCCTCATTGGAATAAAGATTTAAGTCGATTAACGTCGAATGAACCATCATTTTCCACAAGTATCCAATCAGGGGTAGAAGGATAGTCATGCCAAAAATTACGAGGGCAAATTTTTATTCCTTTGTTCAAGAGGGCTGGTTTATAAGAAAAAGAACTTTTACTTGTGATAAGAATATCTGCATATACCATGTGTAAAAACGAGTCTTGCGCTCCCATATCGAGGCACCAATGAAGATTTTTATATGTAGAAAATTGAGGATAATCTACTGGCGTACCTTGTGAAAAAAAATAAATATGTACAGTTTTATGAGTATAAATATTATCTACAACCTGTTGCAATACTTTGTCAAAATAGTCATTGCTCTGATACCTCATAGAAAGATTGGGGTTGGAAAGATTTGACATTATATCACCTCGACGTACATGAATAGCAATGTTCAAATTAGTCTTGTCATAGATCAGTTTATCATATTTTCGAGAAGGAGCGTTGTAAAATTTTTCTTGAATATCTTTCATTACTCCATATTGTTCTTTATAGAAATGGTCCTGTGGAGGCCAAAATATAACTTTCTTCCCTTGATATGATGCAATAATAGACTTTACCAATTCAATTGAAGCTGGATCGTCTTCTGAAAATTTCGGTAGTCGACGTAACTTATAACCATTCTTTTTAAGAGAAGTGACGGTAGGCTCTCCATATCCAAATCCTAAAAAATCGTCCCATTTTTGTGTGGAGAAATGAAAGTGAGCAAATTTCAAGTGCAATTTGCGAGTTGCCCAATAATATCCGTCAATCCAATTGGCCATTTGGTGACCAATACCTGCGCCAGGATTGGGACGAGCCCCATAGTATAACTCGGCTGTGGGGGTATAAGACTGCTTCTTGTGTAACAGATAATGCCAATATGTTCGGAAGATATAGAGATAAAATGGCGTATGCTGTAATCTTAGAGAAATTTCTCTCCACAATCTGTCTTTTATTTTTTGCTTTGTTATCTTCATCTTTTGAATCTATTTCGGATATTTTTAATTATCTCTTTTTCTGTAGTTGATAAATAAAAAATATTAGCTACAAGATAGGAAGTAAGAGTTATTATACAAGAAAGAATCCAGCGATATTGAATATTTATTTCAGATATTTCTTTGAAAGTATATCCACAAAGTAAAGCTATAAATGACGGCACAATACAAGGTAGAAGAACTATTTTTACCCACTCGTATATACTGTACTTTGTATACAAATGTAAAATATACAAAGTGGAAATTCCCATGCATATCCCCCAACAACCTATCCAGATAATATATAACCAATAGGGTGGTAAATCATAGTAAAAAGCTATATAAGTCAATGGGAGAGGGAGTATATAGAATATAGACTTTATCTTTGTATATAGATTTATTCGTCCATAAGCCAAGATAGCCGATTGTTGACTTATCGTAAGGTTTTCAGTTAGTGTTCGGACAATTTGTAGTTGACAAAATAATGCTGCATACTGAGGTATATTTTCCCCTCCATTACCAAGCCAAATATGCATTATTGTATCCATCTCAACAATAGCTGGGAGCCCGAATATAGCCATAAGGGCATATGCCATTTTACTGCTGTATAGAGATGCCTTTATGAGTTTATCTGTGTTCTTTTCTCCTGCGCTCTTCCCAATTATAGGATTGACGGCTTTCAATAGATTATTGGAAAATGCCTGTAATTGTCCGCACAATTGATTCCCTACGCCTTGTGCAGCGTTTAAGGTTGTTCCCCAAAAATGGTTCAATACGATACCTAATCCATATTGTCCCCCAATAGCTGTAACTGAAGAAACCGTATTCCAACCGGCGAATCCTGTCATCTCTTTCATCAAGCATCGGTCGAAATAGCGACGGGGAGCCCATACACACTCTTCATATTGTCTATGGCAATAGATCCGCATAATGGTGAGGGTGATAAGAGGAATAGTAGCCATGAGTACACCATAAACAATGAGTTTGTCGATGGTGGTATATACGACAACAAACGCCACAGCCAATTTGAGCAGAGACTCTATAATGCCCACAATAGCATAGTAACGCATATTTTCATGGGCATTGAGCATAGCATCGTAAGGTACGCTCATCACAGTGAACATGGTACTGACGATAAGACTGCCGTAAACCACCTTTGCTGCGAACAGGCGATCGGGAGGTATATTCAGTATGCCATGAAAGAAAAAATAGCCAGCTACCAGCAAAACCACACCCACAAGTATGGAAATTGCCGTGTGCAATACAATACTGATATTGAATATCTGCTTCTGTTTCTCCTTATTACCCTCACCTTCGCTATATGACATAAATCGTTGAGTCGCTCCTGCCATAGCGGCATTTAAAAATCCGAGCATGGCAATGGCACCACCCACAATATTGAAAATACCGAAATCGACATCGCCTAGACTGTTGAGTACAAGTCGGGTAGTATAGAGCGAGATGAACATGGTAATGCCCATCTTGGCATAAAGATAGCATGTATTTTTTGCCACGCGCGATGCGGTCGACATGGTTTATGATATATACCTATAAATAAATGATTTATAAATATTCTTTTACAATGATTTTTTTAAGTTCTTTACTAAATCTTCGCCAAGGAGTTTCCAGCCTGCCGTCAATACAACGGCAACAAAAACAAAAGCTATGAGAATCGTTTTACGACCTGTTCCCGAAGGTTGGAGGGGTACTGTCGGGGGTTCCAGTACGATGAAGCAGGGTTTGGTCTCCTGTATCTTGGCCCGTGTCATCTGCAACTGGGTGGCAACCTGGCTGTATATCTGGTAGGCCAGGCCCACTTCGTTACGCAACCGTTCGCGTTCTATCTCTACCCGTTGCAGAGAGAGGTTTCGGTTGGCGTCGGAAAACATGGCCAGTTTTTTTTGCAGAGCATAATACTCTTCTTTGCTGTTGTCATACAGTTTCGACAGATAGGCATATTGGTTCTCGGCTTTGGAGATGCGGTACCCGATATAGTAGGTCTGCAATTTTTGTACCACCGAGTCGGCAATGAGAGCGGCTACCTTAGGGTCTTGCAAGGTTACCGATAGGGTTGTAATTGCCGTCTTTTCATCGACATTGGCAACGACGGATTCTTTTATTGTAGATATTTTCTGAAACTCTTCTTTTGAGAGCTGGAATGGATTGCGCATGCTCATCGTTGCCGAATCGGTCTTGTCGGTAAACAGTGATTTTACCCAAGCCACAACTTTCCCGGGAAGCCCTAAAACAGTATTCCACCACGGCGATTTCTGCTCGTCGAGGTAGGCGACAAATGTTGTGTCGAGGCTGTTGTCGAGAGTCTGTACCCGTACATCGAACAGTTCCAATATGAATGGGGTAGAGGCTACAATGTCGGCCGATAGAGTAGAATTCAAGGCGTCACCTCCGGCGCCGACGGCCCCTCCGCCCAAAAACGAAGAGGCAAGGCTGGCCAGTCCACCAGATGATTTACTGTCGCCGTCTATTTCAGGGACAAGTGTTACTTTGACGGTGTATTCTTTGGGTATGCTGAATGCAACAACTGCACCTAGAACGGCACCCACAACGACAGCCCATAGGAGGGCTTTACGTGCCGCAATCAGTTTGCGCAGATAAGCCATCCAGTCGATTTCAACTTCATCGGGGTCCGACGATTTTGTTTCGGGGGCAGTATATATTTCTTTTTCTGACATACGATTTACTCTAATTGTGAAATTATTTAGCTAAGTTGGCAATGGTAGCAGCCATCGTTCCGATGGAGGTTACAGCCGACAGAGAGGTGAGGATATTACCCCAGTTGGCTTGGCGCGGACGTTTGTTGGGTACAATGATTTCGCACCCGGGCTCAATCAGATTCTTGCCACGACCTTTCACCAGAGCAATCTGCCCGTTCATGTAGATAATGTATTTTTTGTTTTTCTTGGCAGTCTGGTTATATCCGCCGGCCTGCGCAATATAATATTTGACATCCTCTCCGGCCTTGTACGATACAACATTGGGTTGCATCACGGCACCGTTTATCTGCACCGTATTGTTGTATTCAGGCACGCTGATGACATCGCCTTCTCTCAATACGATATCGGCATCGCCGCCGGGATTTTTCAGAGCCGCTTCAAGGTCTATACCTACGGAAAATGTAGGTTCTACCTTGATTCCCAGAGAATCAACCTTCCCGGCACCCATCTGGTGTTGCAACAATGATACGGCATCTTGCATGCGTTTCAACTCGTCTTGATTGGCCCTACGTACCAGTTTGGCTCCCCGCACATAGGCAAACTGGGTGATACCGCCGGCTTTCTTGACGAGGTCGCTGATGCGTTCATCTTTCGAGGTCAATGTATAGGTGCCGCCATAAAGGACTTCGCCATTGATAACAACGTTTTTCTGTTCGCTGTAGGCCGGGCTGCGACGCACAAAGACATAGTCGTAGGGTTGCAGCACAAAGCCCGGTTCACCATCGACGATAAAGCCGTCTTTGAGGGCAAATGTGAACATCTCGCCAATCTCTCTCGTATCGTCGGTACTGGTCGGGTTCTTGATACGGCGGGAGATGTCGACACGCACCAATGAAGCGGCTTCTCGCAGTCCTCCGGCAGCAATCACCAGATCTTCGAGGGTCATGTTGTCGGCATAGGGGAACGTGCCGGGGTGCATGACCTCTCCGGCAATCTGCACATCGCCCATATCGGTTATGTCATGGATACTGGGTATGAAGAGCACATCGTTGCGTTGCAAGGGAATGTCGGGAATCGCTCCGTTCATGAGCGCTGCTACATCGACAGAAATCACTTCTCGGGTCATGTTATCGCGCAGACGGTATATGACGGCTCTGGCGGTAAAAGCATCGGCTGTCAAACTGTCAGCCCTGGCAATAAGCGTTTTTACCGTATTTACATCATCGTTCAACTCATAAATACCGGGACGATATACGGCTCCGCGAATTTCAAGCTTATTGGTGAAACGGTCAAGTATGGCCTCGGTTGTTACGACATCGCCATCGGTCAGTTTATAAGAGGCATAATCCTTGTCATCAATGGTATTGACCTGATATTCCTTTCCGTTCTGACGCACCAATCGAAGATTCTGGGTATAGGCATCACTGGTAAATCCGCCGGCATATTCTATCAATGTGGCCAACGTTTCGCCTTTTTTCATTTCATACCGCATGGGCCGTTTTACATTCCCCGATATTTGCACCAACGATTCATAAGGCGGGACAATGATGACATCGCCTTCTTCCAGGCGGATGTCGTCTTGGTTCTTACCCTTCATGATAAAATCATACACATCGATTGTAGCTACCTTTTTCCCGTTGCGTACCAGTTGTACCTCACGCAAGCTACCGATATCATTGACACCGCCAGCTCGATACAAGGCATGAAACACGGTAGAGAACGACGACAGGGCATAAGTGCCTGGTTGAACAACCTCGCCCATAACATTGATTTGTATGGTGCGCGTGTTTCCAAGAGTTACCCTTATCTGATTATTCTCGTCGGAATAAATACGACGCAACTCCCGGGTCAGATACTGTTGCGACTCATTGATGGTCATGCCACTCAGATAGAGTGGACCTATGCCGGCTATGTTAATGGTGCCGTCGGGAGATATCTGCTCTCTCAACGTATTTTGGCTAGCACCCCAAATGTCAATGATTACTTCATCGCCCGGGCCCAGACGGTAATTGAGGGGCGTAGCGATATTGACACTTGGCTCAAAGGTCAAATTTCTTGTATTAAATATATTACGTCCATAAACTCGATTCTCTTCTACGACATCTTCAGCACGTTCTTGATTGGGCATCACCGCCGAATTGTCATCGCTTACTTGCTCGCGCAGACGAATCTCTGCTTGTGCCGTACCCGATATCTGGTCGCTTGAGGCATTATTCTGTTGGTCATACAACTGTTTTACTCGCCTGGCCTGCTCTTCGGTAACGCCTTTTCGAGCCAATTCCGAGGCTAGCACTCGCTGATCTTTTCCCTCTTGCAGTCCTTGTTTTACATATTCCAATACTTGTGTATCACTCATAGTTTGGGCATGAAGAGGGTTATTGTATATAACTCCCAACAAAATGATAGACAACGTTTGAATGAAAATTTTTTTCATTGATTGACTTTTATGTTTTCAAGATTGTAATACTATTCTATTTTTCTGTAGCAAGCTCTTCACACCACGTATAACTTACTTTCAGTAAAGCCGTGCTTCCGCTTACTTCTATGGCTATATAGTGTCGACCTCCATAACGGAGGAATTTTCCGGTTATTCCATACAAAGGCCCTGGCTTGATAATACGCACGGCGGTAACTTTCTTATCTTTAAGTTTCTGTGGATCAATAAAACGAGTTCCTTGAATGGATGGATCGGTAGCTCGAATAAAATTTTGCATCTCTTTCTCAGGGACGATGCAATAATCATCGCCCTTTCGTTCTTTTTTTAAGAAGTAGACAGGGTGTGGGAGACTCTTCATTAAACTTTTACACCATTCCTTGTCGTATTCATGACGTACAAACAATAAATTGTGAATGGCGGGTACCATGACGGGTTCACAGCGTGCAAAATCTATTCCCGAGTCTTGTAGCTTGTACATCATGGGTATATAATACGCTATTTGTTGTTCTTGGAGATATTGCGCTATTAGGAGTTCTTTGTTGTAGTAAGTTTGTATCGGCAGCCATACCTGGGCTTCGTTATTCTCCATATTTAATGACTAAAAGGTATTTTATAAACTTTTTCGCAGTACCTTATATTACTACGAATCAACTGATTATATAAAGATGCCCCCCAAAAGCCCTTAGCTTCCGTTTAGAAATATTCCACAGCCGCTGGCAAGGCCTGTATGGACAATTACAAATGTAGGGATTTATTGTTAACGGCCCTTAGTAGAAACTCTATATTTTTGTTTTTTTAACTATTGTTTACACACGAAATATCTTCACTCATAATTTGTGATTCCTAGGCGCGAATTTAGAAAGATACATTTCCTGATACTTGTTTTTTTCGTATTTTTGCTCCGATCTATAAAAGATGATGATTCCATGTTTAAAGAGATAATTTCACGCATTTATCTGCTCATAACGCGTCCATCTACCGCTTGGCAAAAAATGAGAGAGCAAGAAGAAGCGGCTCATGCACTCTTTTTCAGTCGCTTCCTTTTCCCAGTGATGGGAGTAACGGCTTTGTCTTGTTTTGCCTATCTGTTCGGCAAAGAATTTAATGCCGATAATCTGGAACACATCCTACGGATTGCCATCGTAGAATTTGTTAAATTCTTTATCGGATTTTATTTCCTGTCGTTCGTCCTCAAAGAGGTTTTGCCGCATTTTTCTCAAAAAAACGGGAAAGAAGATATTGAACGGTATGTAGGCTCGATATTGGTTTTATACATGATGGTCGATATTGTTGTAAATATTCTGCCCGAAGGATTCTCTTTCTTGGAATATGCAAGCTTGGCTCTGTTTTATTATATATGGACGGGAGCAAAATATTTTCTGCTAATAGATGACTCTAAACAGAAAATATTTACACTTGTATCAACGATTGTAGTCCTTGTTACTCCCATTGTTATTGAACGCATTCTCTTCTTGATGATGCCGGGTATGAACCGATAAAATTACGATTATGAAACTTGCACCTGTTAATATAAAAAACCGTCGGGCAACATTCGATTATGAATTGCTCGATACCTATACAGCCGGCATTGTTCTTACCGGGACCGAAATAAAATCGATACGACTGGGCAAAGCCGGTCTTTCCGACACATTCTGTTTCTTCAACAATGGGGAGTTGTGGGTGAAAAATATGTATATCTCCGAATATTTCTACGGCACCTACAATAATCATTCAACTCGTCGCGACCGCAAATTGCTGCTTACAGCCAAAGAACTGGACAAAATACAGAAAATGTCGAAGGAATCGGGATTCTCCATAATTCCTATTCGGCTGTTTATCAACGATAAAGGGTTGGCAAAACTGGTCATAGCCGTGGCTAAGGGAAAGAAAATCTACGACAAGCGTGAATCGATTAAGGAGAGGGAAGATAAACGACAAATCGACCGGGCATTCAAACGCTAACCTTTCTGCTGTAAATCAACATCTTCTCTGAGCCAACTGTCGTGGCAAAGAGGTAGATGTCGCCTCCGTCTTTGATGTGGCCCTTGCGACATAGCTCTTCGACAGAGAGTGGAAAGTTTCGCACCGCAACATTGGCTTTGGGGTATTTGCCGATAGCCTCTTTCAGCGACGATTTGGAAAAGGGTATGGCTTCCAAAATTTCGAACATGCGGCCGGGGAAATATGCCACAAGGCGGTCGGAAGTATAGAGATGGCTACTCACGGCCAGTTTATCGACGTCAAAACTATGAGCTACCGATTTGAATGCCCCGGCTTTCATGATTGCACTGTTTGGCTCATAAAGATATTTCTGCAACAAGGCGGCAGGAGAGGAGGGGAGTTGTGCCTCTTCTTCCAGAAAGAAGGAGTAGGACTGCCACACACCCTCTGCGGTTTTATTGACACAATATATACGGGGAGCAACTGTCGCTTTTGGAGACAAAAGCAATAGCAGTTCCTTACATTCATTCCTTACAGAAAGTACATGCACCTCACATACTTGACCCAACTCGTCGATGACTTGTTTTACATCAAGCATCGGAGAGGCTTTGAGCAAGAGTGAGGCACCTTCGGCCCATACCTGTGGAAGTATGTCGGCGACAGAGGGTTCGCAGTCGTACAAATGGAAGACCCGTTTGTTCCCGGTTCCACGCCTGGCCGGATCGATAAAATATAATTCATGAGTCGGATGTGGTTTTGCCAGGAATTCCCGACAGTCGGCATTTATAACATCGATGTTCTTTTGTTCCAAAGTTTCGAAATTATACCGCGCCACATCGCAGTACTGTTCAAAGCGTTCTATATAGGTAAGTCGATTGGCAACGGTTGCCATATAATAGGCATCTATGCCCAAGCCACCGGTCAGATCACAAATTGAATGGAAGCGGCCTGCGATCAACTGACGCTTGTAGTCGGCTGTATCTTCCGACGAACATTGCTCGGCCGACAGTGCCGACGGGAAAAGCAGCCTTTCGTGTTGGAGAAACATGGGCAACTTACGGCCAACTTTCTTCCGGGCCTCAATCTGGTCAATAGCCAAATCGATTTCTTCATTGTGTCCACCGGCATATTTCAGCCGTAACCGAAGGACATCATCGCCCTGATGTTCTTGCACAAATCTCCAAAAATCCTCTGATGGTATTTTCATCTATTCTCGACTAATTTATGTTAGACAGCTATTCTCTGTCAACTCCCGATACGCTTTTAAATACTTCTTCAATCGTATTATATCCATGTCGGTCAGCTCTCTCATACGACGTACGTCCATATTGTCGGTAAGGTCATTGATCTTAACGGAACGAGCCAAAGAGTTGGGTTTGACGCGCTCAATGTACTGGTCGTAAGGCTCATTATCCGACAACTTCGTGATACAGTGTAGCGCATCAATAATATGTGTGGGAAATCCCTCTATTGCAAGCTGTTCAAATGTCCAATTGGTGTCTTCTACGACATCGTGCAACACACCTACAATTTTCTCGTCGTCTGTTTTACCGGCTTGCATTACACGCATAACGTGTCCTATGTATGGCATTCCAGCTCTGTCTGTTTGTCCAGAATGAGCAGCGAGAGCTATCTCAATGGCTTTTGAAAGTAAAGATTCCATACAACGTATTTATTTTTTTTCTTCTTCCAGCATATTTTCCTCAGCTTTTTACCAACCCGAAGTTTTGCCGGTACGAACTGACACAAAGATAATGATATTTGCGATTATGCAATATATCTTTCGCTCCCTCTTTCGCTTCTTTTCAATTGTCCTATAATTGATATTATGTTAAGTAATAAACGCATAGGGAATACATTAACATATTCCCTATCTCTTGATTATCAAAAATGCATATCATAAGAATGAACCTTATACTTTTTTACGCCGCCTTGTTATTGTTCTTCATTTTGGCACGGAGCACTTCTATAATAGCCGGCAACAATGAGACGAAAATAATGGCGACAATCAACACCTTCAAGTTCTGTTGAACAAACGGGAGATCTCCGAAAAAATAACCGACATAACAAAACAAAGCAACCCACAAGGCTCCACCAATGATATTGAATGCAATAAAATAGTAATAATGCATCTTACCCATGCCGGCCACAAAAGGTGCAAATGTCCGCACGATGGGCACAAAACGGGCTATGATGATGGTCTTTCCTCCATATTTCTTGTAAAACTCATGTGTTTTGTCAAGATATTGCTGCTTGAATATCTTTGAATTGGGATTGCGGAACAATTTCGCACCCAGAAAACGGCCTATTTCATAATTACAGGAATCCCCTAATACGGCAGCTGCAAAAACGACAAGGGCAAGGATATGAACATTGAGCGGCATATCCGGTTGAGCGGCAATAGCTCCTGCAACAAACAGCAAAGAATCGCCCGGCAAAAATGGGGTTACAACCAAACCTGTTTCACAGAAAATAATCAAAAACAGTATGGCATACGTCCATGTGTGGTAATCTCTCACGATTTCCACCATATATCTGTCGATGTGCAGGACAAAGTCTAATATAAATTCCATTTCAATTTCTTTAATAGCAATAAATAAAGACACACAGCTTATTAGACATTTCGCCATGTGCCTTTATTTCAATTATTCAAGTTTAGGGTTTCAGATCATTTACCTTCAAGAGATTTCAGTTTATCTTCCATTCCGAGTGTGTAGTAGATTCCTTTCAATGCAAAAATACAGTCGGAATTGTTGGGATCCAACTCATAAGCCTTTTCATAGTACGGCAAAGCTTTCTTATACAGCGGGAAGATACGTTCTTCACGAGCTTTCAAATATTCTTTGTCGTCTTTGATCTTGTTTATCTCCTGGCTCTCTTCGTAGGCCTTGTTGTAGTATATACGGCCCATCTCACTCCATACATCGGCCATGTTGGGATCGAGTTCCAGCGCTTTCTCAAAGCAAGCCATGGCTTCTGCTTCATTGTTAACCTCTTCGTACAAGCGACCTTTTACCTTGTAATATTCAGGGCGAGGATTGGCGGCAATAGCTTTGTCGAGGTATGCGATGGCTTCATTTATTTGGTTTTTGGCAATGTATATGTTAATCATTTGCAACAGGAAATTTTCGGTATCCTTGGTTATACCCATACGTTCAATGGCTTCCTGTGAAATGGCAAACATATTGGCACTGTCTTTTTGATTGGTATACAGTTCATTCAAGCATTGATAGATGGTAAGCACGTCATACCCGTCTTCTTTGGCCCGATTCAATGCCGGGATAGCCAAGTCATAGTCTTTGGCAATATATGCGGCCAAAGCTGCATAATAACGGCCGAAGATATAGGTGCTGTCCACCTTACCCGATTCTTCAAGTTGTTTCTTTTTCTCTTCACTGATACCGTATTTTTCAGGGATAAGCAGATAGGTATTCCACATTTCGTAGGCTTTCTTGTAATCTTTATTTTTATAGGAGATTACTGCGGCATCCCAGAAACTCATGTGTCGGTCGTGTATACGTTGAATGATTTTCTTGGAATATTTGGGTGAAACCTTACCTTTGGCGTTGGGAAGCGAATCCAGGTAAAGAGCTTGTTGCAAGAACGCATACTCATCTTCCAAGGCTTTATACATGGCTACTTCGTCGTACGACTGGTTGGTAACACGTTTTTGGTCGTTTTGGAGGAAGATGGCATCTTCTACCTCTGCCGACACCCACCATGTTCGAGGTTCATTCTGTGTCTCAGGATTTTCACGGGCCTCTTTGACCAATTGACGAGCCTCTTCGTAGTTGGGCTTCTCTTGTTTCAGTTCGTTATTTGCTCGAGAAACATTCTTCTTCTGCGCAAAAGCCGTACCTCCTACTAAGCAAAGCACAGCCATTAGAAAAATCTTTTTCATCTTTCTGATTTTTTAGGTTCGAGTTTATTGTATTTCATTTTCTGATTCGGAGATTGTGTCCGTCGTTCCCTCCTGATTCTCTATTTCCGTTGTTTCAGAGGCAACTTTGCAGACCGAGGCAATTTCATCGTTTCGTTTTTCAAGGTTGATTAGACGCACTCCTTGCGTGGCACGTCCCATCACCCGAATATCAGCCACTTTGAGACGCAGGGTAATGCCCGACTTATTGATGATTACAAGGTCGTTTTCATCGGTTACATTCTTTATGGCAACGAGTTTTCCTGTTTTCGGTGTGATATTGAGTGTTTTTACGCCTTTGCCACCGCGATTGGTAATACGGTAATCTTCTATTTCAGAACGTTTACCATATCCTTGCTCCGAAACGACCATAATAGTCTCTTTCTCGGGGTCGTTCACACATATCATTCCTACTACGGTATCGTCGACATTCTCGTCGAGGGTCATACCCTTGACACCCGTTGCCGTGCGTCCCATCTCCCGTACGGTCGATTCGTGAAAACGAATGGCTCGACCTTCCCGGTTGGCCATGATGATTTCACTGTTGCCTGTTGTAAGGCGCACTTGTATCACATGGTCGTCTTCGCGTATGGTTATGGCGTTTACGCCATTGGCACGAGGACGTGAATAGGCTTCGAGCCGCGTCTTCTTGATGATTCCTTTTTTGGTACAGAATATCAGATTATGGGTCTGGTTATATTCAGGGTCTTGCAGCCTTTTTACCCGAATAAAGGCATTTACCTTATCATCGGCGTCAATATTGAGCAGGTTCTGAATAGCCCTCCCCTTTGCGTTCTTGGCCCCTTCGGGTATCTCATATACCTTGAGCCAGAAGCATTTGCCCTTCTGGGTAAAGAACAGCATATAGTTGTGCATTGAGGCCGGATAGATGTATTCGATGAAGTCTTCTTCTCGGGTATTGCTTCCTTTGGCTCCTACTCCTCCCCGATTTTGGGCTCGGAATTCCGAGAGCGGCGTACGCTTGATATAACCGAGGTGCGATATGGTAATTATCATCTCATCATCGGCATAGAAGTCTTCGGCATTAAATTCTTCCGATGAGTAGATAATCTGCGTTTTGCGTTCATCTCCATATTTGTCTCTGATCTCGATGAGTTCGTCTTTAATCACCTGCACACACACCGACTCGTCCGACAGAATCTGGTGGAAGAAGTCAATTTGTCGCATCAGGGCGTCGTACTCTTCGTGCAGTTTGTCTTGCATGAGACCGGTAATCTGCCGCAAACGCATATCGACGATGGCCGAGGCCTGTATTTCCGAGAGCGAGAAACGCTCCATCAAGCGGGTACGGGCCACGTCGGGAGTATTCGAGGCCTTGATGATTTGTACGATTTCGTCGATGTGGTCACAGGCGATGATGAGACCTTCGAGAATGTGTGCCCGCTCCTCGGCTTTGCGCAGGTCATAGCGAGTACGCCGTATGACAACGTCGTGGCGGTGGTTGAAAAACTCTTCGATGAGCTGTTTCAGATTGAGGGTTACGGGGCGACCTTTGAGCAGGGCTATGTTGTTGACACTGAACGACGATTGCATGGCGGTCAACTTATAGAGCTTGTTCAGTACGACATTCGAATTGGCATCTTTCTTTACATCAACAACGATGCGCATACCTGCACGGTCCGATTCGTCATTGACATTGGATATGCCGTCTATGCGTTTCTCTTCGACCAGTTCGGCGATATTCTTTATCAGGTCGGCCTTGTTTACACCGTAAGGAATTTCCGATACGATGATTTTCTCCCGGTTGCCTTCGGTTTCGATTTCGGCCTTGGCCCGTATGACAATACGGCCTCGACCGGTTTCGTAAGCCTCCTTCACACCGTTATATCCATATATATATCCGCCGGTGGGGAAATCGGGGGCTTTGATGTGCTGCATCAGCTCCTCTATCGTGATGTCACGGTTGTCGATAAAGGCGATGATGGCATTGATGGTCTCCGTCAGGTTATGCGGGGGCATATTGGTAGCCATACCTACAGCAATACCCGATGCACCGTTTACCAGCAGGTTGGGTATGCGGGTGGGCAACACCACCGGCTCGTCGAGCGTGTCATCAAAGTTTTTCTGAAAATCGACCGTCTCTTTGTCGATGTCGCGCAACATCTCCTCGGCTATGCGGGAAAGACGGGCCTCGGTATAACGCATGGCTGCGGGGCTGTCGCCGTCGATAGAGCCGTAGTTACCTTGGCCGTCGACCAGCGGATAGCGCAACGACCAGTCCTGGCCCATGCGCACCATGGCAAAATAGACCGATGAATCGCCGTGAGGGTGATATTTACCCAACACTTCACCCACGATTCTCGCCGATTTCTTATAGGGTTTATTAGAGGTATTTCCCAATTCATTCATTCCGAAAAGCACCCGTCGATGCACCGGCTTGAAACCGTCTCTTATGTCGGGGAGCGCTCTCGCCACAATGACCGACATCGAGTAGTCGATGTACGATTGTTTCATCTCTTTCTCGATATCGATTTTCAGAATTCTATCATCTTGTTCTGTCACCATGTAGTAGAAATTTTTATCGTTTTTGAGTGATGTAAAAAACAGCACTAAGATACGGCATTCTTCCCGATTAGAAAAATTTTTCACTCATAAAAACTTTTTCTGTCGCTCTGTTCAGGCCGTGTTAACAAGATTTTTCAAATGCACCGCCCCCACTGTCGGTATATCTGTCAAAACGGCAGATACAGGCCGTCGCGACCGGGCTTTTTTATCTCGGCACACAATTTGCACACTATACATGAGTTGCCTTATACAAGAGGAATGTTGTATATTTGCAACGGCTAACAAAGAAAACCGATTTTTATGGAAAGGAATTTTTCACAACGAGTGCGTAACGTCTTGGGATATAGCCGGGAAGAGGCCGAACGCCTGCATACCCCCTTTATCGGACCCGAACACCTGTTGTTGGGTATTCTGAGAGACGGTACCGGCAAAGCCGTGGAGGCCCTGCTCCATTTGGGAGTGCAGCCCGACCAGCTGAAAACTGCCGTTGAAGAGTTGCGTCTCTCGACTCCCTACGATACTCCCTCCGACAATTTGCAGCACCCCGAAACCGCTGTGGCCAAAAGCACAGACAAAATATTGAAAATGAGTCTGCTCGAATCGCGATTGATGAAGAGCGCGACAACCGATACCGAGCATCTATTGCTGGCTATCTTGCGTGATTCTACATCGATTGCCAGCCAAGCGTTAAATGCCTGTCAGGTTACCTATCAGAATGTATCGGCCTACATAAAACGGGGCTCTGCCGTCTCTGAAGAGCCTGAAAACCGGCAAACTGATGCTACACCCACTATGGGTGCCGACTTTGCTGACGATGAAGACGAAGAGGCCGAAAATGGCGGACCTTTCTCCAGAAAGAAAGAGAACAAAACATCGACCGTGTCGACCAAAGAGAGCGGCAGCAACACGCCGGTACTTGACAATTTCGGTTTTGATATGACAAAAGCAGCCGAGGAGAACCGTCTCGACCCTGTCGTAGGCCGGGAAAAAGAGATTGAACGTCTGGCTCAAATACTCAGTCGGCGCAAAAAGAACAATCCCGTTCTCATCGGAGAACCCGGTGTGGGAAAATCGGCCATCGTAGAGGGTCTTGCCCTGCGTATCATTCAACGGAAAGTGTCACGAGTATTGTTTGGCAAAAGAGTCGTTTCGCTCGATATGGCCTCCGTTGTGGCCGGGACCAAGTACCGCGGACAGTTCGAAGAACGTATCAAGGCTATTCTCAACGAATTGGCCAAGAATCCGCAGATCATTCTCTTTATCGACGAGATACATACCATTGTCGGCGCCGGAGGCGCTACCGGTACGCTCGATGCCGCCAACATGCTGAAACCGGCACTGGCCCGCGGCGAGATACAGTGCATCGGCGCTACCACGCTCGACGAATATCGTAAAAGCATCGAGAAAGACGGTGCTCTCGAACGCCGCTTCCAGAAAATCATGGTGGCTCCCACTTCTCCCGAAGAGACGCTGCAAATACTGAAAAATATCAAGGAGCGGTACGAAGAGCATCATAACGTCTTCTATACCCCCGAGGCTCTTGAAGCTTGTGTAAAATTGACCGATCGTTACATAAGCGACCGAAACTTCCCCGATAAGGCCATCGATGCCCTCGATGAAGCCGGCTCGCGGGTACATATCGCCCACATCGTCGTGCCGCGGCACATCGAGGAGCTGGAAGAGGAAATCGAGCAGACAAGAAAAGAGAAAATCGAAGCCGTAAAATCGCAGAACTTCGAGCTGGCTGCCAATTTTCGAGACCGGGAGAAGTCGCTGATGAGCGACCTCGAAGAGGAGAAACGTCGCTGGGAAGAGGCTTCGCAGGAACAGCGCGAGACGGTCGATGCCGAAGAGATTGCCGAAACCGTGGCCCTGATGTCGGGGGTTCCCGTACAGCGCGTAGCTGAATCGGAAAGTAAGAAACTTCTCAACATGGGCAACGAACTCAAAAATGTCATTATCGGACAAGATACGGCTGTCGACAAAATCGTTAAAGCCATACGCCGCAACCGTATCGGATTGAAAGACCCCAACCGTCCCATCGGTACTTTCATGTTCCTGGGGCCGACCGGTGTGGGAAAAACCCATTTGGCCAAGAAACTGGCCGAATACCTCTTTGACTCGTCAGATGCCCTGATACGGGTCGACATGAGCGAATATATGGAGAAATTTACCGTATCGCGGCTGGTGGGTGCACCTCCGGGATATGTCGGCTACGAAGAGGGCGGCCAACTCACCGAGAAGGTGCGCCGCAAACCCTATTCGGTCGTTCTGCTCGACGAGCTCGAAAAGGCCCACCCCGACGTGTTCAACCTGCTGTTGCAAATCATGGACGAAGGCCACATTACCGACAGTCTGGGTCGAAAAGTCGATTTCAAGAATACGATTATCATCATGACATCAAATATCGGTACCCGCCAGCTCAAAGATTTCGGACGAGGTGTCGGATTTGATACGGGAACGGTAAGTGATAAGGAAATTTCGCGTTCGGTCATACAGAAATCGCTGAACAAAGCCTTTTCACCTGAATTCTTGAATCGTATCGACGACATCATAATGTTCGACCAGCTCAGCAAAGAGTCGATATTCCGCATCATCGACATCGAGCTCAAAGGTTTCTTCGAACGTATGTCCGCTCTTGGATATACGGTAAAACTCTCCGACGCCGCCAAGAATTTTGTCGCCGAGAAAGGATATGATGTGCAATTTGGAGCTCGGCCATTGAAACGGGCCATACAAAATTATCTTGAAGACGAAGTGGCCGAAATCATACTCCGCAGCGAGCACCGTGAAGGTGGTACTATTATGCTCGATTATAGTCCGGAACAGAACAAAGTCGTCGCATCGTTAGAGAACAACAAAGGCTGACAATACGCCGTCTAAACAAGTCAAAATGTCAGACCTTCGGGTTTGGCATTTTTTTTGTTTTTATAGATGGAAAAAGAAAAATCAACAAAAAAACATATAAACCATGACCATGCAAAAAGGAACGATTGGGGTAACTACCGATAATATATTCCCCGTCATTAAAAAGTTTTTATACAGCGACCACGAAATATTCTTGAGAGAGTTGGTTTCCAATGCCGTAGATGCCACTCAGAAACTGAAAACATTGGCTTCTGTGGGCGATTTCAAAGGTGAATTGGGCGATTTGAAGGTATCTGTTGCCGTCGATAAGAATGCCGGTACCCTCACCGTATCGGACCACGGTATAGGTATGACTGCCGAAGAAATTGAAAAATACATCAACCAGATAGCCTTCTCGGGAGCCGAAGAATTTCTTGAAAAATACAAGAACGATGCCAATGCCATTATCGGCCACTTCGGACTGGGATTCTACTCCTCCTTCATGGTATCTAAAAAGGTTGAAATACGCACCCGCTCTTATCAGGAAGGGGCTCCGGCCGTGATGTGGAGTTGTGACGGTTCGCCTGAGTACACGATGGAAAACATCGACAAACCCGAACGGGGAACCGATATTGTTCTTTACATCGACGACGAAAACAAGAATTTCCTTGAAAGCGGCGAAATAGAGACATTGCTCAAAAAATATTGTCGTTTCCTGCCCATACCTGTTGTCTTTGGCAAGGAACAGGAATGGAAAGACGGCAAATATGTCGATACCGATAAAGACAAGGTCATCAACGACACCACGCCGGCATGGACCAAGAAACCGGCCGATCTCACCGATGAAGACTACCGTAAGTTCTACCATGAATTGTACCCGACCATGGACGAACCCCTCTTCTGGATACATCTCAATGTAGACTATCCTTTCAAGTTGACCGGTATTCTCTATTTCCCCAAGATTAGGACCAATTTCGACATAAACAAGAATCGCATACAACTCTATTGCAATCAGGTGTTCGTAACCGATTCTGTCGAAAACATCGTACCCGACTTCCTCATGCTGCTGCAAGGTGTCATCGACTCGCCCGACATTCCTCTGAACGTTTCCCGGTCGTACTTGCAGAGCGATGCCAATGTCAAGAAGATATCGACCTATATCACGAAAAAGGTGGCCGATCGTCTGCAAGAGATTTTCAACAACGACCGTAAGCAGTTTGAAGAAAAGTGGGACGACATCAAACTCTTCATCGAATATGGTATGCTTTCCGACGACAAGTTCTACGAGAAAGCTCAGAAATTTGCGTTGTTTAAAGACACCGACAACAAATACTACACATTCGATGAATACAAAACACTTATAGAGGCCGAACAGACCGATAAAGATAAAATGCTTATCTATATCTACGCTACCGACAAAGTTGCTCAATATAATTATATTGAGGCAGCCAAGAACAAAGGTTACAGCGTATTGATGATGGATGGACAGTTGGATGTACACTTTATCGGTATGCTTGAACAGAAATTGGAGAAATGCCGCTTCGTAAGAGTCGACAGCGATATTGTGGAGAATCTGGTACGTAAAGAAGACAAGCCCGAGGTTACACTCACACCGGCTCAACGTGATATGATGACTACCTTGTTCAAGTCTCAGATACCAGCCGTCGAAAAAGCCGAATTTATGGTCATGTTCGAGGCCATAGGCACGACAGCACAGCCCATCGTCATTACGCAGAATGAGTTTATGCGTCGTATGAAAGACATGTCGGCCATGCAACCCGGCATGAGCTTCTACGGAGAAATGCCCGACAGTTACAACCTTATCGTCAACACGCAACATCCTCTGTCGCAACGCGTACTGAACGAAGCCGAGGCCGCTTGCAATGCCGAAATAAACCCGTTGCGTGAACAAATCGATGCTTTGAATAAGGAGATATCTGAATGGCAGGAATCCCATAAGGATAAAAAGAGCGATGAGATTCCGGCCGATGAGAAAGATGCCCTTAAAGCCAAGGAAGACGAAGTAGCTGCCTTGCGCCGTCAGGAAAACGAACTGCTCAGCAACTATGCCGCCGACAACAAACTGATACGTCAATTGGTCGACTTGGCACTCCTTTCCAACAATATGTTGAAAGGTGAAGCTCTAAGCCGTTTTGTTAAACGTTCGGTCGAATTGCTTTAAAGATTATCTTTTAAAAAAGCCCGCTTTTTCAAGCGGGCTTTTTTTATTCTATTCTATTTCTGATAAAAAACATGTCTAATGTAGATTCTAGCATTAAAAATCGAGAAGGTAGAATAGATGTGAAAAACTCGTCGTATATTTGTGGAAAAGAGAATAAAGATATGGCAGAAGAAAAATATGTAGCCGATGCACATCGCTACGATACCATGAATTATCGCCGTTGCGGACGCAGCGGATTATTGCTGCCGGCGCTGTCGCTCGGCTTGTGGCACAACTTCGGCAGCGTAGACGATTATGCGACATACAGCCGCATTGCGCTGACGGCTTTCGACAACGGCATTACCCACTTCGACCTGGCCAACAACTACGGGCCGGTGTACGGTTCGGCCGAGACCAATTTCGGGCGCATCTTGAAACAATCGTTGGGAGCATACCGCGACGAACTGATTATATCGACCAAGGCCGGATATGATATGTGGCCCGGCCCCTATGGCAACTGGGGCAGTCGCAAATATCTCATGGCCAGCCTCGACCAGAGTCTCAAACGCATGGGCCTCGACTATGTCGACATCTTCTACTCGCATCGTCCCGATCCCGAAACTCCCATCGAAGAGACGATGGAAGCTCTCTCCGACATAGTGAGACAGGGCAAAGCACTCTATGTGGGAATCTCCAACTACAAGCCCGAGCAGACACGTCGGGCCATCGCCATTCTGCGCGAGAACCACACGCCATGCCTCATACATCAGGCCCGATACTCGATGTTCGACCGTTGGGTCGAGCCCGAGCTGTTGTCTTTATTACACGAAGAAGGCGTGGGTTTGATTGCCTTCTCACCCCTGGCTCAGGGACTCCTGACCGACCGTTATCTGCATGGTATCCCCGAAAACTCCCGTGCGGCCCGCCCTACGGGACACCTCAAACGGGAAGCTGTTACCCCCGAAAGAGTGGCTCAGATTGCCTGTCTGAACGAGATAGCCCGGCAACGCGGTCAGTCACTGGCCGAAATGGCATTGGCTTGGCTGCTGCGCGACAATCGGGTTACGTCGGTATTGATTGGAGCCAGTTCGGTTGAACAGTTGAAAGACAACCTTCGCGCCCAGGAAAATACCGTTTTCAGCGAGGAAGAGTTGCAGGAAATTGGTACCGTATTAAATCAATAAATTTCTTATATTCATTCTGTTACAATATCAAAAAATGGGAGAAAACCGAGTGATTTTCTCCCATTTTCTCTTATAAAAAGGCTTCTTTATACTTTCAAGGCTCCGATAATCTCATTGACCGACCGGCAGCCGTGGCGTTCGAGATAATTGTCTATACCGTCAATAACCTTTACCGTAACTTCGGGGTCGATGAAATTGGCCGTACCGATTTCTATGGCCCGGGCTCCTGCCAAAAGGAACTCTACGGCATCGGTGGCATTCATGATACCACCCAACCCTACGATGGGAATTTGTACGGCATGGAATACCTGCCACACCATGCGCAAAGCGATAGGCTTGACACAGGGGCCCGACAATCCTCCGGTAACGGTCGAGATGACCGGACGTTGCTTCTCGGCATCAATGGCCATGCCCAGCATCGTATTGATAAGCGACACGGCATCGGCTCCTTCGGCCTCGACGGCACGGGCAATCTCGGTGATATCGGTTACGTTGGGTGAGAGTTTTACAATGAGCGTGTGGGGATAGGCGGCACGCACGGCTTTCACAACCGAAGCAGCACTTTGGCAACTGGTACCGAAAGCCATTCCACCCTCTTTGACATTCGGGCAAGAGATGTTCAGTTCGATGGCGGGCACGCGTTCCAACGAGGCCAACCGACGGGCGGTCTCGGCATAATCGTCGATGGTCGAACCGGATACGTTTACCAAAATAGGTGCTCCCAAATCTTTTATTTGCGGATAGATATGCTCAATGAAGTAGTCGACGCCCTTATTCTGCAAACCCACGGCATTGATCATGCCCGACGGCGTCTCGGCCATGCGTGGGTAGGGATTTCCTTCGCGAGGTTTCAACGTGGTACCCTTGACGATGATACCTCCCAGCCGCGACAAGTCGATAAAGTCGGCAAACTCCAATCCATATCCGAATGTTCCCGACGCTGTCATTACCGGATTCTTCAACGACAGCTTTCCTATATTTACACTTAAATCAGCCATAATAATTTCTCTATATTAAAGACCGGTCCTTCCTTGCACACACACAGATGACCTTCGACCGTATTTTCGACACAGCACAGGCAGGCACCTACACCGCATGCCATTGTGTTTTCGAGCGATACCTCACATGTAATGTTCTGTTCCTTGGCGTAGCGAGCCACTGCCACCATCATGGGTTTGGGACCACAGGTGTAGATGCGGTCAAAATGTTCCCGTTGCAACAGGCTATGTTGAGTTACATACCCTTTTTCTCCGCAAGAACCGTCTTCGGTCGTTATGTCGACAGTGCCCAGACTCTCAAACTGCTCTCTCTGCAACAGATCTTGCGCCGAACGGGCTCCCAGCAGGAAATGCGGCTTCACACCGAGGGCCTTCAACCGGGCTCCCAGATAGAGCATGGGAGCCGTACCTACACCACCGCCTATCAACAGCACCTTTTCTTCTGTTTGAGGCAGAGAGAAACCATTTCCCAGCGGAAGTACGACATTCAGCGTATCGCCGCACCCCAGGGTGGCCAGACGCCGCGTACCGTCGCCGACAAGTTGTATCAGAAACCAGACTTCGTTCTTCTCTGTATCGACGAAGTTAATGGATATGGGCCGACGCAGGAATGTGGTGGCAGAGCCATCGACACGTAACTCGGCAAATTGTCCGGGACACATCTCGGGAAGCGGGGTTCCATCGGGCGTTGTGGCCTTTATCAGCACGTAATGGCTGTGCAAAGCCTCGTTCTCGGTTACCCGCAAATCCAATACATATTTTTTCATGATTCTTCAATCTCTGTTACATCGGCAAAGGTAAGAGAATTTAACGCAATACGAAACGGAAGAGCGGGGTTTTTTAGCGGTACGGCGCGGATGGCACCGGCTGAATGAGTCTCGACCGCCTCTTTTTGTCGTCGGATTTTGACAATCCGTTGTTTTTTTCTTAACTTGTAGCCGTTAAAAAACAATCCGTTGTTATGAAAACCATCTCTCTTTTTACGTTATTGGCCTTGTGCAGCATTGCGATATCGGCTTGCCACCCGACGTCGTCTCAAAAATCTCCCGAAGAGGGAATATCAGGCAATACACTCACACTCGGCCCTGTCACGGTAACTGCCATACAAGACAATGCCAAGCCTCGGGTGATGCCTCGGACACTGTTTCCCGATGCCAGTGACAGTCTCTTTACCGCACTGAACCTGAGCGAGGGAGTACCGGCCTCCATCAGTGTCTTCTGGGCTCAAACCGACACCTGCTCCATACTCTTCGATACTGGGAATGGACTTCCCGACAGTCAACTGCTACCGTGCTTAAAAGCGCACGGCGTTACGCCCGAAGAGGACGAATATATCTACCTGACACACTTTCACGGTGACCACATCGGAGGGTTGATGCGGGGCGATACCGTCGTGTTTCCAAATGCTCAGATATACGCTGCACAAGAGGAATACGCGGCATGGCAACAGATGGCAGGGGAAAACGATTTGGTCGTGAAAACCATGAATGCTTACCAAGACCGGTTGCATCTCTTCGCGTTTAACGATACGCTTCCCGGCGGGGTTATTGCCATGAAAGCGACAGGTCATACCCCCGGACACACGGTTTATCGCATGGGCGATTTCCTGATAGTGGGCGACATCATGCACGGTGTAGACTTGCAACTGCATCACCCCGAAATATGTGCCACATACGATATGGACAAAGATGCTGCCATAAGCGCCCGACGCTATTACATCGATTATGCACGCACGCATCATCTGACAATGGCCGGAATGCATTTCCCCGTGCCGGGATTTAAATAGGTCATATTTTCCCTTAATTAGGGATTCTGTAAAAATAAGAAATATACGCACAGAAGAAATTCCTCTTCTGTGCGATTTTTTATATGAGGCAATATATAAGCCACCCGAGTGGCCGACTTTACCCAGCACCGTCATACAGCGCTCTTCGCTGTGGCGTTACGTGAAAAATTTTGGAAAGCGAAGGGGCGATTTAGCATTGGTGGCCGAAGTCGATAATAGGGTGATAGGAGCTGTATGGGTAAGGTATCTGAGGGGTTATGGCCATATCGACGAGCATAATCCGGAACTTTCAATAGCAATATATTCGGTCTACCGCAATAAAGGCATAGGGAGCCGATTGCTGATAGAGATATTAAGAACATTACAGGAGTCGGGTATAACGTCGGTTTCGCTATCGGTAAATAAAGGAAATCCCGCCGTTACCTTGTATCGTCGCATTGGTTTTCACATTCATCGGGAGAACGATGACGAATATATTATGGTACGGGCGCTCCAATGAATAAATCGGATTCAATAAATCGATAACAGCGACACGCTCTGTGAGTGGCAACCGTTGTTACAATGTTCTCCCTCCGAATAATCAATAGGAATCCCTTACGAGAGCCAATATAGCCATCGTAAAAGGGTTGGTGCCGGCTTAACTGTCGAGAGAGTAGGTTTCGAACGTATTGTCGGAGTAGAATACCATGATTTTGACCACACGCCGATTTTCTGCCACAGGTTCGAGTGCTGTTCCAACAGGATTTTCAGCGGGTATATTCTCTTTGTTTTCAGAAAATAAAGTTCGATTCTGGGCCATTTCCGGCGCAAAATCCCTGGCATATTCACGAGCGGCATTTACCTCTGTACGTTTTATCTCATTCTCGGGACGGTAAATTTGGTTCAAAGCCGAACCTTGTTGACCCGAAGCCGATTTGAACGGTGTGCCGTCGCCCAGCATGAGCCATTCGAGCGACAGGGAAGGGTAGGCATCATGAATTTTCATGATCAGTTCCTTGCTGACCCCATTGGGTCCGTTCAGACATTGAGACAAGGTCGATCGGTTGGTCTGCACCTTTTGGGCAAAAGTTGCATCGTTGAGTTTATCATATCGGATAAGCCACTTTATACGCTCCTTCAAATCCTTGTCGCGTTGCTCCATTTCCTCCATTTTGGGTGGTTTATAAAGGTAAATTCATGATTCCATTATCGATTCACAAAGATATATCAGAAAATTCAAATTTCAAAATTCAATATTGTGTACACTGATTTATATTCATAAATTCATTCTTATAAACAGTAGTACATACAGTTTATCCAAAAGTTTATATAATTCGTGCAATTTGTTGATATATAGTTGTATATAAATGTATATAGACAATAAACCTTGGTCATGGAGGCAGATTCGGAAGTATAGAACAATGCCTCCCTCCTATTTATTAAACCCATTCTTGAATAGAGTGCGCCAATAAACTTATATGCATATATCTATCAATGTAAAAATGTCTTTTTTTAAGCGTTTTATTGCGGTTGTTGATTAAGTTTATGTATGTAATCGTATGGAGTATATTTATATAAACACGCTCTTGTATATATTTACAAAACGCTCCGGTTATTTATAAATATATTCATATTTTTGTTCTATTTTATGAATTAATCAATACGCTTTATACATATTTATATACAATCAGGCTATATTATACCTTCTTGCCCGATTCCTGCGATTTTTCCCGGTAGATAGCAGATGAGCCGGCAAATATGCGTAGGATTTTGCCCCAATTCATCGTAAATTATGATATAAACAACTGACTATAAAGGTCATTATACCAAAAAGCCGAACTCAGAAGAGTCCGGCTAAAAAAAATGAATAATGTATTCCCGACACAATGACGGGATAAAGTAATTTAATGCGTGATTTTGAAAACGAGCTCTTGCAGCAGGTCGCATATCGACGTGTCGGGAGCACACTCCACTCCTTTTGAGCGGGCATCGTAACGTCGTATATCCGAAATAATCTCGACACACTTGGAGGCCTTGTAAAGACGGAGGCCGTTGACATAATCTTCGGCAGCATACCAGTTTACCCCCAATTCCGACATGATGCCGTTGTTGTTCTTGGGACACGGCGAATAGTGCAGCAACAGAAGATTGGAAAAATAGGTAAACAACGAACCGAAGGCAATGAAGGGCTGGTCCGATTTTGAATTCTGTCCGTAGTATTTTATAATGCGGTTGGCCTTCAAGAGATCGCGCTGAGACAGGGCCTTTATCAACTCGCTGTTGTTAAACTCCTTGCTGATGCCAATATGCAACTCCACCATATCGGCGGTAATGCGCTTTTCGCCCGACATGGAGAGCAAGACACTCAATTTGTCGAGTTCTCCGGCCAGTCGCGACAGGTTGGCCCCTATCGCTTCGCACAGCATACCCGAAGCCCGGTCGTCAATGGCGATATTTTTATCATGGGCATATCCCGACACAAAAGCCGGCAACTGGCTGTCGTATATCCTTTTCGATTCATACACGATGCCTTGCCGACTGATTTCGGCTACGATTTTCTTGTTTTTCAGAGTGCCGTTTTTATAATTCAGCACCAGTACGGTCGTAGGTTGCGGATTTTGCAAATAAAGCAGCAAATCGTCGATGCTGCGCATCATCTGCATCTCCTTGACAACCACCAGCTGCCGCTCGGCCATCATCGGATAGCGGCGGGCAGCCGTCAGAATGGCTGGCATATCACAGTCGGCCCCGTACACGATGGTCTGGTTGAAATCACGTTCATCGTCGGAGAGTGCGTTTTTCACAATCTCATCGGTAATCAGGTCGATATAGCAAGGCTCCTCTCCCATAAGCAGATATACAGGTTTGAATGCCTTGCGGCGTACATCGGCAATGATGGGTATGTGACCTTGCGGTTCCTTCTGTGCCATATTTCTTGCAAACAATTATTTGGCGGGATATGCCTTTTTTCCGTAATTTTGGAGGTAAAATTAGCGAATCTTAGTGTGACGCGCAAATGATTGTCGACGAATGATTGCTTTAAATCTTCCTGCCTATACCTTCCGCATAAAAGCCGATGGCGACAAGTCTCTCATATATGACGAGTTGCGCCGCCGTTTTGTGTCGCTGACTCCCGAAGAGTGGGTGCGACAACACTTTGTGCGCTACCTTATAGAAGAAAAAGGTTTTCCTGCGGGCCGTGTGGGCAACGAAATATCCCTGTTGCAGAACGGGCGCAAACGCCGTTGCGATACCGTAGTGTACGATTTGTGCGGAGAGCCTCTTGCCATTGTCGAGTACAAAGCGCCACACGTCGAAATTACCCAAGCCGTTTTTGACCAGATAGTCCGTTACAACACAGTATTGCAGGTGCGCTATCTTATCGTGTCGAACGGCATTGTTCACTATGCCGTTCGGGTCGACTATGCGAACCACACCTGCCACTTTCTGCCGGGCATACCGGCATACAGCGATATGGACAATCGCTGAACAGTCGCACCCTCACCCTTGCGACTGTCTGAAAAAAGATAAAAAAGGTCGTTTCACAAGAACTTTTTTCATGTTCCAACTGTCTTATGGATAAATAATTTATTCATAAATCATACCGTCATGAAAAAGATTCTATTTTCCCTGCTTCTGTTGAGTTTTCTCTCTACAACAGTCATGGCCCAACAGCCGATGCGTGCCACCTCTGACAATCGAAACAAAGAGATGCGCGACAATAAAAAAGATGACCACTCAAAACATCTCACCAGTGCAACCGAAGCCGCAAAGGCCCAGACCCAGCAGATGAAAACCTTGCTGCAACTCTCCGACAGCCAGTGCCGGAAAATATATCCCATCTTGCTGCATAATAATCAGAACGATAGTATTATGAACGTTCAAATCAAAAAAATGCATAAAGACCAGAAAAACAGATATAAGAATCAGAACGAAGAGATAAAAAAGATACTCACCCCCGAACAGCAGGCTGCCATGATGGCCATGCCGGCATTTGCCGGTGGCCCGGAAGGAAACGCAACGTCATGGAACAAGTCTGACAAAAAACATAACGATATGCCTTCAAAGTCTGATAAGAAGGAGAGTAAAAAATCGGACTATTCTCGCGAAAAAGCCGGGAAATAAACCCGATAATTCTTTGCATCTGTTCAAATTGTATAACGGGTTGCGGTAGAACCGAATTCTGCCACAACCCGTTTGCTTATTATATAAACTGTAATATTCTAAGTCTATATGAGAAATAAATCGTAGAGAAAATGCTATCTTTGTAACATCTTTTCTATATCAACGATATGGCCAAACTCAAAACGATATATGTATGTACCCAATGTGGGGCCGAATCGCCCAAATGGCTCGGGAAATGTCCTTCGTGCGGTGAGTGGAATAGCTACACCGAGGAGGTTGTAAGTGCCAAACCGGCCGCTTCGCAACGGGCGACATACAGCAACGAAACGGTACGTACCCAACCCCAGCGGCTCGACGAGATATCGGTCTCGCGCGAAGAGCGCATCGATCTGCACGATGGTGAGCTCAACCGGGTACTGGGTGGTGGACTTGTCCCCGGCTCCATGGTGCTGATTGGGGGCGAACCCGGCATCGGAAAATCGACACTCATATTGCAGACCGTACTGGGTTTGCAGGGAAAGAAGGTACTCTATGTATCGGGTGAAGAGAGTGCCCGGCAGTTGAAAATGCGGGCCGACAGGTTGCAGCGCAACAATACCGAGTGTTACATTGTGTGCGAGACTCTTCTCGAAGAGATATTCACTCACATACGCAACGTACAGCCCGACATTGTCGTTGTCGATTCCATTCAGACCATCTCGACACAGAACATCGAATCCTCGCCGGGAAGCATCTCACAAGTAAGGGAATGTGCTGCTGCCATACTCAAATTTGCCAAGGAATCGCACACCCCAGTGCTGCTCATCGGCCACATCAACAAAGAGGGAAGCATTGCCGGACCCAAAGTGCTCGAGCACATTGTCGACACCGTATTGCAGTTCGAGGGCGACCGTCACTATATGTACCGCATACTGCGCTCGATAAAGAACCGTTTCGGCAGTACCGCCGAGTTGGGTATCTACGAAATGTTGCAAAACGGTCTTCGTGAAGTGAGCAATCCCTCGGAACTGCTCCTCACCCAAGAGCGTGAAGGATTGAGCGGCATCGCCATATCAGCCGCCATCGAAGGCATACGCCCGTTTCTTATCGAGGTACAGTCGCTTGTGAGCACAGCCGCCTACGGTACGCCGCAAAGGTCGGCTACGGGTTTTGACCTGCGCCGCATGAATATGTTGCTGGCTGTACTGGAAAAACGGGTCGGCTTCAAATTGGCCCAGAAAGATGTCTTTCTCAATATCGCCGGCGGACTTAAAGTCAACGACCCCGCCATGGACCTGGGAGTCATCAGCGCGGTCTTGTCGTCCAACATGGACATCGCCATAGACCCACACATCGCCATGACCGGCGAAGTGGGCCTGTCGGGCGAGATACGTCCCGTAACCCGGGTAGAACAGCGCATTCTCGAAGCCGAGAAGCTGGGCTTCGGGAAAATACTCGTGCCAGTCCACAACCTGAAAGGCCTTGATGCCAAACGTCTGCAAATCGAAATCACACCGGTGCGGAAAGTCGACGAAGCATTCCGCCAGTTATTCGGATAATCATGATAAAAGAACTCTCCATACGCCTCCTGCCACGTCAGGCTGCTTCGGAAAGCAGTATCAAAGACTTTGTGTGTCGGGAGTATGCCTTGAATCCCCGTGAGGTCGAGGCTGTCACCGTGCTGAAACGCTCCATCGATGCCCGCAAACGGCAGGTAATGGTCAATCTCACGATACGCATCTACATCAACGAAAAGCCCACAGAAGGGCTTTTCCGCCCCATACAATACCCCGACGTGGCCGACCGTCCTGAGGCCATTGTCGTCGGAGCCGGCCCGGCAGGACTTTTTGCCGCATTGCGGCTTATCGAGTTGGGTATGCGCCCAGTCGTACTAGAACGGGGACAGGACGTCCACCAGCGCCGTAAAGACATTGCCCGCATCAGTCGTGAACACATCGTCAACGACGAGTCGAACTACTGTTTTGGCGAGGGCGGAGCCGGTGCCTTTTCCGACGGGAAACTTTATACCCGCAGCAAGAAGAGAGGCTCGGTAGAACGTATCCTGGCTATTCTGTGCCAGCATGGGGCCTCTCCTGCCATACTTGCCGATGCACACCCCCACATAGGTACCGACAAGTTGCCCCGCGTCATCGAGAATATCCGCAATACCATTTTGCAGTCGGGCGGCGAGGTACATTTTGGCACACGCGTTGACGAATTGATTGTTGAGAAAGACGAAATAAAAGGCGTCAAATCGCACGACGGAAAACTCTTCTACGGCCCCGTGATTCTTGCAACGGGACACTCAGCCCGCGACGTATATCGTTATCTGTATAAAAACCATATTGAACTGGAAGCCAAGGGATTTGCTGTCGGTGTACGGCTCGAACACCCCCAAGAACTCATCGACCGCATACAATATCACAGTCCCGAAGGCCGGGGCAAGTATCTGCCTGCGGCTGAGTACAGTTTTGTAACCCAGGTCGAGGGCCGTGGCGTGTACTCGTTCTGCATGTGCCCGGGCGGCTTTGTCGTCCCGGCTGCAAGCGGCCAGAACCAACTGGTCGTAAACGGCATGTCGCCCTCCAACCGCGGTTCACGATGGGCCAATTCGGGTATGGTTGTAGAGATACGGCCCGATGACCTGCCCGGCCACGATGTTGATGGCGTGCTGGCCGGCATCAAGTTTCAGGAAGAACTAGAATACAAATGCTTCGTAAACGGCAACTGCCGACAGACAGCTCCGGCTCAACGCATGACCGACTTTGTCAATCGGAAAGTGTCGGCCGATTTGCCTTCGACCTCCTACGCCCCCGGTGTTCTATCCTCTCCGCTGCACTTCTGGATGCCCTCCTTTATCGCAGACAGGCTGCGTCAGGGATTTCTCCATTTCGGACAGATTTCACATGGGTTTCTCACCCGGGAGGCTCTCATGATAGGTGTCGAGACCCGCACCTCCTCGCCGGTACGCATTCCACGCGACAGCGAGTTGTTGCATCACGTTCGCCTCAATGGATTGTATCCATGCGGCGAAGGTGCCGGCTATGCCGGCGGCATCGTATCGGCAGCCATCGACGGTGAACGATGCGCCGAAGCTCTTGCTCGTACATACCTTAAAACTTAATAACTCTATGATTTCTTTTTGTATTGCATTAGTTGCCCTAATTGTCGGATTTTTTACCTACGGGAAATTCGTCGAAAAGGTTTTCGGAATTGACCCGGCCCGAAAGACTCCGGCCATCGCCAACCCCGACGGCGTGGATTTTGTACCCATGTCAGGGTGGAAAATCTTTATGATTCAGTTTCTTAACATTGCCGGACTGGGTCCGATTTTCGGAGCTATCATGGGAGCCAAGTTTGGCACCTCGTCATTTTTGTGGATTGTCTTCGGAACCATCTTTGCCGGTGCCGTACACGATTTCATGGCCGGCATGATTTCTTTACGCCACAACGGCGAGAGTCAGCCCGAAACCATCGGTCGCTACCTAGGCAGTACAGCCAAGGTGGTAATGCGCGCCTTCACCGTCATACTCATGATTCTGGTGGGCGTTGTCTTTGTTGCCGGTCCCGCGGACCTGTTGGCTATGCTCACTCCCGAACATCTCGATTCCACTTTTTGGATTTTCGTCATCTTTGCCTACTATATTTTGGCAACGATGTTCCCCATCGACAAAATCATCGGAAAGATTTATCCTGTGTTTGCCATAGCCCTTATCTTCATGGCCATAGGTATTCTCGTCATGCTTTTTGTGTCGTTCCCGGCCATTCCCGAGATTACCGACGGACTGGAAAACAAAATTGGCGACACGGCCAACAATCCCATATTCCCCATGCTCTTCATCAGCATTGCCTGCGGAGCCATATCGGGTTTTCACGCCACACAATCACCGTTGATGGCCCGTTGCATGACCAATGAACGGCAAGGTCGCTACATCTTCTACGGAGCCATGGTTACCGAAGGCATTGTGGCCCTGATATGGGCAGCAGCTGCCACCTACTTTTTCAGTCCCGAAGGGCAATCGTTCTTTGGCGTTACCGAGCCTGACAAGGTTAACGGGAATTCAGCCATCATCGTCAACACCATATCAAAAGGCTGGTTGGGTATTGTAGGTGGAGCCTTGGCCATACTGGGAGTGGTGGCTGCCCCCATCACCTCGGGCGACACCGCATTCCGCTCGGCACGGCTCATTGTAGCCGACTTCCTGCACATGGAACAGCGCAGTATCATCAAACGGCTGATGATCTGTGTGCCGCTTTTTGTAGTTGCCATTGTCATTCTCATCTATAATCTCGCCGATCCTGCCGGTTTTGAGAAAATATGGCGCTACTTCGCTTGGAGCAACCAGACTCTGGCCGTATTTACCCTGTGGGCTATTACCGTGTACTTGGCACAGCAGAAGAAGCCCTACTGGATTACCCTCATACCGGCTCTTTTCATGATGGCGGTAGTTCTTACCTACATTCTCTTCGACCGCTCGGGTATAGCTCTGTCTTATACCACATCGGTCATCATATCGATAGTTGCCGTTGCCGTGTCGGCCATCTATTTCTTTATCCGTCGACCGCACATGAGCGACCACGAGAAACCGTAAACGAGACTCCTGCCCCAATAATCGATCAAACCGATAACACCAGCCCCAAATGGCGGTATTATCGGTTTGTTTTTTATATAGAAGACAGAAGAGTAGAATAGCTAATGATGGATAAAAGAGGTTACAAAAATGCCACACAACGATGTTGTGTGGCATTACGTCGGGGTGGCGAGAACTGTTTGGGGTATATGCCATTCCCAAACAGCTCATTATCAATATCTCTCTCTTGCTTGTTATACATCATTATTGTGGATTTTGTCCCGTTTTTGTCCCGGGGAAAATCAATAAAAAGGTGTCTTAATTACCTCGTTATTAATATATATTAACCGACATCGGCAGAGGCAGCATTGTCTTCCAGCCGGACATTTGCTTTTTTAAGAAGACCTATTAATGCCTCCACTTGGCGATCCTTCGACGCTAAACTTTCTGCCTGCTTTTTTATCACAGCCCAAGCCTCCGCGGAAACCTCGACAACGTCATAATTGACTATGCTCTCTTTTACGGATCTAACATTTTCTTCATAAGAGCCATCAGTTTCACATTCCTGTTTTTGTGTTTTCAACATCTCACCTTCATTCGCTAAAAGCCAAGACAGACTAATTTCTGGAAATACAGATATTATCTTACCTGCCAGCTTGGGAGAAAAATTTTTCGTTTTTCCTTTTTGAATATCATACAAACTCTGGGGTCTATCATATCCTAATTCCTTGGAAAACTGACTTATATTCTTCCCTGTATAGGCGAGAATTTCATTTAATTTTTCTTGTGCAGTCATATATTAAAAATTGTTTTATACAGAAATATTCTGTATTTTTGCCATTGTGATTCACAAGTGCAAAACAAAAATAGTAAAACGATTCTCAAAAACAATGATTCTATGGAAGAAATGACACTCAAAGCCTTTTGGAAAACACTCGACACAAAAGGGAAAGACAGCTTTCGCATGGCCGTCGATGCCGGCTTTGCCCTCACACCCTCCGATGCGGGTAAGCTCATACGTCCCTCCGTGCACGACATCGACCTTTCGCGCGCCTATTTTGTCCTGGCCGACCTTTACTCCTTTCGCGAGTCGCCCATCACCACACAACGCCTCTTCGAGCTGGTCGCCCGTGGCATTGCCGTCATGGTGGGAACCCGTCGCCTGCCCCCCGAGTTCGAGCCCTTTTGCGTAGCCTTTTATCCCGAATAGGTATTTTTTCAATCTCACCGACAGCTCGGCGCGACCATTCGGTCGTACTTTTTTTCAAAAAAAATGTTTTCCCGCTTTGTGATAACAAAAATATTATCTACATTTGTAATGTCATTAGACAAAGAGATCTCATGAATGATGACAATGAGCTAAAAGCTCGGATAGAAGAAGTTGAGCGCAGCTTGCTTTTCTATCTCCGCCACTATCACGACCTTGCTTCGAGAAGCAAACGTATGAAGGCGGTAATTGACAAGGAGATTAAGGAACTCGAAGACGAGTTGAAAGACCTTAGTCGATGGGTCAGTTAGAAAGAAAGACCCGCCTCCCGGCCAAGAGGCGGGCACTCTTTCTTTCTCTCGATAAAAACCATAAACATATATAACCATGGACAAAGTCAGACATTTTTTCGACCTGAAAGCCGAATGGATAGCCGCCTCCGATACACGCCGGCAGGAGATAGACCGTGAACTCTCCGCCCTGATGGGCACCATGTCTGTTGAAGAACTCGACGCCCTCACCGATGGCATACAAGAGGATTTCAACCATTTAAAACAGGAAACGTCCGACGTCAAGGAAATATACGCCGTTCGGGCGAAACTGCAAGATGTCCTGCCATACATTTCAGTCTCTGCCATTGCTCGTAAATACTTCGGAAAAACATCTTCCTGGTTCTATCAACGGCTTAATGGGAACAATATACACGGGCGTCCGGCCGCATTCTCCCCCTCCGAAATTGCCCTCCTCAACAAAGCCCTTCAAGATATTGGAGACAAGTTGAAAGCCATATCACTGTAAATATTCGACCATTCTCATTTTAGTGCACAAACTTTGTTGTATATTTCGAACTCACGTTATTTTTACATCTATATGAAAACAATTTATTATTTCTGTTTTATTACTTGCATGTTGATATTATCATCATGTGGATCTATGAGAGTATATACAAATCCAAGCTCTAACTACACACGTAAAACTCCTATAACTATCAACCTGTCACATGATGATGAAAGTGGTACATTGGGAGAATTACAGTTTTTATTGCAGTCTAATGGTTACAAATTAATGTCTTTGGCTGCCGCAAAAAAGTCTCTTAACTTGGATAGCAATTATGACATTCATAATTTTCATTCAGAAATAACTAATACTACAACATTTAATTCAATGTATGTACTAGATATAAATTACTCATACTACTATGATTTATTCTATTATGCTTATACCAATTTCTCTGCAACAATAACTGATTTAAGTACTGGGGAAATCATAATGACAGCTAATTTTAGAGGGGACAAGAGTGTAAGGTCTGTACTAAACGAACTCGTTCAAAAGATGAATAAAGTTATCCGTTAATTACAACCTGTACGCTAAACTAAATATACATGAGTTCAGGATAAGAAAGTTTCCTTAAAAGTTGGACGACCTGCTCAAAACAAAGCACAGCTCGTGCATTTCAGACATCGTTCAATAACTAATTTCCTGGTAAACCTGATGGCTGTGCTGTGAGTTTATTGTTTCTTTGAGAACAAACCGGATGCATTGCAAGGATACTATGTTGAGGACTCTAAACAATTGGCATTATTCTAAATCTTATCCCAAACTCAACGATATAGAGAATCTTCACAATATAGGTAAAGAATTATCCGCTGTCTCCTTGTGATGTTTTAATGACACAAACCATCACCGACAGCGCGGCGCGGCCATTCGGCCGCGCCTTCATTTTTCCGGGCAGAGACTCCTGCGCACACGCGCACGGGTCTCTGCCCTTTACCTGCGCACCTGTTTCCCGGCTTCTTTTCCCCCTTCCCCCCCCAAAGAGTAAAAGCACGATTTTTGGACAAAAGTACAGCCCCTCGCAAGGCTTCGTCTTGGCGTACTGGTGTTGCACCAGGAATGTCGAGAATACCCCGAGAAAGGTCAGGTAGTTGTTTCTCGTCTGTACAGAGTTTCCGCGATCTACATATATGTGGTCCAGGAACTCCGTGCACACTGCCGTGTCAAACTGGTAGATGTAGGTCATCGGCACAGGCCGCGAGCCATTCCACGCCTCCATGTTTCGCAAGTACGACAGGTACCCCACATACGTCTCTTCCCTGTATATGCCGTCGTTGAATAGCTTCGTGATATACTGCCGATATTTATCACACACATCTGTAAACAGGTGATACGCGCGGCTGTTCTCGCTCTCTATCCAGGGGTTCCAGCCCGTTTCGAGTTTTTTCGTCAGGCGATGAATAAGAGCGGCCGCGTACCGGCGCCGTTGCGTAAGAGGCTTTATGCTGTTTACCTTTATTTTTTTTCGGCGCATGACCCCTATAGCCGGGTCGAACGCATTAAATCCGACATACCACTCTTTACCCGTATGAAGCATTGGATAAGAAAAGCTGCGCAGCTCGCTGATTGCACTTTGGTTGCATTTTTTAAGGATAGACATTTTTTTTTAACGCTCCTCTTTTGGAAAAGAGAGCGAATATTGAGAAAAAGCCGTCCCGTTTTTGTCCCGGCCAAAAAATCAAACACCTTGTAACTGCCTGAAAATCAAACAGTTACAAGGTATTGTGTCGGGGTGGCGAGATTCGAACTCGCGACCCCCTGCTCCCAAAGCAGGTGCGCTAACCGGACTGCGCTACGCCCCGTTTTTTCGACCGCAAAGATAATATAATCTTTTCTCTCTACCAAATTATACCATAGTTTGATGGCGAAATATTGAAGCAACTAACATAGAAAAAATAAGCGAGCATACCATGCTCGCTTATTAGATTCAAGAGTAGTGTTTTATTCACTTTGTCTCTTCGGCACACAGCGCACAAGGCCGGCGGCCTCTTTTCTTAGCGGTCTCCAACGACCAGATCTTGACAGTTCCTCGGCAGCTTTTCAGGGCCGGGCACTCTTTATCGGCGTGATATGTGGTAGCATAACCTCCTGTACATACAAAGGTTATGGTAACTCTCACCGGCGGTTTGACCGGGGAGTTTCCCTTGCCACTCCAAAAGAGCAGCGCAACACCGCATAGTGCCACTACTGCCACCCATCGCCGCCACGCACTTGCGACCATGACTTAATCGATAAATTTTGCTTTACCCATATCCCGGGGCTTGGCTGCCGGAGACTCATCGGGATAACCTACGGCTATGGCATAGAGCAACTCATAATCGTCGGGCAGTTGCAACTTCTCGACGTAAGGAGCCGCCTCTTTGTTTTCTTTCATGAAGCGAACGGGACTTCCGAGGCAGCAGGTACCCAATCCCATAGATTGAGCGGCCAACATGATGTTTTCGCTCAACAGGCCACAATCAAATTGTGCCTCGCCGCTTTTGGGTGATGCCACAAAAATCACAGCCGGGGCGTTGCGGTAGAGATTCTTGAAATTTGGGTCTTCTCCGGCTTTCGGATTGGCTTCGAGATAGACAGCCGTTATACCATTGATATATTCGGCATCATCAACCACACGCACCTGCCATTGCTGGCGGTTCATGGCACTCGGAGCATTGATGCCGCACTCCAACAAGAGTTGCAATGTATCGCGCGAAACAGGCTTGTCTTGATACTTGCGTATGCTGCGACGCTCCATGATGGTTTTAACCACAAGATTTTCTTCGTTTGCGGCTGCTTCGTTGCTTTGTGGTGTCGGCGAACACGAAACCACGGCCACAGCCATGGCCAGACTCATAAGGCCAACTAAATTCTTTCTTTTCATACTTGGGCTATATTTTATAAAACGGATATCAGCGACATAATCTCTTCTTTCTTGTCATTGTAAAAGTAGAGATACTTTTTTTCTTTCTTCTCTTTCACCTCAAAGGTATTTGTTTCGTTGAAGGCCCGCATGATTTCTGATTCCGAAACGGCATCGGGACAGGCCATCATGGTTGTGGCCAGATTTTTCAACGACAAGACACGTTTCTCCGACAACGAATAAGGGCCGAAAAAGCGGTTGCAACCATTACAGCCCGACACCTGCATGGCCTGGGTATCGAACGTGATTATGGCCGTATCGACCACAACGACAGGCTGTCCGTAGGCAGTCTCAATCAACCACGAACCTTCCAGCGAAACATTTTTGGAGGAGCAGGCCCCCAACATCATCAACAAGGCCGTAACGGCCATGAAACAGATTCTTTTCATAATATATTTGTTTTAATATCTTTCTTCCTCAAAAACAGATACCTTGTCTTGTGAACACCACACAAAAAACAAAGTTTTCTGTTTTTCCTTTCCATACTTGGCCATAGGACCCAGTCCTACAAATATACGCAAAGGTGAGTACAGAGACAAAAGGGAAACAATGTTTCCACATTGACTATGCCGAACCGAATCCTATATTCTACAAATATAGGAAAATTCCTATATACACCGAAATTCTAAAACAATAACAATTAAATACTCCACATGTATTCCGACACCAGCTATTGTTCAGATCCGCCATAGACAATCGACACTGGTTCTGAGAGATATGCTACACACATAAATACCTCTGATACAGATACTCTATCCATTCTCTTTGTTTGAGAGACGTGAAATATTTCGCCATTTTCTCAAATAGTTGCTCATAGGTCAGATCTATAAAACAGCCTTTACCCTTTTGTGTGAGCAAAGACTTATATTCGGGCAATGCATATTGGTGAAAATGGGTATTTCCTTGCGGATATAGATGTATATGATGGAAATAACGTATATCTTCTCTGTCAATCATTGAAAATCCCAATAACTGATTACGCCATATTTGCCTTAAATGGTGAGCCTTGATAAACATGTTTATATCCAGATTTGGAACAAAATATCCCGATTTGGCCGTCATTTTCCGATATAGGCCATCAGCATTTTTTATATCCTTCTCTTCTTTTATCCCAATAGGATAGCTACCCTCTGTATATTTTACTTCTATGCCCAAGGCTCCTTTTTGTCCATTCTCGGTTTCGTATTCAATATACGCATCAAAAGAAGTCCCATCATTCAAATACATCGACTTGTCGGTATGTCCGGCATATTCTATGCATATATGGCAAATATGCGAGATACCTCCTCCTATTATTTCATTAAACAACAACTTGGTATGCTCCAAGTCTTCCTCCATGGGTATGAATATATTGAGGGGTATGTGTTCACTACGCAACATGTTTGAAAACAAGGCAGAAGTACCAAACTCCCCTATTTTTCTCCTTATTAATTCTCTATATACATCGCAAAATATCAACCCTCGTTGAGCAGCATCGGGTGAGAGTATGACCTGTGGATTTCTCTCTTCATAATAGTCTTTTAATACATTTTCTCGAAAAGCAAATTGATGAGCCCTTGCCTTTGCTTTGAATGCATCATCATAGCGACATATTTTATTTTTTGTTTGTTCCGTTACACGTACCATAAAATGTTTTTAACAAAGATATAATATTCCCCCTTTAAATTGTTGAGTAAAATGCAGAAACAGCATAAAAATATATTACTTCTGTTTTTCAGAGGAATAATAGTTTTTTGTTTTATCATTACCATGTTTCTTCTCTTACAATAGAAGAATCTTTACCAGCGAAAAAATGGAGATTTTTCCGGGTATTTGCAACTCTACCCGATTTATCTTTTAGGGAAAGAAGGTAGAATCTTTGGGTATGACAAACGATTTTTTTACCTTTGTTTTCGCTAACACAATTTTGAAATGGAAGAAGATATAAAGAAAGCCTGTGAAGTCATGGAACAAGGTGGACTGATACTCTATCCCACCGACACGATTTGGGGCATCGGCTGCGACGCCACCAACGAAAAGGCCGTGAAACGGGTGTACGAAATAAAAAAACGTGTCGACAGCAAGGCCTTGATTGTGCTGGTCGACAAGCCGGCAAAGGTCGACTTCTATGTGCGGGAAGTTCCCGACATCGCATGGGATCTTATAGAGGTGGCCGACAAGCCTCTGACCATTGTATATCCACAAGCTCGTAACCTAGCGGCAAATGTTGTGGCTCAGGACGGCAGTGTAGGAATACGCATCACCCAGGAAGCCTTCTCTCGTAAGCTTTGCGAACGATTCCGCAAAGCCATCGTATCGACATCGGCCAACATCAGCGGCCAACCCTCCCCGGCCAATTTCTCGGAGATAAGCGACGAGATAAAACAGTCGGTCGACTACATCGTTGGTTACCGCCAAGACGACACCTCCCGGCCGTCGCCGTCGAGTGTCATCTGGATAGGCGAAGGCGGTGTCGTCAAAATCTTACGCCCTTGACAAATGAACGCCAAGCGACAAATAGCCCTGTATGTCATTAGCGACTTTTTGTCGGCTAATGTAGGCTGGCTTCTGTTCAACATATTCAGGTACTATCTGTTACCCATCAACCAGGAAATAGCCTCTCTGGCAGTCTATCTCTCCTATCACACGGTCATAGAAGGTCAGATACTGTTTCCGCTCCTGTTCATGGGCATATTCTACTTGTCGGGATACTACAACCGGCCGTTCCTGAAATCGCGGCTCGAAGAGTTCTTCGCCACAACTTTCTCCATACTCATCGGTACGTTGATTGTATTCTTCATTGCCATCATCAACGACCTTTCTTATGGAGATTACAGTTACAGCGCGCTCATCGGTATTTTTGCCATACTGTTTGCGTGTGTATATCCCATGCGGGCTGTCATTACCGGATATGCAACTCGACAGATACACTCCGGCCGGTGGGGATACAACACCCTGGTGATAGGTGCCGGAAAGAATGCTCGTGCGTGGGTCGAAAGCGTTGCCCGGCAGCACAAGTCGCCCGGGTTCAAAATCGTAGGCTATGTCAAGTCCCACTCCGACTCGCTCACGACACCCCCCAAAGGCTTGCCGGTGTTCCAGGCCGAGGCTCTGCCGCAGGTCGTCAAGGAACACCGCATCAAACGGCTGATTGTTGCTCTCGACCAAAACGACTGGCGCTCCATACAGCAGGAGACAAACCCTCTCTACGGCTACGACATACCCATTTTGGTTTCGAGCGACAACTATTACGAGACATTGCTATCGCGGATAAGAATGACCAATATTCTCGGTACCCCGCTCATCGACATCACCTCTTGTGCGTTGTCGGAAAGCCAGAAAAACATCAAAAGATTGTGCGATGTACTCTTTTCGGCCATGGCTCTGATAATACTCTCACCGCTGTATCTGCTCATCGCCCTCACCATAAAGGCCACCTCGCCGGGCAAGGTTATGTACAAACAACAGCGGGTGGGCCTGCGCCGAAAAGACTTTACGCTCTATAAGTTCCGCAGCATGGTTTCCGATGCCGAAAGTGGTACTCCCGTGCTGTCGAGTGAAAACGATCCACGCATCACACGTGTTGGCAAGGTGCTGCGAAAATACCGTCTCGACGAGTTGCCCCAGTTCTGGAACATACTCAAAGGCGATATGTCGCTGGTAGGTCCGCGTCCCGAACGGCGGTACTATGTAGACCAGCTCCTGCAAAAGGTCCCGCACTATCACCTTATCCACCAGTTGCGTCCGGGGCTTACCTCGTGGGGTATGGTAAAATATGGCTACGCCCGCAATCTCGACGAGATGACCGAGCGGCTCAAATACGAGATGCTTTACCTCGAAAACATCTCTCTGATACTCGACTTGAAAATTATAATATATACGATAAAGACGGTTTTTACCGGGAAAGGCATATAAGAAAGATATGAAACAAGATTGGTTCCTGAAAATTCTTGTTTGGCGAGAAAAACATATCAAGGAAAAGAACTTCATCTTGATATTGAGTTTTCTTATCGGATTGCTGGGCGCACTGGCAGCACTCATACTGAAAGAGGCTATCCACCTGATACAAAATCTGCTCACCGACCACTTCTCCATCGACGGAGCCAACTATCTCTACCTTATCTACCCCATTATAGGTATCGGCCTCTCCTGGCTGTATGTTCACTACCTGGTCAAAGACGATATAAGCCATGGTGTAACAAGGGTTCTCTATGCTATATCGCAACGGAAAAGCCGGTTGAAGCCCCATAACATGTACAGCTCGGTGGTGGCCAGTTCCATCACCATAGGTTTTGGTGGTTCGGTCGGAGCCGAAGCTCCTATCGTATACACGGGAGCCGCCATTGGTTCCAACCTGGGCAAACTCTTCCGTCTCGACCCACGAACACTCATGCTGCTGGTGGGTTGCGGTGCGGCTGCCGGTATCGCAGGTATTTTCAAGGCGCCGTTTGCCGGACTGCTTTTTACCATCGAAGTCTTGATGATAGACCTCACGGCAACCTCCATCATGCCGCTCATCGTCTCATCGGCAACGGCGGCTACCGTTACCTACATTGTGGCGGGGGGGGATGCACAGTTTGCCATCGATCAAACACAGGAGTTTGCGTATAGCCGGCTGCCCTATGTACTGCTGTTGGGTATCTGTTGCGGATTTGTTTCGCTCTATTTTACCCGCATGATATACTTCCTCGAAGGAATCTTCAAAAAACTGAAAAAACCGTTTTGGAAATTTCTCCTGGGGTCGGTCATTCTGAGTACAACCATCTTTGTCCTCCCGCCCCTCTATGGCGAAGGTTACGACTCCATCACCAAACTGTTGAGCGGACAAGCCGAGGCCGTTACCGACGGAAGTTTCTTCTATGCCTGGAAAGACAATTTCGGCGCACTGGCCCTGTTTCTCGCTCTTATCGTGCTGTTCAAGGTCTTTGCCACAGCGGCCACCAACGGAGGCGGTGGTGTGGGTGGAACATTTGCCCCTAGCCTCTATGTGGGCTGTATCTTCGGCTTTCTGTTTGCCTTTACGATAAACCATTTCAACCCCTTCTCCACCACCCTGTCTACCACCAATTTCGCGCTCATGGGCATGGCTGGTGTCATGTCGGGTGTCATGCATGCCCCGCTCATGGCTCTGTTCCTCACGGCCGAGTTGACGGGTAGTTACGACCTTTTTCTCCCGCTCATGATTACATCGGCGGTCGCATTCTGGACCATCAGAATGTTTGAGTCGCACAGCATATACACCATGCGTCTGGCACAGAAAGGCGAACTGATAACTCATCACAAGGACAAAGCGGTACTCACGCTGTTGAAAATCGACAGTGTCATCGAGACCGACTTCCTCCCGGTACAACCCGAAATGACCTTGGGCGATATGGTAAAGGTTATCTCCAACTCTCATCGGAACATTTTCCCAGTACTCGACAAGGAGGGCGTTTTGCTCGGCATCGTTCTACTCGACGACATTCGTAACATCATGTTCCGCACCGAACTCTACAACCGCTTCAAGGTAAGTACGTTCATGACCATTCCGCCCGCAAAAATCGAAATAGGGACGCCGATGGAAAAAGTGATGAAAACCTTTGATGAGACAAATGCCTGGAACCTGCCCGTCGTCGATGAACAGGGGAAATATGTGGGTTTTGTTTCCAAGTCGAAGATATTCAACTCCTACCGCCGCGTGCTGGTACACTATTCACAAGACTAAAACACGAACAACATGAAAAAAGAAGAGTTGCGCATCGTATATATGGGGACACCCGATTTTGCCGTCGAGAGTCTCAAACAGTTGGTTGAGAGAGGCTACAATGTCGTTGGGGTCATTACCATGCCCGATAAGCCGGCCGGCCGGGGACACAAGATACAATTCTCTCCGGTCAAACAATACGCTCTGTCGCAGAACCTGCCCCTACTTCAACCCGAGAAACTGAAAGACGAAACCTTCCTTGCCGCACTGCGCGAATGGAAAGCCGACCTGCAAATCGTGGTCGCCTTCCGTATGTTGCCCGAGGTGGTATGGAATATGCCCCGCCTGGGCACATTCAACCTGCACGCCTCTCTCCTGCCACAATACCGGGGGGCTGCTCCCATAAACTGGGCCATCATCAACGGTGAGACACAGACCGGAGCAACCACGTTTTTCCTCTCACACGCCATCGATACGGGCCGTATCATCATGCAACGCACCCTGCCTATCGCACCCGACGACAATGCCGGCACCATACACGACAAACTCATGGTAATGGGTGCCGACATGGTTACCGACACGGTCGACGAGATACTCAACGGGCAGGTTACCGCTATCGAGCAGGACAAGCTGATAACAGAGCCTCTGAAACAGGCCCCCAAAATCTTTAAAGAAGATTGTCGCATCGACTGGTCACAACCGGCCGACTACATTCACAATCTCATTCGCGGACTTTCGCCATATCCGGCTGCATGGTGTGAATGGAGCGACGGTTCAATCGTATATTCGCCCATCAAGATTTACGACTCAGAGGTCAAAGCGTGCAGTTCCGACGAGAAACAGGCCAGTACCATCACCACCGATGGAAAGACCTACATAGAAGTCAAATGCGGCAAAGATGCCCTGCGCATCTTATCGTTGCAATTACCCGGCAAGAAACGCCTCTCAACAGCCGAATTGCTCAGAGGCTTTCCGCTCAACAATTCATTCGTCTGTATGTAGTAATATGCAAAGTCGCTGTATAGAAAAATGCGGGGCGAGGAAAATCCTCGCCCCGCATTTTCTTCTTCTATTTGCTCGTATTACCGTCCGATACACAAATAGGTAAATCCGAGCCGCTTCAACTCTTCGGCATCATAGATGTTGCGACCGTCGATAATCAGTGGCGTCCGCATTGTTTTCTTGATTACACCCCAGCTCGGTAACCGGAACTGCTTCCACTCCGTGAGCAGCAACAGCGCATCGGCTTCGAGTACGGCATCGTACATGTCGCTTGCATACTCCACACTCTCGCCTATCCGCCGGCGACACTCGTCCATGGCTACCGGGTCATAGACTTTCACCTTACAGCCGGCTGCCTGCAACAGTTTTATGGTCACCAGCGAGGTGGCCTCCCGCATATCATCGGTCTCGGGCTTGAACGACAATCCCCACAGCGCGATTTTCTTTCCTTGCAAGGCTCCGTCGTAATAGGCGCTCAATTTCTTATACAATATCGCCTTTTGGGCCTCATTTACCTCTTCTACGGCTTGTAACACACGCATGGAATAACCGGCTTTCTCGGCCGTCTTTATCAACGCTTTTACGTCCTTGGGAAAGCAACTGCCACCGTAACCGCAACCGGGATAGAGAAATTTCGACCCGATGCGGCTGTCGCTGCCTATGCCTTTGCGCACCATGTTCACATCGGCGCCTACCAATTCGCAGAGATTGGCGATATCGTTCATAAACGAGATGCGGGTAGCCAGCATCGAATTAGCGGCATACTTTATCATTTCGGCCGACGGTATATCGGTAAAAATAACCCTGAAATTGTTCAGTAGGAAAGGCCGGTACAGGCGACTCATCATTTCCCGTGCCTGTTCGCTCTCGACACCTACCACCACACGATCGGGCGACATGAAGTCTTTTATAGCGGCTCCCTCTTTCAGAAATTCGGGGTTCGAGGCAACATCGAAAGGCACCTGCACACCGCGGCGGGCCAACTCTTCCTCAATAGTTACCTTTACTTTCTTGGCTGTTCCTACCGGGACGGTACTCTTGGTTACCAGTATGGTATATTTCTTGATATGTTGCCCGAAGGTTCGAGCCACGGCCAGGACATACTGCAGGTCGGCACTGCCATCTTCGTCGGGCGGTGTACCCACTGCCGAGAAGACAATCTCCACATCATCAAGACATTCGGTCAAATCGGTGGTAAAATGCAACCGACCTTCCCGCTGGTTGCGCAGTACCATCTCGTCGAGCCCAGGCTCGTAGATGGGCACTACGCCCTGTTTCAGGCCTTCTATCTTTTTCTTGTCTACATCGACACAGGTTACGTCTACACCCATCTCGGCAAAACATGTCCCCGAGACAAGGCCTACATATCCTGTACCTACTATTGCTATTTTCATAATGTTGTCACAGTATTATACGGCATGTTTATCACCTTTCAACATGAGTATGAAGGTAAGAAATATTATTTTCAAATCCAATAAGATGTTCCAGTTTTCAATGTACCAGATGTCGTACTCAATCCGTTTCTCCATCTGCCACAACTCCCGGGTCTCACCACGATAGCCATTTATTTGGGCCCACCCAGTAAGTCCGGGTTTGGCAAAATGGCGGACCATGTATTTGTCGATAAGGGCCGAGTAGTCACGGGTGTGTTTCAACATGTGTGGACGGGGGCCGACAAACGACATTTCGCCTTTGAAGATATTGAATATCTGCGGCAGCTCATCGAGACTGGTACGCCGCAAGAAATGCCCTATGCGAGTAATACGCGGATCATCGGCCGTAGCCTGCACCTTATCCGAATCGGCGTTGGGGCGCATGGTTCTGAATTTGAGGCAATAGAATTCCTTACCCATATATCCGGTGCGCTTCTGCTTGAAAAGAACCGGACCGGGCGAAGACAGTTTAACAAGTAAAGCTATGGGCAGATACCAGAGTGGCGATAATATAATGATTACCGATGACAACAGCAAGTCAAAGAGACGTTTCAGACAGCGCCCCGACCATCGCTGTAACGGCTCACGACAGATAGAAAGTAGTGGAGTATTTCCCATAATCTGGTAATGCAATCGGCGGGGAATATACTGCGATATTTCGGGTAGAATAAAAAATCGTATTCCGTTCTGCTCCGAGAAATAAAGCAAATCTATAATCTCTGCATTTTGAGAATCGGGCAAGGCACAATAGATTTCATCGATATGCCGATCTATACAGAAAGTTGCCACGTCTTCTATCTTTCCTTGAAACTGTGGAACACTCTTTTCGTAACGGACATCGTTGTCGAAGAATCCCATGAAACGGAAACCATATCCGGCATCGGACTGCAACTCCTTATACAGCGACATTCCCGAGTTGCTGGCACCCACGATGACGACTCGCTTGAAATTATATCCGCGACTGCGTATATAACGCAATACACGGTTCGACACAAGCCACCAAAGATTCAGCAGACAGAAGAAAAGGAAAAACAATATCAACAACCCCATCGACCCGATATCGATTTTCACGTAGGTTATGCAGGCCGAGAAGACCAAAAAACCGAAAAAGACCGATTCCGAAGCCACCAGCAACAGACGGTCGATATACACAATACGCATATTGTGTACATATCTGAAAAAGAAAGCCACAGGCAAATACGACAGATTCAGCAACAGACATGCCACCTTCCGCTGTTCGGCTTCGGGTAGGGCTTCGGGTGAAATAATCAAGAAAAATAAAAAGGCGACATTGAGACACACAAAGTCGCCTAAGGTTATTATTTTACTGATTAAATGTCCATAACCTTTTCTTATCATAATAACAACGTTCTATGATAAGACAACGGGAAATCGAGCATATTATTATATCACGCTATTGCATTTTTTCATCGATCAACTCTATCTTCTGAACGATCAACTGCATATCCTCTTTCAGTTTCTCGATTTTCCGTTCAAGCTCCTCTACCATCTTGTTACCCGATTTGGATGAGACAGTAAGGAATCCGATATTGTTTTGATAGGTTTGCAGATTACTCTTCATGCTTTCATAGGTACGCATGAGGCGCTCCCGCTCCCGGTAAAGCTTATTCTGTGCCTGATCCGATGAAGCCAACTCTTCTACTGTGTTGCTGAATGCATTCAGACGGCTGCGTGCCTCTTTCATGTTCCAGCGTTTAAAGTGAACATCAAGAGCCTCCTGATATTGCTTGCGCAACTTATCTTTCTCTTTAAATGGAACATGGCCAATGGCAGCCCACTCCGACATCAATGCTCTCACTTGAGCCAAACCGGCGCTCTTGTCCAGCGATTCGTCGATGGCATTCAGTTTTTCAATCACAGCCTGCTTAGCTACCAGATTGTCGTGTTCTTCATTCTTTTTCGAGGCAAATTCCTGTTTCTTGCGCTCAAAAAAGTAATCGCAAGCCTCGGTGAAACGTTTCCATATCGCATCGGAATATTTACGCGGAACAGCCCCTATAGTGCGCCATTCTTTTTGGAGTTGGGTCAATTTTTCCGAAGCAGCTCGCCAGTCGGTACTCTCTTTCAAGGCTTCGGCCTGCTCACACAAGGCACGTTTCTTTTCCAGGTTTTCCGACATGGTATCTTTGGCCTTTTTATAATACTCGGCTTTACGGGCAAAGAATTGATCGCACGATTTTCTGAAACGTTCAAACAGTTGCGTGTTGACCTTACGCGAGGCAAATCCGGCAGCTTTCCATCGCTCCTGCATATCCAGGACGATCTTTGTCTTCTCGTCCCATGCCGAGAACGACTGTAAGGCATCTAAATCAATGGCCTCAATCTCTTCACACAACGCGGTCTTGGCCTGCTCGGCAGCCTGTTCAGCAGCCTTTATTTCTTCAAAATGCTGTTGATGACGCTTGTTTATAACGGTCGATGCCTCTTTGAAGCGGTTCCATATCTCCTCGCGCATCTCTTTCGATACCGGACCTATGCCCCGCCACTCTTCATGCAAGGTCTGCAAGGTCTTGAAAGCCTCCAATACATCAGGATTATTGGCAAGAGCCTCCGCCTGCTCGCAAAGGGCTGTTTTCTGTTCGAGATTCTTCTTGAAATCATAATCTCTCAACTCTTTGTGTATCTTCAACAGGTCATAAAAATTCTCGCTATATGTCTGGAATGTTTTCCACAACTCGCTTACAGCCGAGGCAGGCACATTGACAATCTCTTTAAATTCCTGCTGACGCTCCTTGAAATCATTATAATATTTGCCAATGTTGTCGGCATCTTGAAGATATCCTTTTATCTCTTCTAGGATAGCCTGTTTGCGCTCCAAGTTCCGTTGCTTTTCTTTCTCCTGATTCTCCAAGAAAGCCGCTTTTTTCTCTTTGTACACATTGAGAAGGACTTTCAGGTCCTCTTCAAATGTATCAAACGGAATCTGAAACTCACCTCTCTCCTCTTCTGGTTTTTCGTTGTATGCCCGGTGTGCCTCTTCTATTTCATTTTTACGAAGCTTATAGTACTGCTGTTTCAAGGCGTCTATCTCATCTTTTACCTCTTCGACAGGTCGTTCCAACAATGTTTTTATTTGCTCTACAATCTGTTCACGAGTGTAGTTATGAGCTTCTGCTTCACACTTTTTGCCATCGGCATTCTGCTCCACTACAGATGTAGGTATCGCTCCATCTGATGAAATGACAGTTGCCTGCGGCTCTGCAACATCTGACGTTTTTTTACCTTGAATATCTTCTTCCGAGGAAAGAATATTTTGAGATTCCATATGATTCAATTTTTAAATAAAGCGCATTTAATCTCACAAAAGAAAGAAATATTTTTTGTTCTCCCTAATAAAAGCGGCATTTTTTCTGTTTGAGGAATTTTTTACCGTCATTTAAGAATCTACACTTCATTCGTATATTTCTATGCAGCCGAAACCGAGACTTATCTTATCCCCCAATCCCGTATTGTGTATAAGTTGTTGCAAAACAGGATTTAATGTAAGTCTAAACTTACACATATAGCCGATAACCTTCGATTCTTCTCGCGTAAATCTTTTGATAAAAATACCTTTGCGTTTAGGGGGTGCAATCAATTCAAATTTGAAATTGGTCTCATACGGAAAATCCTTGCCATAAAAATAGCTGTATTTTTCCAATATGGTATGCAACAGCATTTCTTCGTAATCGGGCGAATCGGGACCTATATATTCAAAACTGTGATTGGCCCTCATACATGATACGACAATGGGCGACAACGACAAATAGGTCATCGTTTCTTTATATTCCACCGGTTCGCTCTTAAATATCTCATCAATCTTGAATGCAACCTGAGATTTCCGGTCTCCTACCAAAATATTACGACCTTCAAAAGCTCCACGGATAAAAGCTTCGCTTCCACGCTCTGGCAATGTAGATATCCACAACTGCACTTTCTTGGCCAATACGTATAATCGATCTTCCTCGACTTTTATTTTGGGTATATAAAAATTCGACACAGAGAGCAACTTATAACGGGTATTCATTTCGGGTAGGAACCCATTCATTCCCAACCACTGCTCATAGGCCACGCTATCTTCTGTCAAGATTCTATGCACGCACGACGACAACTCATACTGGTAACTCACCGGCAAAATATTCCCGGCAACCTCTGACTGCACAGATAGCACTAATTTAAATCGCATAATTCTTATCCTCCTTACTTGTAAGTTTTATCTTACGTTTTTCATCAAATCCTTGACACTGCTCTATAATGCAACGTCGACATATTATTCGCTCTAAATATCGCTTGTGCCGTCGTTTGTAATGATTCCGGCGTAATGCGATAATATTTTTCAATTTCTTCATTTATCGACTCGGCTCGGTCTATCAACTCGAAATAGGCCAAATTGGCCGCTTTGTCGACATAGTTCAAATTTGAGAACAGATAGCTTGTCTCAAACTTGTGCACCATCTTATATATCTCTTCTTCGGGGACCAACTCCCTGCATACGCTTTCCAGCACGCTATCAATAGCATCTTCGGCCTGTTGCATCGAAACGCCCTTGTTCAAACGGCCGTTTATCAAGAAAAGGCCGGCGTCAATATCCCCTGTAATACTGGCATCGATGGCTGTAAAGAGCTGTTGTTCCATCACCAGGCGACGGAACAGCCGCGATGACCGTCCATTCGACAAGATGTCCGACAACAAATCACTTGCCTGGTAATCATTGTCGCAGCGTCGCCCCATGTGATAGGCTCTGACTATGGCATCAAGTGGCACATCTCGTTCAACGTCCTGTTGTCGAGGAGCGGTCTGTTCCGGCTCAACAGGTATGTGGCGCGGTGCAATAGACCTTTTTTCTATGGGAGCGAACCACTTTTCGACCAATCGCACGGTTTCTTCATAAGAAATATTTCCCGTCACAGCCAATATCGCGTTATTAGGTGCATAATGACTGTAAAAGAAACGCTTTACCTCCTCCAAGGTCGCCTGCTCGATATATCGAATGTCCCTACCAATAACAGACCAACGATAAGGATGTTTAGTATAGGCCATTTCACGAATCAACGCCGAAATGTCTCCGTAAGGTTGATTCAGATTCCGTTGCTTGAACTCTTCTATGACCACCGACTTCTGCACATCAAGGCTTCGTTGGGAAAATTCGAGTCCCAACATTCGATCCGACTCGAGCCAAAAGGCTGTCTCTACGTTTTGCCGGGGAACGATGGTATAATAATTTGTAATATCATTACTTGTCCAAGCATTGTTTTCCCCCCCAGCTTGTTGCAATTCTGCATCAAAATCCTCAATATGGACAGACCCACCAAACATGAGGTGCTCAAAGAGATGTGCAAAACCCGTACCTTCGGGAGACTCATCACGGGCCCCAACATCATATAATAGATTCAGAGCCACCATCTGAGTTTGATAATCAGCATGATGTATCAGCCTCAATCCATTGGTCAATCGATATTTGTTTACAGTTATCACCTACGTTAGTCCAATACTTTCATAGTCATTTTTATATCGTTTTGGGGCCTATCTCCATCCAGCGTCGAGACCGATTGTATTCGTTCCAAAACATCAAGGCCTTCTACCACTTCGCCAAATACGGTATATTCGCCATCTAAGTGGGGGGCACCGCCTATCGTAGTGTATGCCGTTTTCTGTTCCGGAGAGAATCGCACAGGACCGTCTTCTCTCATAATTCGTTTCACTTCAGACACAAGTTTATCCTGCAATTCCGCCAATGCCAATTGATTCTTTTCACGACGGTACTGCAGGATTTCTTGTCGGTGAGCTGCAAGCAGAGACTGAAATACCGACTCCTCTTTTCGGCGAGTCAATTGTTGCTCCATCATGGCAAGCTGGCCCTCTGTAAAAATTGTGCCTGTAACAATATAGAATTGAGAGCCCGACGACTCTTTGTCGGGATTGACATTGTCTCCTTGTCGTGCAGCAGCTAAAGCTCCTTTCTTATGGAAATGTGTGGAAACAAATTCAGCAGGAATCGTATAACCTGGGCCTCCAGTGCCCAATGATTGGTGAGGTACCGCCGTTCTTGAATCAGGATCTCCTCCTTGTATCATGAAATCTTTTATTACCCGATGAAACAACAGATCATCGTAATAACCGGCATTTACCAATTTCAAGAAATTATCTCTGTGTCTCGGCGTGTCATTGTATAACTTAACGACAATATCGCCCATATCGGTTTTTATCGATACATAAGAATGATTTTTATCACGCAAAGTACAAGACGACATGAGTAAAATTATTGAGATTACTGAGATAACTTTATACACACCAATGGCCTCCTTTTTTTAAAGGAAACATTTAAGATTTTTCTAATAAGATGGATTTTGTCCGAAGCAAATTTACATCTTTACCAAATACCCTGCAAGGCTTTTATATAATTTTTTTTCTCTTTGCATACATACGCCACCCCAATCGACAAATATTTCCTATATTTGCAAAGTTGTAGACTCATTTTTGCCCATTTATGACAACAGAGAATCTCTTACTCATCGCCATACGTGCTGCCTTGGAGGCCGGTGCCGATATCCGTCGCATCTACAATGCGGCCGACAGCGATTTCGACATCGAATACAAAGCCGACCATTCGCCTTTGACTATTGCCGATAAGACGTCTGACGCAACCATCGGCCGGTTCCTCGCTTCAACACCCCACCCCATTCTTAGCGAAGAAAAAAAAGCATTAGCTTTTGAAGAACGGAAAAACTGGCAGACGCTGTGGATTGTAGATCCACTCGATGGAACAAAAGAATTTATAAAAAAGAACGGAGAATTTACCGTAAATATAGCTTTGGTCGAAAAGGGCATTCCGACTTTGGGAGTGATTTATGTCCCGGTGAAAGAACGCCTCTATTATGGCGTGTACGGAACAGGAAGTTTTCGGGCCGACAATATCACTCGGTTATCGCCCGATGAATCATTACAAAATTTCCTGCCAAAATCTCTCCGACTCCCTTTGCCCAGCAATAACCGTCCATATACAGTTGTAGCATCACGGTCTCACCTGTCGGCCGAGACCGAGGATTTTATCAACGGCCTACGGGCTGAACATCCAACGCTGGAACTCGTTTCGATAGGAAGTTCTCTGAAAATTTGCCTGGTATGTGAAGGTTCTGCCGATATCTATCCTCGTTTTGCGCCCACAATGGAATGGGACACTGCGGCAGGCCATGCCATAGCCCGAGCCGCCGGGAAAAATATTTTTCATACCGACAGAAAAACTCCTCTCAACTACAACAAGGAAGACCTCCACAATCCGTGGTTCATCGTAGAATAAATTTATCCACTCCCCCATACATGGAAAAACACATATACCCCATTTTCGACCGTATGCTGCAACGCAGCGATCGGGAAAAACTTCTTGGCCAAAAAGGAATTATGCTATGGTTTACCGGGCTTTCAGGCTCGGGTAAAAGCACATTGGCTGTCGCATTGGAACGAGAATTGTACAATTGTGGCATTCTATGCCGCATTCTCGATGGAGACAATATCCGCACAGGAATTAACAACAACCTGGGATTCACCGAAGCCGATCGCATTGAAAATATACGTCGCATCGCCGAAGTAGCCAAACTGTTTGTTGATTGCGGTGTTGTAACCATTGCAGCCTTTATAAGCCCCACAGAACAGATACGCCAAATGGCATCCCAAATAATTGGCCCAGACGATTTTTTTGAGATCTACGTAAGCACACCGCTCGAAGTCTGTGAACAAAGAGATGTAAAGGGTCTCTACAAAAAAGCCCGACAAGGAGAAATCAAAAATTTCACCGGCATATCGGCTCCATTTGAAGCACCCAGCCATCCGGCTATCACCATAGATACATCGGCACACACGCTGGAAGAAAGTGTAAATCTGCTCAAAAAAATCATCATACCGAAAATAAAGCCTGCATAGTGTTTTCTTTCTTAGAGAGAAAATAGCTACCTTTGCCTCGCTAAAAACGAAAAACGAACAATCATGTCAGATTACAAACTGAGCCACTTGAAAGAGTTGGAATCGGAATCGATTCATATCATTCGCGAAGTGGCTGCCGAATTTGAAAATCCGGTCATGCTCTATTCCATCGGTAAAGACTCTTCGGTCATGGTAAGACTGGCCGAGAAAGCTTTTTACCCGGGGAAAGTTCCATTTCCACTGATGCACATCGATTCGAAATGGAAATTCAAAGAGATGATAGAATTCCGTGACAAATATGCCAAAGAGCACGGCTGGAACCTTATCGTTGAATATAACAAAGAAGCATACGAAGCCGGTGTTGGGCCGTTTACCCACGGTAGCAAGGTTCACACCGATCTGATGAAAACGCAGGCCCTGCTCCACGCTTTGGACAAATACAAATTCGACGCCGCATTCGGTGGTGCCCGCCGCGACGAAGAGAAATCGCGAGCCAAAGAACGCATTTTCTCATTCCGAGACCGCTTTCACCAATGGGATCCCAAAAACCAACGCCCCGAGTTGTGGGACATCTACAACACAAGGGTACACAAGGGAGAATCAATCCGGGTATTTCCTCTCTCGAATTGGACCGAATTGGATATCTGGCAATACATCCGTCTTGAAAATATTCCCATCGTACCTCTCTATTTCGCCAAAGAACGACCCATTGTCAATATCGACGGCAATCTCATCATGGTCGACGATGATCGAATGCCCGAAGTATTCCGCAAACAAGCCAAGATGATGAAGGTAAGATTCCGCACACTCGGTTGCTATCCGCTCACAGGAGCCATCGAGTCAGAGGCCGATACAATAGAAAAAATCGTCGAAGAGATGATGACCACCACCAAAAGTGAACGCACGACCCGAGTCATCGACTTCGACCAAGAGGCCAGTATGGAACAGAAAAAACGCGAAGGATATTTCTAAGCCACTGAAAACGACATGAACGAAACTAACACAAATAAACTGGATATCAAAGAATTTCTCGATCAAGACGAGAAAAAAGACCAGTTGCGACTATTGACGGCCGGGTCGGTCGACGATGGAAAATCGACCCTCATAGGGCGACTCCTTTTCGATAGTAAAAAATTGTATGAAGACCAACTCGACGCACTCAAACGCGACAGCAAACGAGTCGGTAATGCCGGAGGAAATATCGATTATGCCCTTCTTCTCGACGGTTTAAAAGCCGAACGCGAACAAGGCATCACCATAGATGTTGCCTACCGATACTTCTCCACCAACAAGCGGAAATTCATCATAGCCGACACTCCGGGTCACGAACAATATACCCGCAACATGATTACCGGCGGTTCGACAGCCAACCTGGCCATCATATTGGTCGATGCCCGCACCGGAGTCATTACCCAGACCCGCCGACACACCTACCTTGTATCGCTCTTGGGAATAAAACATATCGTATTGGCCGTCAACAAGATGGACCTTGTCGATTATGCACAGTCCACCTTTGACAAAATCGTTGATGAATATAAAAAGTTTGTGGCGCCTCTCCATATACCCGATATTACCTGCATACCCTTGTCGGCCTTAAACGGTGACAACGTAGTGGAGAAATCCGACAACATGCCATGGTATAAAGGACCGGCCCTACTTGACTTTCTTGAAACCGTACACATTGCCAACGACCATAATTTCAAGGATTTTCGTTATCCCATACAATACGTGTTGCGTCCGAATCTCAATTTCAGAGGTTTTTCGGGCCGAGTTGCCTCAGGAGTCGTACACAAGGGCGACGAAGTTCTAGCCATACCTTCCGGCAAGAAATCGAAGGTAAAGTCGATTGTAACCTACGACGGCGAACTCGATGAGGCATTTCCCCCAGAATCTATCACCATCACCCTCGAAGATGAGATAGACCTATCACGAGGCGAAATGCTTGTCCACCCCGACAATCTGCCACACATCAGTCGAAACTTTGAAGCCATGCTTGTGTGGATGGACGAGAAACCCATGCAACGCGATCAGCAATACTTTATCAAGCAGACGACCAATACCACCCGTGTACACATCGACCAAATCAAATACAAAGTCGATGTAAACACAATGGAGCAGTCGATGGCCGACACCATGAATCTGAACGAGATTGCCCGTGCTGTATTCGTCACCAACAAGCCACTCTTTTTCGACCCCTATCAACAGAATAAAAGTTGCGGATCCTTCATACTTATTGACCCGATAACCAACAACACCAGTGCTGTTGGTATGATTATCGACGAAGTAAACAGTGCCGATCTCTCGTCGGCCATTACCGAAGAAGACCGGGAAAAAACACGCAACGGCGTCTCTCTGGTGTCAGATAATGAACGGGAAAAACTGATAGGACAGGCGGGAAAACTTTTCCTTGTCGCCGGTAACAACCTTCCAGTGCAACGCGAATGCGCCTATTTGCTCGAACGCCGACTCTTCGATACCGGCCATATAGCCGTAGTACTTGATGCGCAACAGCTACAAATCGAAGGAAAAACCCAGACAACAACTTTTGCAAATATAGCCGCAGAACTCTGCCGTAAGGGTATTATCACGATTTGCATCGACCTCTATGGTGAAATCAAGGTAGACAACGCATTTACCATCGCAGTTGATGAGAGTGAGACACAACCTGTCGATAAAAATAAAGACTACTGTACGGTAAACCAACAACATTTGGCCGCAACCATAGAAGACATCATCAACCTAAAACTTTGAGCATGGGATTCAATTTTCAAAAGCTTCCAGTAAATACACTGATAGGCGCCGATTGGGAAACCTTTCATAAGGTAACCGAAGGCCGGACGGTCGATGCGGGGTACAGAGCCAAATATAGGCTGACAAAAGCTCTTTGCCGTTTGTTGAGCCTTACCAACGGCATAGAAAACCGCCGCTACGACAAATGGCTGGCCGACAAGCCCATAGAGAATGCTCCGGTGTTCATTTTGGGTCATTGGCGCAGTGGAACAACGTTCGTACACAATGTACTTTCGCAAGACAGACAATTCGGCTACAATACCACCTACCAGACGGTATTTCCCCACATGATGCTCTTTGGGCAACCCTTGTTCAAAAAGATGGCAGCCATGGCTATTCCCAAGAAGCGGCCCACCGACAATATGGAGCTCAAAGCCGATCAGCCACAAGAGGAAGAATTTGCCTTGGTCAACATGACTCCTTACACCTTCTACAACTTCTGGTTTTATCCTCGCTACACTCAAGAGTACAGCAAAAAGTACCTGCTCTTTGAAGAAGCTACCCAAAAGGAAATCGACGAGTTCAAGAAGACATTTGAGCGACTCATCAAAATATCGCTTTGGAATACTCACGGAGAACGATTTCTTTCCAAAAATCCACCCCACACGGGGCGCATCAAGGTCTTGCTCGAAATGTTCCCCGATGCCAAGTTCATATATCTGATGCGAAACCCCTACACGGTATTTGAATCGACACGTAACTTCTTTATAAATACCATACAACCGTTGAAATTACAAAACATTTCCGATGACGAAATCGTAGACAACATCATCAAGGTCTACACCGACCTTTACCATCGTTATCAGGAAGACAAGCACCTCATACCCGAAGGCAATCTCATCGAGATAAAATTCGAAGACTTCGAACAGAATGCTCTCGAAATGACACAGCGAATTTATGAGACGCTTTCGCTGCCAGGTTTTGAAAAAGCCCGTCCCGCTATCGAAACTTATATCAACGGGAAAAAAGGCTATAAAAAAAATAGATACAATTACGACCCGGTAACGGTAAACATTGTCGAAAAAAATTGGGACTTTGCCCTCAATGAATGGGGATACAAACTCTAATGCGCACAGAAAGGCCGATACACAATGTATCGGCCTTTCTGTTAATTTTCCCCCAACATTACCTAAATAAGATTGCACCTGCCCACAAAGCTATCGCATCATTTGGATTTATTACGAAATTTCATTTTCTTTGTGTAGTGTAAAATGTAACATTTACAAACTACACATTCATGTTCCCTTAAATCAAAATTCCATATGAAAAACTATCCTAAAATCGGTATCCGTCCTGTTATCGACGGACGGCAAGGCGGCGTAAGAGAAAGCCTTGAAGAAAAGACCATGAGCCTGGCAAAAGCTGTTGCAGAGCTCATATCGAGTCATGTAAGATACAGCGACGGCACACCGGTAGAGTGTGTTATTGCCGACGGTACGATAGGTCGCGTAGGAGAAACAGCCGCATGTCAGGCAAAATTCGAACGCGAAGGCGTAGGTGCCACCATTACCGTCACCTCGTGCTGGTGCTATGGCTCCGAGACCATGGATATGCATCCCCACTGGCCCAAGGCCGTTTGGGGCTTCAATGGTACCGAGCGTCCCGGTGCCGTATATTTGGCTGCCGTACTGGCTGCCCACGCACAGAAAGGGCTTCCCGCATTTGGCATCTACGGGCACGATGTACAAGACCTCGACGATAACACCATACCTCAAGACGTAGCCGAAAAAATACTGCGCTGGGCTCGTTCCGCTGTGGCCGTAGCTCAAATGCGCGGCGGCAGCTATCTCTCCATCGGCAGCCAATGCATGGGTATAGCCGGAAGTATCGTCGACCAGGACTTCTTCCAGGAATACCTTGGTATGCGCAACGAAAGTGTCGACGAAGTCGAAATACTCCGTCGTATGGATGAAGGCATCTACGACAAAGAAGAGTATGCCAAAGCCATGGCTTGGGTCGAGAAATATTGTAAAGTAAACGAAGGGTGGGATAAGAACCGTCTTGAAAAGCAGAAAGACCGCAACGCAAAAGAGGCCGATTGGGAATTTGTCGTCAAGATGACTCTTATCATACGCGACCTGATGCTGGGAAATCCGCGTTTGCAAGAGTTGGGCTTCAAAGAAGAAGCCATCGGCCACCATGCCATTGCAGCCGGCTTCCAGGGACAACGCCAATGGACCGACTGGAAACCGAATGGCGATTTCAGCGAAGCACTTCTGTGCAGCACATTCGACTGGAATGGCATACGTGAGCCCTATATACTGGCTACTGAAAACGACGCCTGCAACGGCATCGCCATGCTCTTTGGAAAACTCTTGACTGGCTGCGGACAGATGTTCTCCGATGTACGCACCTATTGGAGCCCCGAAGCCGTGAAACGTGTTACCGGTAAAGAGTTGACCGGCCGCGCCGCCAACGGTATCATACACCTTATCAACTCGGGAGCCACCACACTCGATGCCACAGGTGCCAGCCTCAATGCGTCGGGTGAACCCTGCATGAAACCCTGTTGGGAAATGACCGATGCCGACGCTGAGGCCTGTCTTAAAAATACCAGTTGGATGCCGGCCGACAGAGATTACTTCCGGGGAGGCGGTTTCTCCTCTCACTTCCTGTCAAAAGGCGAAATGCCCGTAACCATGATGCGTCTGAACCTCGTCAAAGGTCTAGGTCCCGTACTGCAAATAGCCGAAGGTTGGACAGTCGATATCGACCCTGAAATTTTCGACATCATCAACATGCGCACCGACCCCACTTGGCCTACTACATGGTTTGTACCCCGTCTCTGCGACAAACCGGCATTTAAAGATGTATATTCGGTTATGAACAACTGGGGAGCCAACCACGGAGCCATCTCCTACGGACACATCGGAGCCGATCTCATTACACTGGCATCAATGCTCCGCATACCCGTATGTATGCACAATGTCGACGAAGAAAAGATATTCCGTCCCTCGGCATGGAACGCCTTCGGCATGGACAAGGAGGGCGCCGACTATCGGGCCTGCGCCGCTTACGGACCTATCTACAAATAATCCGAAACCCAAAACTATAAAATAAAACTATGATTAACAGATTTGTTCTCAACGAAGTATCCTACTTCGGACCGGGCGCCCGCGAAGTGCTGCCCAAAGAAATAAAACGTCTCGGCCTGCACAAAGCATTCGTAGCCACCGACAAAGACCTCATTAAATTCGGCGTAGCCGACAAAGTACTTTCCGTACTGAAAAACGCCGGTATCCCATATGAAATATTCAGCGACATCAAGCCCAACCCCACTGTGGCCAATGTCAATGCCGGAGTAAAGGCCTTTGCCGAATCGGGTGCTGACTTTATACTGGCTATTGGCGGTGGCTCTTCGATTGACACATCTAAGGCCATCGGTATTATTACCAACAATCCTGAGTTTAGCGACGTTGTATCGCTGGAAGGTGTGGCCGACACCAAGAAGAAATCGGTGCCCATCATCGCCCTGCCTACTACGGCCGGAACCGCAGCCGAAGTAACCATCAACTATGTCATCACTGATGAGAAGAACGAGAAAAAGATGGTGTGTGTCGACCCGAACGATATTCCTGCCATCGCCATCATCGATGCCGAACTGATGTACACTCTTCCCAAGGGACTGACAGCCTCTACCGGACTCGATGCTCTGACCCACGCCATCGAAGGCCTTATCACCAAAGGCGCCTGGGAAATGAGCGACATGTTCGAAATCAAAGCCATTGAGATGATAAACCGTTATCTCGAAACGGCTGTCAACGAACCCCAAAATGCCGAAGCTCGCAACGGTATGGCCGTAGCACAATATATCGCCGGTATGGCCTTCTCCAATGTCGGACTGGGTGTCGTTCACGGTATGGCTCACCCGCTCGGTGCCATCTTCGATATTCCCCACGGTGTAGCCAACGCCCTGCTGTTGCCCACCATCATGGAATTCAATGCTCCCGCTGCTCTCGACAAATACGTTACGATAGCCAAAGCCATGAATGTATACAAAGAGGGTATGAGCAAAGAAGAGGCTGCTCAGGCTGCCGTCGACGCCGTAAAAGCACTCTCGATAAGAGTAGGTATTCCGCAACACCTGAGCGAACTGGGCATCAAGGAAAGCGACCTGCCCAAACTGGCCGACTCGGCCATCGCCGACGTCTGCACGCCCGGCAACCCGCGCGAGGTAACCCGAGACATCATTCTCGACCTTTACAAGAAAGTTCTCTAAATCATACTCCACAGGGGTTGTACCGGTTCTTCGGTACAACCCCTTACCATATTAAGTCTGAGGTTTAAACTCGCCGACATTCGTGCAACATCCGACTATTGTCTGGCTGTATCTCTATGCGAAATATCTCAGACTTGAAGGAAAGCACAGTTTCTTATTATTTTACACCGCCTTAAATACACACACATGGAAACACCTCAAACCGGATACAAAGTCAAAGACTATCAACAACCGGTGAAACGATATTGCCAGACACTCAGTCTGAAAGAAAACCCCGAACTGATTGCCGAGTACAAGAAACGGCACCGACAGGAAAACGCATGGCCCGAGATACTGGCCGGCATCAAAGAGGTCGGCATTCTTGAAATGGAGATTTATATCTTGGGCAGCCGGCTGTTCATGATTGTGGAAACACCTCTCGATTTCGACTGGGAGACCGCCATGAAACGGCTCAGTACCCTACCCCGCCAACAAGAATGGGAAGACTACATGTCGATATTCCAACAAGCTGCCGAAGGGGCCTCTTCGGCCGAAAAATGGCAACTCATGGAACGTATGTTCAAATTATATTGACCGAGTACCTAAAAACTTTTCTCAACGGCTTTTAAGAATCCTCTACAAAATATACGTTCTACGATTAAAGATTGGTTCTGAAAAAGGCGTGATAATTTATCTTATATCCATTCAAAAAACACTCGAATGAAACAAAAAACAAGTTTGGTACGAATGGCAGATGGGAGAAACCTGCTGGTACCTTTTATATTGATTACTACACTCTTTTTCCTATGGGGATTTGCTCACAGCATTTTAGATGTTTTGAATAAGCATTTTCAAGATGTTTTGGAAATTAACCGGACAAAATCGGCTCTGGTTCAAGCTGTCGTGTACAGCGGTTATTTCTTAATGGCATTACCGGCGGGAGAAATCATCCGCCGATTCGGATACAGGGCCGGTGTCTTGACAGGTCTTCTCCTTTATGGTTGCGGAGCATTGCTTTTTATACCCGGAGGCCAAATCAAATCGTTCGAATTCTTTCTGTTCTCCCTCTTTATCATCGGTTGCGGATTGACGTGCCTCGAAACGGCAGCCAACCCGTATGTAACGGTTTTGGGTGAAAAAGATTCGGCCGAACGCCGCATCAATTTGGCACAGTCGTTCAACGGTCTCGGTTGGATATGCGGACCTCTGGTAGGTGGCTATTTCCTTTTTGCAGGGGAAGATTCAGGAGGGAATATTTCAATGCCCTACGCCATCATCGGCATTTTGGCTCTACTCGTTGCCTTGGTATTTTCGCGGGTGAAATTGCCAGAAATCACGCCAGAGCCCGATTCGAAAGCACAAACCCCAAGCAACACCTCCGGTATAAGCCTGTGGAAACATAAGAATTTCACATTCGGTGTCATCACTCTGTTTCTCTACATTGCTGCACAGACCGGCATCAACAGTTTCTTTATCAACTATGCCACTGAAAATGCCGGCATATCAGCCCACGAAGCCTCCATTTGGCTATCATTTGTAGGCATGGGATTATTTACGGTGGGCCGTATGGGAGGTAGTTGGATTATGAGTAAAATTTGTGCCGAAAAAGTTCTCATTGTGTGTGGTTTGGGCGCAAGCATAGCCATGGTCCTGGCCATCTTCACGTCGGGAATGTTGGGCGTCAGCAGCTTCTTCCTCTGTTTCCTTTGCGAATCAATCATGTTCCCCACTATTTTCGCACTGTCTATTAAAGGATTGGGTGAGCAAACCAAAAGAGCTTCATCATTCCTGATTATGTCTATTGTAGGTGGTGCCATAGCTCCCGTCTTGATGGGTCATATCGCCGATACAATATCGATGTCGATGGCCTTTCTCATACCATTAGGGTGTTTCCTATTCATCTTAGGCTTCGGTATCAGTTACAAAAAACTGATAAGAGCATAATAACATAAAAAGAGAGCGGGCTGCGTTTTCGCAGCTCGCTCTCTTTTTCATTTCAAACCAAGAGTATTGTTACCATATTACCACCCTCTCTTCAGGTGCCATATACATAGGTTGCTCGGGAGTAATACCGAATGCCTGATAGAAGGTTTCCAAATTACGGAGTGCTGCATTTACCCGCCATTTGCCCAATGAATGAGGGTCGGTCTTGGTGCGTCGCAGAATCTCCTCGTCGCGGATATTCGAGGCCCACAGATTTGCATACGCCAGGTAGAAACGCTGGTCGGGAGTAAACCCGTCAATCGGAGAAAGGTTCTCGCCGGCTGTGGCATTCTTGAAAGCCGTATAAGCGATACGAAGGCCACCCTGGTCGGCGATGTTCTCGCCCAAGGTGAAACGACCGTCGGCATGTACCGTGTCGATAACGACAATGCGGCTATACTGGTCGGCCAGAATATCGGCCCGGAGGTTGAACTGGCGGGCATCTTCTTCGGTCCACCAATCATTGAGGTTTCCATCTTTATCGAACTGACGGCCCATGTCGTCGAATCCGTGGGTCATTTCATGGCCAATAACCACACCGATAGCCCCGTAATTCACGGCATCGTCGGCATCGGCATAGAAAAACGGCGGTTGCAAGATACCGGCCGGGAAACATATCTCGTTGGTCGTGGGGTTGTAATAGGCATTTACCGTCTGCGGACTCATATACCACAGCGACTTGTCGACCGGCTTTCCAATTTTGTCGAGTGTATATGCCGTCTCAAAACGGGAGGCACTTTTCAGATTTTCCCAATAGCTCTTCTCTGGAGTTATTTCAAGAGCGGTATAATCGCGCCATTTGTCGGGATAACCGATTTTTACCGTGATGGCGGCTAACTTTTCCAGCGCCCGTTTCTTGGTCTCGTCGCTCATCCATTCGAGCTGCTCGATATGCTGACGCAAGGCATCTTGAAGATTAGCCACCAGTTTCAACATTCTCTCTTTCGACTGCTGCGGGAAATATTTGGCCACATATATTTCGCCCAGAGCCTCACTCAATACAGCGTCGGTTGTCGACAGGGAGCGTTTCCAGCGGGCACGGGGCTCTTGCTGACCCGAAAGGGTTTTCCCGTAGAAATCAAATTTGGTTGCATAGAAATCATCGCTCAGGTACGATGCCGCATTGTTGAGCAGATTAAAGGTCAGATAATCTTTTATCTCCGGCAACGAGAGTTGCGGATAGAAGCGGCTGAAGCCATCGAAGAAGGGCAATTGGGATACATCAAGGTAGCTCAGGCTGTCTACACCCAGTTCTGAAAAGAAAGCCTCCCAGTCGAAGCCGGTTTCACGTTTCAAGAAATCGGCATAGGCCATCTTGTTGTAATTTCTCATGGGGTCGCGCAACTCTACCCGACCGTATGAAAGACGAGCCAGTTCGGTTTCAATCTTCATCACCGATTCTACGGCCTTTTGGGCCGACGCATCGTCGTATCCGGCCAGGCGGAACAGCTGTCCGATATATTTCTGATAAGCCTCACGCAAAGCCACATTGGTACTGTCCGATTCCAGATAGTAATCCCGGTCGCCCAAGGCTATCCCGCCCTGACTTATACTCAACAGGTTTACTTCACTGTTTTTGCTGTCGGGGCCCACATAGAGATAAAAAAACGGAGCAAGCCCCTCGGCCTGCAAACGTCCCATAAGTGCCGCAGCCTCGGCAGGGTTGGAAATTCCGTTGATGGCATCCATGTCGGCAGCAATCGGTGCCACCCCTTCGGTATTGAGGCGTGCGCTGTCAAGCCCCAGCATATACAGGTCTTTCACCTTGGCGGCAATACTTCCCGGCTGCTGCTCCTTTTCGGCCAGTTCGGTAACCAAGTCGTGTACCTGCTCTTCGCACAAATCGGCCAGACGGTCGAACGAACCGTAGCGGCTGTATTCGGGCTTCAAGGGATTATTGGCCATCCAGCCACCACAGGCATACTGATAAAAATCGGTTCCTGGAGCCACGCTTAAATCAAAATTCGACGACGGAAGCGGTTTCTCGCCGTTTTGCCGTCCTGAACAGGCTGTCAGGGTCAAGGCAGCCATAAACGACAACATCATAGTCTTTTTCATAACACAGGTATTGGTTTTTTAGATGATTCATTACATTGTCTCTTTCCGCAACTGTTCGAGCGTTTCGGTCTGTTCGAGCCACAACTCGGTGAGTGCATCGGCATCTTTTTTCAGTGCACCGTGCTTCATGCACAGGTCAATATCGGCCATGCCTTCGGGGGTTGCCAGCCGGGCCTCTATTCCGGCTATCTCTGCTTCGAGTTTGGCCAGCCGCTGCTCAGTATCGGCAACAGCACGCTCCTGCCGTTTCACCTTCTTCTGCGCTTCCTTGCGGGCTTCAAAGGCCAACTTGTTGTCGGTCGTTGTTTGCACAGAATTTTTTACCACAGTATTGGGCTGCGACTTTTCGGCAGGTTTGTTTTTCACTTCAAGCTCCTTCAACGACGACATCTTCTTGGCGGCCAAGAAGTCGTATATACCACCGAGGTGCTCCCGCACTCGCTGTTGCCCAAACTCATACACCTTTGAAACCAGGCCGTCGAGAAAATCCCGGTCGTGCGACACGACAATCAATGTACCGTCGAACTCCTTCAACGCCTGCTTCAAGACATCTTTGGTACGCATATCGAGGTGGTTGGTGGGCTCGTCGAGAATCAGCAGATTCACCGGTTCGAGCAAGAGGCGTATCATCGCCAGTCGGGTTTTCTCTCCACCCGACAAGACCTTTACTTTCTTTTCAGAGGCCTCGCCTCCAAACATGAAAGCCCCCAGTATGTCGCGTATCTTAGTGCGAATATCTCCCACTGCCACACGGTCTATCGTATCGAATACAGTAAGCGACTCATCGAGCAGCTGTGCCTGATTCTGCGCGAAGTAACCGATTTTTACATTGTGGCCTATTTTCAACTCTCCATCGTATGGAATTTCTCCCATGATACACTTTACGAGCGTCGACTTTCCTTCGCCGTTTTTACCCACAAAGGCCACCTTTTCGCCCCGTTTAATCGTAAAATCGGCATGCGCAAAAACAACATGGTCGCCATAGCTTTTACCCAAATCTTTGGCAATGACCGGATAGTCGCCCGAACGGGGAGCGGGCGGGAAACGCAACCGCAGCCGTGAATTATCGACCTCGTCGACCTCGATGCGTTCTATCTTTTCGAGTTGTTTGATGCGCGATTGCACCTGCACCGACTTGGTCGCCTTGTACCGGAACCGTTCGATAAAAGCCTCCGTATCCTGTATCTGTTTCTGCTGGTTTTCATAAGCCCGCTGCTGCTGTTCAAGCCGTTCGGCCCGCAACTGCACATATTTGGAATAGTTGACACGGTAATCATAAATGTGACCGAGCGAAATCTCTATCGTGCGATTGGTTACATTATCGATAAAAGCCCGGTCGTGCGATACCAGCACCACCGCATTGGCCCGCGTGGCCAGGAATGTTTCGAGCCACTGAATCGACTCGATGTCGAGGTGGTTGGTAGGTTCGTCGAGCAACAACACATCGGGCCGCTGCAACAGCAGCTTGGCCAGCTCTATGCGCATACGCCAACCTCCACTAAACTCCGAGGTGGGCCGGTCGAAATCAGAACGCAGGAATCCCAGGCCCAACAGCGTCTTCTCTATCTCGGCCAGGTAATTGCCCGAGCCCGACAAGGCAAGCTGCTCGCTCTCCTGTGATATGCGGTCGATCAACTCCTGGTAGGCATCGCTCTCATAGTCGGTCCGCTCGGCCAGTTCGGCATTCATCTGGTCGAGACGTTCCTGCATCTCCTGGATATGCGAGAATGCCAAAGCTGCCTCTTCGGTAACCGTGCGGCTGTCGGAGAGCTGCATCTGCTGCGGCAGATAACCTATGGTTATATCTTTCGGCCTATTCACCACCCCCGAGGTAGGCTGTTGTAAGCCGGCGATAATTTTGAGCATGGTCGACTTGCCCGCGCCATTTTTTCCCACCAGAGCAATGCGGTCGCGCTTGTTGATGACATACGTTATCTTATCGAGTAAGGTGAAGCCACCAAACTCCACGGTCAAACCTTCTATTGAAATCATAATCGTGTACCTTCATTTATACCGTAACACACGGTCGTTTCAAAACACGACAAAGGTACACATTTTTACCCGAAGACGACACACCCACCCCACCTATCGAGAATTTATTCCCGAAAAACTCCCGGGGCACCGTGAAAAGCGAATGCACCATAGAGATTGCCGGGAATATTCTCCGGAGGGAAAGAGCATCAATCGGTCATGTAATACAAGAGCAAAATGGGATTATCATTTTCGGTATCGTACGTCTCCACAAACTCTTTCCAGCCAAACGGAGCATCTTTTCCCGACCTGTCCTTGAAATGCTCTATATTTTCGTCTGTCAATACTTTCACCCACAGATTATCCTCTGCCCCTGAAAGCTGACGGAGATTCCACAAATAATTTTCCGGAACACCGTCTCTGTAAACCCGTACTCCCCGATTATGTTTCTTATCCCACAACAGGCCGCTGAACGGGTCGTTCTTATATGCAAATTCCAAATATATCCAGCGCGGGCTTTCATATATCGCCCCTAAACCCGTCGTAAACTTTCCTTCTCTGTTTGTCGAATAATAAGCACCCATATAGTTTTTCTCATCCACCCTTTGTCGCAACACATTCAACGGCATTGCCGGCAACGAACGGGAAAAGACTTTTGTCATTACCGAATCCGCATCATATACTGTAATTGTATCTGAAAAGATTTTCACACAACTGACAGTCTCATCACATATCGAAAAAGGAGAATTGGAGATATCTGTGCGAGCATTCCGATTTTGTGCATAATGTTCCGATAAAACACGTTTTATGGAATAATCGTTGCGCGCTAATACGATAACACTATATACATTCATCATATTGGGGTGCACCTGACATACTATCTCTTCGTCATTCAACATTTCGCATTTTCCAAAGAAAGAGATCGGGGTATTATCATCTACCTGTACCGTCTCGATATACTCCCCATCGAGACGATAACGATATACCCGATAGGTTGCGGGATCAAATACTCCTACCTCTTCGCGATAGGGATCGACATAAAAAGCCGATATGGAAGCATATTCGCCAGGCCCGCTGCCTTTTTGGCCATAGCGACACAGGAACTTACCATCTTTTCCAAATCGAAGGATTTGCTTGACCGTCTTGTCATACAGATAAAACTCGCCTTGATATACCTTTATCTGTCCAATACTACCTATTAACGAGGCTTGGGTCGTTTCCAGTACGACACATTTACAAGAGTCGATATAGGTCGTATCGTGGCACGATATGTATTCGACTGGTGAAATATTTTCTTCCGAACGGTTTTCTTTACCGTCAGAACAATGCAGACCGACGAACGTCAGCACCACACCACACAAAGCAAGGCCAAATTTCCGTGTCATATTTTTAATAAATTAATATTCAGTAAATAAAAGCCGCAAGGAAAGATATTTTTCATTTTTCGCTTTGCCGAGTGACTTCCAAATGCTTGATAAGCAAAGATAGAAAAATATTATTAAAAAGCAACCCCAAGAGCCTAACAGTAAAGAAAGGGCATTTCTCCTCTGCTTTATACTATCTTTTGTTTTCTTTTCAGAAACAGAAGTCGTTTCCGTATTATACCGAAACGAAAACTTCGTTTTCTTCTTGCCTCTGCGCTCTTTCGCTATCTTTATAGAAGACAGGAATCGGCTCGGCATAGTCAATGATGAAAACTTTCGTTTTCTCCTTGCCTCTGCGCTCGCCTTTCGCTATCTTTGTTGAAAATACAATCATTTGCTTACAACGCTTACAATACAACACTCAATATGGAAAAGACTTGGCGATGGTTTGGGCCCAAAGACCCCATCACGCTCGACATGCTGCGACAAATCGGTGTGGAAGGAATTGTTACCGCCCTGCACAATGTGCCCAACGGCGAAGTATGGAGCATCGAAAAAATAGAAACGATAAAAAACATGATCGAATCGCACGGCCTCCGATGGTCGGTCGTCGAGAGTCTGCCCGTGTGCGAAGCCATCAAGTATGGCGGCACCGAGCGGGATAGCCTGATCGAAAATTACATAACCAGTCTCTCCCACCTGGGCCGGTGCGGCATAACAACCGTCTGCTACAACTTCATGCCGGTAATCGACTGGATACGCACCGACCTGCATCACCCCTGTGCCGACGGTACGACGTCGCTTTACTTCGACCAGGTGCGCTTTGCCTATTTCGACATATACATTCTCAAACGGCCTCAGGCCGAGAATGATTATTCCGACGAAACACTGGCACAAGTACACGCACTGGACAAGACCATTACCGAGAGAGAAAAAGACGAACTTATCGACACCATCATCGTCAAGACACAAGGTTTTGTCAACGGCAACATCAAGGAGGGCGATAAAAATCCGGTAGAACTGTTCCGTCGCCTGCTGTCGCTTTACAAGGGTGTCGACCGCGCCGCTCTGCGTGAGAATATGCGGTATTTCCTCTCGGCCATTATGCCTGTGTGCGAAACATTCGGTATCAATATGTGCGTTCACCCCGACGACCCGCCATTCCAGGTGCTGGGGCTCCCCCGCATTGTAACCGACGCCGACGACATAGCATGGATTCTGAATGCTGTCGACAACCGCCACAACGGGCTCACCTTCTGTGCCGGCTCGCTGAGTGCCGGAGAGCAGAACGATACACGAGAACTGGCCCAACAGTTTGCCGGACGCACCCATTTTGTGCATCTGCGCAGCACCGAGGCACTGCCCGGCGGCAACTTTATCGAGAGCTCGCACCTGTCGGGACGCGGCCACCTTATCGACCTTATCCGCATTTTCGAGAAAGAAAATCCCCGTCTGCCCATGCGTATCGACCACGGACGCACCATGCTTGGCGATGAGTCAATGGGCTACAATCCGGGATACTCTTTCCACGGGCGCATGATGGCCTTGGCACAAGTCGACGGCATGATGGCTGTCGTGAAAGATGAATTACAAAACAAACTCCTCTAATACATGAAGCGAACACCTTTCATCACCACACTTCTCCTCGCATTATGCCTGATGCTCCCCTCGCCAGCCGAGGGCGGCATACGAGAAAAATACAACTTCAACCTGCAATGGCTTCTGCACGTCGGCGACATGCCGGGCGGCGAAAAACCCAAACTCTCCGATAAAGGGTGGGAATCCATATCTCTACCCCGGGCCTTCAACGAAGACGAAGCCTTCAAAGTACCCATCAAGGAGCTCACCGATACCGTCGTATGGTACCGCAAGCATTTCAAGCTCCCATCATCGGCCAAAGGGAAAAAGGTATTCATCGAATTCGAAGGAGTGCGTCAGGGCGCCGACTTCTATCTCAACGGGCAGCATCTCGGTCTGCACGAGAACGGTATCACCGCAGTAGGCTTCGACCTCACACCCTACATCAATTACAGAGGCGACAACGTCATCGCCGTGCGGGTCGACAACGACTGGCGCTACAAAGAGCGTTCGACGGGCAGTACCTACCAATGGAACGACCAGAACTTCAACGCCAACTACGGGGGTATTCCCAAAAACGTGTGGCTGCATATCACCGACAAACTCTACCAGACACTCCCCCTGTACAGCAACCTTGGCACGACCGGCGTATATATCTATGCCACCGACATTCGGGTCAAAAGCCGCCGTGCCACCCTGCACGCCGAGTCGCAGATACGCAACGAACACAACCGCACGATGAATGTCGGTTATGAAGTGAAGGTATACGACATCGAGGGGAAAGAGGTAAGTTCGTTCACCGGCAAGCCGCAGACCGTAAAACCCAGGGAGACCACCACTCTCACGGCCTCGGCCACACTCGACGACATACACCTGTGGAGCTGGGGATATGGCTACCTCTACCGGGTGGCCACCCGACTGCTGGTCGATGGGAAAGTAGTCGATGAGGTGATGACGACGACCGGATTCCGCAAAACCCGTTTCGGTAACGGCAAGGTATGGCTCAACGACCGGGTAATCCAGTTCAAGGGCTATGCCCAGCGCACCAGCAACGAATGGCCGGGTGTGGGCATGTCGGTTCCGCCGTGGCTGAGCGACTACTCCAACGGGCTCATGGTCGAAAGCAACGCCAACCTCGTGCGATGGATGCACATCGCCCCCTGGAAACAAGACGTCGAGTCGTGCGACAGAATGGGGCTCATGCAGATGTTCCCGGCCGGCGATGCCGAAAAAGATGTCGAAGGCCGCCGCTGGGAACAGCGCAAGGAGGTGATGCGCGACGCCATCATCTACAACCGCAACAATCCGAGTGTCATCTTCTACGAATGCGGCAACAAGGCCATCAGCCGGGAGCACATGCTCGAAATGATTGCCATTCGCGACCAGTATGACCCTCATGGCGGACGGGCCATCGGCTCGCGCGAGATGCTCGACGTGCGCGAAGCCGAATACGGTGGTGAGATGCTCTACATCAACAAGAGCGAACATCACCCCATGATACAGACCGAATATTGCCGCGACGAGGGGCTGCGCAAATATTGGGACGAATTCAGCTATCCTTATCACAAACAAGGCGACGGGCCGCTCTACAAAGGGCAAGACGCCTCGGCCTACAACCAGAACCAGGATATGCTGGCCGTGGAGTTTGTGCGCCGCTGGTACGACATGTGGCGCGAACGCCCCGGCACCGGACGCCGGGTCAACTCGGGCGGCGTGAAAATCATCTTCTCCGACACGCAGACCCACTGCCGGGGTGCCGAGAACTACCGCCGCAGCGGCGTGGTCGATGCCATGCGCATACCCAAGGACGGTTTCTATGCCCATCAGGTCATGTGGGACGGTTGGGTCGACACCGAAACCTCCCGCACCCACATCATTGGCCACTGGAACTATGCCACCGGCGTGAAGAAACCCGTGTATGTCGTCTCCACGGGTCATGAGGTGGAATTGCTCGTCAACGGACGTTCGCAGGGATTCGGCCGCCAGGAGTACCGCTTCCTGCACACCTTCGACTCCATATCCTGGGAGGCCGGGACGGTCGAGGCTGTCGCCTACGACGAGAACGGGCACATTGTCAGCCGTGATGTGTGCCGCACCGCCGGAGAACCGTCGGCCCTGCGGCTCACCCTGATGCAAGGTCCGAAAGGCACATTTGCCGATGGTGCCGACGTTGCCCTGGTCGAGATAGAAGTGGTCGACAAAGCGGGCAACCGTTGTCCGCTGGACAACCGCATGATAACCTTCGACCTTGAAGGCCCCGCCGAATGGCGAGGCGGCATTGCCCAAGGCGTCGACAACTACGCCTTGGCCACGTCACTGCCTGTCGAATGCGGCGTTAACCGAGTCATGATACGCTCTACCCGTCAGGCCGGCGACGTGAAGCTGACCGCCACGGCCGAGGGATTACCCGCTGCCACCATCGCCTTCGCCACCCTCCCCGTGAAGGTGACCGACGGACTGAGCTCCTTCTTCCCGGCCGAGAACCTCCCCTCCCGCCTCGACCGCGGAGAGACACCCGCCACGCCGTCATATGTCGACACCAAAGTCGATGTCAAGGTAGAAAAGGTCATGGCCGGAGCCAATGCCGACAAAGCCCACCTGAGCTACGACGACAACGAACGCAGCGAGTGGAGCAACGACGGACGTCTCAGCACCGCATGGATTACCTACAAGCTCGAACGTCGTGCCGAGATCGACGACATCTGCATCAAACTCGCCGGGTGGCGTCAGCGCTCCTATCCCATAGAGGTATATGCCGGCGACAGTCTGGTGTGGAGCGGAAACACGCCCAAGAGCCTGGGATATGTGCACCTCACCATCGACAAGCCGGTACGGTCGGACAAAATCACCCTCCGCCTGAAAGGTGCCACCCACGATGCCGACGCATTCGGACAGATTGTCGAGGTTGCCGAGGCACAAGCCGGAGAACTGGACATCATCAAGGAGAAAAAAGGAAAAAACAATTCGCTCCGCATCGTCGAAATCGAATTCCTGGAAACCCTCCACCAATAACCGATCCACAACTTACCACATACATTCGGGGCATGAATCCTTTTAATGAGATTCATGCCCCGCACTATTTCTATCGCTAATCGTCAAGCTTGTAGAATGTTTCGTAAAATCGGATATTGATTAGCAGTCTCAAAATCTATTGCTACAAAACTTTTATTTTGACACGCTGCTTTTCATTGACAATCAGCCGTTTATTTTTTCTATCCAGTATCTTATCCTTTCAGAAACCACACTTGCGTCGGTAGAATGCACAGCTTCCAAAATAACATAGCCGTTTGACTCGATTTTCTTGTCTTGACAACCCATTCGTTTTAAAGTACGATTCAATAACTCCTCATCATCTTTTCGATTTGCAAACTGTATTAAAACATCTCCACTTTTCTCATCTTCTATTATATCCATATAAGGAATTCCTTCTTCTTTTAAAGACAGTTCACAAGCTAACATATCCCAATACCAAATAAATATTTTCCAGTTATCATAAGAACCTACTTCATTTTTCCATATCGTAGTACGATGATGATGGATTATTATATTTTTCAATTCCTCCACATTGTCTATAATATATTGCTGCAATTCCTTATCATGTTTAAACGTCTCTACGAATCTCCCTTCTGCAATATTGTAATAAGGTTCTGATAAGTATTGCCACCATCGGCCATAATTTCTACGTCCTCCTTTTTCCCATTTCAACGGTTTTGAAAAATCAGGATCTCCAGCATATGCGGCTTGTATGCAATAATGCCCTTGCCAAAATCCCACATCAATAACTCCGGGATTTCCATTCTTATTTGTCATTCTAAAACCATCATATTGGTCAGATATTCCTTCAACAGACCAACCTTCTTCATTCCATTTAGATAATGCACTATCCCATATGCTTGTATCTTCGGCATGAACTGTTTTTAATTGTTGTTCAGAATCTTTTTCATTGGATTTAATAACAGGAGATGTTTCTATGCATGTATTGTTTATTGAATTAGAAAGGACATTCAAGTCAACCAATATGCGTTGTGGTTCTTGTTCGATATTACAATCATTACTTTTTGCATTACAATAAGCATCAGAGAAATTTTCCAGTGTATTTTGTTTATGATTGTTATTAAATTTAAAACCATCACCATACAAGTCTTTTCGGAAAGCTTCAACAATACAGAAAAGATTATCCAATAATGGGTCAGGTGTGTTGCTCTTTTTTTTTCGATTCAAATTTTCATTCTCCTCATCAGGACAACAATATTTTATAAGTTCTTTGACAGCATTGCTTACTGTTGCTATGTACTTTGAATCACAATGCATTGCTACATAAGAAGTCTGAAATTCAAGACGTATTTTTTCTTCGTCCGAAAGGCTATGGTCTTTGATTACATCACATAGAGTATGAAGGTAATCTTGGTAAATTCGAAGCTTCTCTTCAAATATTTTTGCATCTCTTTCGCGTTTAACATCGTCATCACTTTGACCTTTAAGGAGTATCATTGTTATAACCGCAGTAATGATAACGCCCAAGACTGCTGCAAACATCTCATACCAAAGCTCTTTACCTGTAAATAATCTCAAATATACGGCAAAAAAACATGCTATGACAACCAATATTGCCACAACTAAAATAGCATTTCTCTGTGTCATTTTCATATGAAATATGTTTAATAAAGAGAGTGTGTATTATACTATTGCAACTATACGCACTCTCATTTTAAGTTTTTTACTCCCAACGATGGCTGATTTCTTTAAAGAATCTATCACGAGTGTATATCATTTTATTCTTTCTGAAATTGATGAAAGTTCCTGCGACATTACGAAATTCACCTAAACTATTTTCCCAATCATGAGCAATTTCTTTGCATCTCTCATCGTAAGAATAGTACATATTATTTTTACGAAATACCATGAACACATCACTGAACCCCAAAAGTTCCCCCATAGAATTTTCCCAATTATGAGAAATTTCTTTTCCTCGCTCGTCTAATACATAATACATTTTGTTTTTGTAAACGACATCTACTATCATTTCTTTTACCTCCTTGCTTGATAGTTCCTTCTCAGCCCTTAATTTGTTAAACCATGAAGCGTGGAACTGTATGCCACACTCTTTACTTGAAGGTCTTAGGAAACCTTGGATACAGATGCAACAATAGCAGCCTACGCTATTATAGCGTGAGAACCACTATGCTATCCTTGCATCAAATTTGAAAGTTTCCTACGTTTCCAAATCACAAGATAAACATAACGCTTCTTCTAAATAATATGTCTCGGAAAGAGTTGCCTCTTCTATCCATTCGTAAAAATAGAAAAACTTTACAATTAATCGCTTATTTCCCAGGATTTTCTTTATTTCAATGTTGAAATTCTTATTTTTCAGCCCCATATCCTACTATGCTTGGATAAATTTAACCCCATGTTGATATTACGCATTTTAGCTCTATTTCTCTCGTTTCGCGAGGTTATCCGATAGATTTTTCGTAAACTTGTAATCGTAAATTTCACGCAACGGGTATGACACCTTTTTTAAAGCAAGTCGCCGAAACATTCTATGCCACCTACCGCGAAGAGATTCAGGAGATAACCTTTGTCTTTCCCAATCGACGGGCCGGCATCTTTTTCAAAAAATATCTCGCCGAGATTATCGACGGGCCACTCTTCTCTCCGACCGTCACTACGGTTACCGACCTCTTTACCCAACTTTCGGCATTGCAACCGGCCGACCACATCTATCTGCTGTTCACCCTCTACCGGCACTACGCCGAACTCTATCCGCAGAAAGAGAGTTTCGACGAATTTGTCCCACTGGGCGAAACGCTTCTCAACGACTTCGACGATGTAGACAAGTATATGGCCGACGCCCGGCAACTGTTTACCAACATTCACGACCTCAAAGAGATTGATGCCCACTTCGGCAGTCCGCTCACCGAGGAGCAGGTAGCCTACATTCGCCGCTTCTGGAAAAACTTCATGCCCATAGGCGAAAGCGACAACAAGAGCCATTTTGTCTCGCTGTGGTCTATTCTATACGAGCTTTATGAGCGGTTCCGCAACGACCTGCGAGGTCATGGGTTGGGCTACGAAGGCATGATATACAGAGCGGTAGCCGAGCAGGCCGATAACGACATCGACCTGCCTTTCGGACGGATTGTTTTTGTGGGGCTCAACGTCTTGAACCGAGCCGAAGAGACCCTCATGAAAGCGCTTAAAAAGAGAGGAATAGCCGATTTTTATTGGGACGACAAAGCTTCCACGCTGCAAGACGAATACAACCGGGCCGCCTACTTTCTACGCCCCAATGCCAAAGCCTTTCCGTCGCAACTGTCTCTCGCCGAAGATAAGGCCGAGCCCACCTTCCCCCGGATTGAACTCATGGGCATTCCCTCGGCCGTGGGGCAAGCCAAGCAGTGCGAAATCATATTGCGGGAACTGCTGAAACGCCAGGCCATACCCTCGCCCGAGAAAGCGCTGAACACGGCCATCGTCCTGCCCGACGAGCATCTGCTCCTGCCAATGCTCTATGCCATACCCGAGGAGATAAATCCCATCAACATCACCATGGGGTATACGCTGGCCAATACTACCGTGGCCGGACTGATAGACATACTCTTCGACCTGCAAAAGCACATACGGCCCGGCGGAGAGTGCCCCCTCTTCTACCACCGCAACGTGCTCGCGCTGTTGAGCAACCGTTACCTGCAACTGTCGGGGCAAGACGAGGTGAACCGGCTGGCCAGCGACATTCGCAAGCACAACAAGGTATTTGCCTCGCAAGAAGAACTGGGGGTAACCCCGCTGCTGAAACATATCTTTGCCGATCTGAAAAATGCCGACGAGGCGTGCGAATATCTGCTCTCGCTGCTGGTCATGCTCCAAAGCGAACTCGACGATGCCGACGAGAAGGCCGAGAATGGATCCAACAACCTCTCGGTCATAGCTCTCGAACGCGAATTCATATACCACTATTATCTGGCCGTAAACCGGCTGAAAGGCATCATGCAGGAGAACGGCATCGAAATGAATGTCGCCACATTTTTCAAACTGCTGAAAAAACTTACTGCCGGCATCGCCATTCCCTTTGAGGGTGAGCCCCTGTCGGGCCTCCAAATCATGGGCGTACTCGAAACCCGCGCACTCGACTTCGAAAATGTCATCATACTCTCGATGAACGAAGGCATTTTCCCGGTCAAGAAAGTGGCCCCGTCGCTCATACCCTACAACCTGCGCAAGGGCTTCGACCTGTCGACCACGGAACACCAGGACAGCATATATGCCTACTACTTCTACCGGCTGATAAACCGGGCAAAAAACGTATACCTCCTCTACGATACCCGCACCGAAGATATGGCCAGTGGCGAGGTGAGCCGCTATGTCTACCAACTGAAATACCACTACCGTCTCCCCATAAACGAGCATATCGTGGGCTACCCCGTCATGGCCCGGAAGAGCCGTGCCATCACCGTGCCCAAAGACGAGTATGTACAGTCGCAACTCCGTCGCTATTTCAAGGGAGGCGACCGACACCTGTCGGCCAGCGCCATCAACACCTACATCAACTGTCCGTTGCAGTTCTACCTGAGCTATGTCGAGAATTTCCAGGAAAGCGACGAAGTCGAAGAAGGTATCGATGCCGGAGTCTTCGGCAGTATCTATCACGGTGTGATGCAGCGCATCTACGACCGCATGACCGGAGTGGTCATACAGGCCGAGGCACTCAAAGCCGCCGAGCGCGACGACAAGCTCATCACCTCTTTCATCGAAGAGGCTTTTGCCGAGAACTACTTCAAGACCAAGCAGCCGAAACCGCTCACCGGGCAGAACTATCTCGTGGGCGAGGTCATACGCAAGTATGTAAAAAAGACCCTCGCCGTAGACCGCGCATTCACCCCCTTTACCTACCTCACCTCCGAACGGCTCATAAAGCGCGTACACCCGCTCGGCGACGGCAGGGAGATACAGTTGAAAGGGTTTATCGACCGCATCGACTCCACGGCAGGCAAGATGCGCATCGTCGACTACAAGACGGGAAAAGACAAAACCGACTTCAAAAGTATCGAAGAGCTGTTTGACAAGGAGAAGAAAGAGCGGCGCAAAGCCATCATGCAAGTGTGCATGTATGCCATGATGGTTACCGATGAAGACAGACCCGAGACGGCTATCGTGCCGGCCATCTATCAGGTGCAGGAACTCTTCTCGGCGTCGACATTCGACCCCGGCATCAAAATGGGGTATTCGCCGCTCGACGACTACGCCACAATCGACCAGCCGTTCCGCCAGGCATTCAACGCCTGCCTGCAAGAGATATTCGACCCCGACACACCGTTCACCCAATCGGTGCGCATGGGCGACGACGGCCCCTGCGCCTATTGTCCGTTTGCCGCCATCTGCCAGCAGTCGGCCACATAAAAACGGCATTTATCGACTCCCGTTTTCCTGCTTGCGGTATTCCATTGGCGACAGATGCATATATTTCTTAAAGAACTTGCAGAACGACGATTGGTCGGCAAACGAAAGCTGCTCGGCAATCTGCTGTACCGAGAGCTGGTCATCATCGAGATACTTTATCGCCGTGTGTAAAATCTCTTCACAGATTGCCGTGTGAGGTGTTTTCCCGTATACTCCTTTGACAATACGGGTAAGATGTTTGGCCGATATACACAACTTATCGGCATAAAACATTGTATTATGCTCATAATGTGCATATTGTTGCACAAGTTTCATAAATTCCATCGTCAGGAACTCCTGCTTGCTCACCACATAACGTTGCATCTCCTCTTTCTCGCGTGCATACAGAATGTTACCCAATTCGCACATGAAACAAAGGAAATAATAATACACAAGCTCCACCCGGTAACAATGGCGCAAGTTGGCCAAAGTTCCGGCCAGCAAAGAGAAACTCTGCTCCACCACATTACATTCTTCGGGAGTAAACGACATCACGGGAGAGTGCATCGTCTTCATCAGGTGATCTTCGGGTTCCAGCCGTTTGTTTTTCAGACACTCTCTGGCAAATTCATACTTAATCAACAGACAATGTACAACCAGGTCGCGACTCATGTCAACCAGCGTAACAGGCAACCTTTCCAACAATGCATCGACAAACGAACCGCTTTTTATCTCCTGCAACGCACCGTCAATCTGCAACAGCAAACTTCCCCGACTCACCAGGATAAACATTCGGCATCCCTCAATCTGACAATTCTTCAACCGGGCCAGGTCGACGGCCGACAATAACAACAATCTGTCGGGCAAAAATTGCGACGGCGAAAACATCGGGAATAATTCCTTTATGTCCATCTTTTTCTGAATTTACGAGCAAAGATAAAACTACCATGTCTTAAATGAACAATATGATGCGAAAAATAGACATATTGTTTCATAAATAAAACTAATGGTGAGCAATATGGACAAATGTATGTGCCTTTTATACAAATTGACTTCATCTCATTGTTTCTACTTTCGCCTCAGATATTAATTAAATTAAGAAAAATGAGACTCAAAAACAGTATTGCACTCGGACTTTTTCTCGCTTTGGTATGTCCGGCCTGCAAACAAAACAAAAACGTACAACAAGGAGCGGGTAACGACTATCCGCTGTTGACACTGACACGTGAAGACCGAAAACTGTCGGTCAAATATTCGGCTGTCATTGAAGGTAAGCAAGACGTGGAAATACGGCCGCAAGTATCGGGCTTCATTACCGATGTTCGGGTAAAAGAAGGTGCGTATGTAAACAAAGGCGACATTCTCTTTGTCATCGACCAGGTTCCCTATCAGGCAGCGTTGCAGAAAGCCGAAGCCAACGTTGCATCGGCCGAAGCCAACCTGGCCATCGCACGGCAGACATTGGAGGGGAAACAACTGCTATACGACGAAAAAGTCGTTTCGGACTTTGAACTGCGTACCGCCGAAAACAATTACCGGACGGCCTGTGCCTCTTTATTACAAGCTCAGGCCGAAAAACGAGATGCCGAAAACAACCTCTCCTATACCGAAGTGCGAAGTCCGGTAAACGGGTATGCCGGTATGACCAATTTCCGTGTCGGTGCCCTGGTAAGCTCGTCGATGAGTGATCCGCTCATTCGGGTATCGGACAATTCCCAGATGTATGTCTACTTCTCCATGTCGGAGAAACAGATACTTTCCTTGACCGCCCGATATGGCTCTCTGGACAAAGCCCTGGAAGCTTTTCCTGCCATATCGTTGGAGCTGAACGACGGATCGACCTACGAACGTGAAGGAAAAATCGATGTCATAAGTGGTATCATAGACAAAACTACCGGCAGCGTGAGTCTGCGCGCCGTATTTGACAACCCCAACCGTCGATTGTTGAGTGGGGGCGCAGCCAACGTAATCATACCTTACGAAAAGACCGATTGTCTCGTTATTCCGCAGGGTGGTACCTACGAGATTCAAGACCGCATCTTTGCCTATAAAGTGGTAGACGGGAAAGCGGTATCCACCCCCATAGAAGTTTTCAGCATCAACAATGGAACCGAATACATTGTCGAGACGGGCTTGCAAGAAGGCGATGTCATTGTGTCAGAAGGTGCCGGTTTGCTCAAAGACGGGACCATAGTGGCTACCGTAAAAGAATAGGAGGAACGACTTATGAAACTGCAATATTTCATCGACAGACCGATATTATCGATTGTCATTTCGGTCGTCATACTTGTAGCCGGATTAATCGGACTGAATGCCCTGCCGGTAGAACAGTATCCCGACATCGCTCCACCTACTATTCGTGTCTCGGCCACATACAGCGGTGCCAATGCCGAAACGGTCCAGAAAAGTGTTATCGTTCCTCTTGAAGAGGCCATTAACGGCGTTGAAAACATGACCTACATGACCTCGACCGCCAGCAACACGGGTAGCGCCGAAATTACTGTCTATTTCAAGCAAGGAAGCGACCCCGATATGGCAGCCGTCAACGTTCAGAACAAGGTATCGACAGCCACCTCTCTCCTACCGGCCGAAGTTACGAAAGTGGGCGTTACGACAATGAAACGGCAAAGCAGCATGCTGAAAATATTCGGACTTTACAGTCCGAACGGCACTTACGACGAGACCTTTCTCACCAACTATCTCAACATCAATATCAAGCCTCAGATTCAACGTATCTCGGGTGTAGGCGAGGTCAACGTCATGGGTGGAGACTACGCCATGCGCATCTGGCTCAAACCCGATGTCATGGCTCAATATGAGCTGGAACCCGGCGACATAGAGACGGCACTCTCCCATCAAAACATTGAAGCCTCGACAGGCTCTATCGGTGAAGACTCCAAAAACATCTATCAATACACGTTGAAATACCGTGGACGGCTGGAAACCGAAGAAGAGTTTGAAGAAATCGTCATCAAAGCCTACGACGACGGACGAGTTCTGAAACTGAAAGATATTGCCACCGTAGAATTGGGCTCCCAAAGCTACACCTATACCGGCAGCATAAACGGTAGACCGGGAACTACATGTATGATAAATCAGACGGCAGGGACCAACGCCAACGAAATCATTACCGAAATCGACAAATACCTCAGTGAGCTGAAAGAGACCCTCCCCAAAGACATGGAAATTGCCGAACTGATGAGTACCAAAGATTTTCTCGATGCTTCCATAAATGAAGTCATCAAGACTCTGCTCGAAGCAATATTCCTTGTCGTACTGGTCGTCTATTTCTTTTTGCAAAATCCACGATCGACGCTGATTCCCACCATAAGCATATTTGTCTCTCTGATAGGAACCTTTGCCTTCTTGTATATGGCAGGGTTCAGTATCAATCTCCTGACCCTCTTTGCGCTTGTGCTGGCCATCGGAACCATCGTCGACGATGCTATTATTGTGGTAGAAGCTGTTCAGGTGCGATTCGACGAAGGCTACCAGTCGCCCTACAAAGCCTCGATAAGTGCCATGAGTGGCATCTCTTCGGCCATCGTTACGTCGACTCTTGTATTTATGGCCGTATTCGTTCCGGTGTCATTCATGGGTGGGACTTCGGGAGTTTTCTACACCCAGTTCGGCATTACCATGGCCGTAGCCGTCGGCATCTCGGCCATCAATGCTCTTACGCTCTCACCTGCCCTTTGTGCCTTGATACTTCGGCCTAACGAAATTCTTGTCGATGGGAAGAAACCCGAATTTTCTACGCGGTTCAGATTGGCATTCGATTCAGCATTCAAGCGTATCGTATTAAAATATAAAAGTGGTGCCAAATTCTTCATCAAGCGGAAATGGTTGGCCTGGGGTGCCTTTGCCATCGCTGTTGCAGGGTTGTTTTACTTGATGAATACGACCAAAACCAGTCTGGTACCATCGGAAGATACCGGATCTATCTTTATCAGTCTGGATGCAGCAGCCGGGAACACTTTGGCCGAAACATCTGAAATTATGGATCAAGTAGTGAAAGAATTACAAGAAATTCCGCAAATCGATAATTCCAGCATGGTGGCCGGATTCGGTATGGGCTCGGGCAGCGGGGCTTCACACGGTATGTTTATCATCAAATTGAAACATTGGGACGAACGGCAAGACGAGAAAAGTAATGTTGATGCTATTTCGGCCGAAATATACCGAAGGACTTCTCACATCAAGAATGCCAACATATTCGTTTTCTCTCCACCTATGATTGCCGGCTACGGTACAGGAAACAGTTTTGAGCTCTACCTGCAAGACCGTTCGGGAAAAGGCATTGACGCATTAAGTCAAGTAACGAATCATTTTTTAGAAGAGTTAAACAAACGTCCCGAGGTGCAAATGGCCTATACCTCATTCAGTGCAAAATTTCCACAATACCGGGTTGATGTCGACGAAGCACAATGCCAGCGGGCCGGAATAACTACGGAAAGTGTTCTCGATGTGCTTTCGGGCTATTTGGGCAGCATCTACGCCTCAAACTTCAACCGTTTTACCAAACTTTACAGAGTAATTATCCAGGCTCCGTCGGAAAGTCGCGAGAACATGCAATCGTTGGACAACATCTACATCAAGACCAGTGGCGGAATGGCACCCATCAGCCAGTTTGTCAAACTGTCAAAAACATACGGAGCCGAATTATTAACGAGATTCAATATGTTCTCATCTATCAATGTAATGGGTATGCCGGCCGACGGTTACAGCTCGGGCGATATTATCAACGCCGTAAAAGAAGTTGCCGCCGAAACACTCCCGACCGGATACGGATATGAGTTCTCGGGTATGACTCGTGAAGAAGAAGAGATGGCCGAGTCACATGACACGGTTATCATTTACGGCGTATGTATTCTATTTATTTACCTGATACTTTGTGCCTTGTACGAGAGTCCCTTTATTCCTATGGCCGTGATTCTTTCTGTTCCTTTCGGACTCATGGGAAGTTTCTTGTTTGCCCGTATGTGGGGTATTGAAAATAATATCTACCTGCAGACAGGTCTTATCATGCTCATCGGGTTACTCTCTAAAACCGCCATATTGCTGACAGAGTATGCCACCGAAAGCCGCAAGGAGGGTATGTCGCTGATACAAGCCGCCATATCGGCAGCCGGTATGCGCCTGCGACCCATCTTGATGACGGCCCTTACGATGATATTCGGCTTATTGCCCCTGATGTTTGCCTCCGGTGTAGGAGCCAATGGCAACACCTCATTGGGTGTAGGAGCCGTAGGCGGTATGTTGATAGGTACCATTGCCTTGTTATTTGTAACGCCCGACTTCTTCATCACATTCCAATATGTAGAAGAAAAAGTCATGGGAAAACGAAAAATAGACAGAAAACTATGAAACAGATATTCTTATTAACCCTCAGCATCATCGTGCTGAACAGCTGCTCCATATATCGGAATTACAGCCGGCCCGAAAATCTTCCGACCGACAGTCTGTACCGAGATATGACACGCAATGGACATTCCAACGATACATTGTCTTTGGGAGACTTGCCCTGGCAAGCCATATTCAAAGATTCAATTCTGCAAGAGTTGATTCGTTACGGACTGGCAAACAACACCGATATGCAGGTTGCTTTGCTTCGTGTTGAGCAGGCTCAGGCTCAATTAAAAGCTGCACGTCTCGCATTCTTGCCCTCTTTGACCCTCTCTCCCAATGGCACCCTGTCGCATCAAGCCGATAACGGTACTTCAAAGACCTACGAACTGCCGGTGCAGGCCAGTTGGGAAGTCGACCTTTTCGGTAATCTGCGCAACGCCAAGAAAGAGACGCAAGCCTCCTTGCTCCAACAAGAAGCTTATAAACAAGTGGTACAATCGGAATTGATTGCCACCATCGCCAATGACTACTATACGCTATTGATGCTGGACGAACAAATTACCATCAGCCAATCTACTCTCTCGATATGGAAAGAACAAATCCGAACCATGGAAATATTGTTCAAGACCGGCGAAGAGACAGAAAATGCCCTCACCCAAAACAGGGCCAGTCTCTATGAACTGGAAGCGACTCACAACGATTTGTTACGGCAACAGCGAGAGGCCGAGAATGCTTTGTGTACCGTATTGGGTATTCCCTCTCAAAACATACAGAGAGGTGTATTGGCAGAACAATATGTCCCGGACACATTGACTGTGGGTATTCCCGTGCGACTGTTGTCGAAGCGCCCCGATGTGGTTCAGGCCGAAATGGAGCTGGCCGCTGCCTATTACAGCACCAATCAAGCTCGTTCGGCTTTCTATCCCAACCTGACATTATCGGGAAGCGCCGGCTGGACCAATGCACTCGGAGAGATTGTAACCAATCCGGGCAACTGGATTCTTTCGGCTATCGGCTCTCTGACCCAACCCATCTTCAACCGGGGACGATTAGTTTCAAATTTGAGGGTTTCAAAAGCCGAAGAAGAGATTGCACGACTAAACTATAAACAAGCCCTATTGGAAGCCGGACAAGAGGTCAATGATGCTCTTTATGCCACAGAATCATCCCGAAAAAGTCTATCTTTTCATCAACTCCAATGTAAAGAACTGGAACGGACAGTGACAACCTCGGAACGCCTCTATCTCACAGGAAATGCCACTTATCTCGAAGTGCTTACCGCTCGACAGACACTATTGACAGCCCAATTAAATGTCGTTACCGACCGGTTCACCCAACTGCAATCGGTCATCAATCTGTACAAGGCTTTGGGCGGAGGCAGTCAATAAAAAACGGCATAACATATGTCAGAACTGCCAGCACGACAAAGCATCTATCTCTGTCTTGATGTGGACTGCCTATAAAACAGTCCACATCTTTTGTTCACTCTGATTTACATATACAAACAAGGGGGTGCAAATAAATGCATCCCCTTGTCTATTATAATAGAATGACCGAATCAATAAGCTCTGGCGAAGAGTACACGGCGGGCCGACTGACGACCGGTTACCATGCAGACACCCGGCGTGGTATCACCTTCGAGAGGTATGCAGCGTATCGTGGCCTTGGTTTCTTCCTTAATACGGGCTTCGGTTTCAGGCGTTCCGTCCCAATGGGCAAGAATGAAACCACCCTCTTCGATTTTTTCTTTGAACTCGTCGTAAGAATTTACCTCGATAATGTGTTTTGTACGGAAATCGTAGGCTTTCTTATAAATATTGCTTTGTATCTCTTCGAGCAAATCTTTTACATATTGCTCGATATTGTCGCAAGTACGGGTCTCTTTCTCCAACGTATCCCGACGCATCACCTCGACCGTATTGTTTTCGAGGTCACGGCCACCGATGACCAGACGCACGGGAACACCCTTCAACTCGTAATCGGCAAATTTGAATCCGGGACGCTTATTATCGGCATTGTCATATTTAACCGAAATACCCAGTGCCTGCAAGGCCTTGACGATACCCGATACTTTTTCATCGATTTGTGCAAGTTGTTCGAGACTCTTGTAGATGGGCACAATGACCACCTGTATAGGCGCCAAATGAGGCGGCAACACCAGACCGTTGTCGTCGGAGTGCGACATGATAAGAGCACCCATCAATCGGGTCGATACACCCCACGAGGTGGCCCACACATATTCGAGCTGGTTGTCCTTATTGACAAACTGCACATCAAATGCCTTGGCAAAGTTCTGTCCCAGGAAATGTGAAGTACCCGACTGCAAGGCTTTTCCGTCCTGCATGAGAGCCTCGATGGTATAGGTTTCCAATGCTCCGGCAAACCGCTCGCTGGCCGACTTCACACCTTTGATAACTGGCATGGCCATATACTTCTCGGCAAAATCGGCATATACGTTAAGCATCTTTACAGCCTCTGTCTCTGCCTCTTCTCGGGTAGCATGAGCCGTGTGTCCCTCTTGCCAGAGAAACTCCGCCGTACGCAGGAAAAGTCGTGTGCGCATCTCCCAACGCACCACATTGGCCCATTGGTTACAAAGGATAGGCAGGTCGCGATAAGACTGTATCCAGTTTTTATAAGTGCTCCAAATAATAGTCTCGGATGTGGGACGAATGATAAGCTCTTCTTCAAGACGGGCTGCCGGGTCGACAACCACGCCCGAACCGTCGGATGCATTTTTCAACCGATAGTGAGTCACTACGGCACACTCTTTGGCAAAGCCCTCAACGTGTTCGGCTTCACGGCTCAGATAAGACTTCGGTATGAGCAAGGGGAAATAGGCGTTTACATGCCCGGTTGCCTTGAACATATCATCGAGCTGTCGCTGCATTTTTTCCCATATGGCATATCCATAAGGTTTTATCACCATACAACCGCGCACGGCCGATTGCTCGGCCAAGTCGGCTTTAACGACCAAATCGTTGTACCACTGTGAGTAATTCTCACTGCGTTTGGTCAACTCTTTTAATTCTTTTGCCATTATTATGTTTATTATTATTTTTCTTGCACAAAGATAGGCATAAATGCCGAATATGTGAAGCGCTTAGCGGGAATTGAAACGATTTTATCTCACCATTCCTTCTCGTTGCATTACCGCCGTGAGGCCAATCTCTCGGCCCACGAAGTAGTAGGAATGAACCATATCTCGACACGACGGTTCTTTTCCCGCCCTTGGTAGGTATTGTTTCTCGCTATCGGCTCAGCATCTCCCATACCAAAAGGTACTATGACAGTTGTTGCCTTAATATTCTGTTTCAACGCTTCGACCACTGCATCGGCTCTTTGTTGGGAAAACCGGACAATATTGGTCGAAGTCCCGGTATTAGCGGTATGCACCGAAACAACGATATGAAAATTGTCAGCATCAGGAAAAAGTTTTATTCCTCTTTTCAGCCATTCCATACCTCCATCAGAAAGTACCGTATCATTGGAACAGAATACCTCTGATGCCGGGAATATCACACAAGCCACAACACTATCGCGCATGGCAACCACACAACCCGGGAAAAGTTCTTGCAGTTGCGACAGTCTTTTTTGCATGTTCTTCCGCACAAATGGCTTGGTTTTTGGCGATAGCGTCAACTCTGTCATATAGGCTCCTCGACTACTGACATTTTGGATTGTCGGCTCCACCACTTTCTCTTTTGAAGCCGCAAAAAGTGCGGGAGAAAAAATACAGCACCCCGACACGAAGAGGCACAATGCGAATAAGCGTTTCATAACAAGTTTAATCCTCAAAAATACCCAAAGAGTCGCAATAGTCCAATTCGCCCTCAACTACTGTGGTTATATCGTCATCGCTTAACGAATAGATTTTTTCTTTGCGAGTTTTGGAGATGACATACTCGATTAACTCGTCATCGGCAATTTCTACAGCCTCTTCTTTATCCTCGTCGAGAAGGCCACGCGACTCATAATATTCATACATCAGGTCAATAATGTAATTTATCTGGTCATCGTCGAGAGCCAACGAAGGATTATGTTTACGAATGAACTTTACGGCTTCGTCTTCGTCATAAGCCAATAAATCGTTTTTTTCAGTTGCCATATTTTTTGTTTTTATGCGGTGTAAAGATACGCACGAAAGCTTGTTCGGCCAATATGTCTGTCAAATATTTTTCGGTTTCCCGGCTTTCTGTCCCGCCAATTCGGCATCGAGTTGAGCCCTCGACTTACTCTGGGTCACAAAATATACTCCGGAGAATATCAGTAATACTGCCACACCTATCGAAAGAGAGAAAGCACTCAGTCCTACCGCAACCGAAACAATGGTAGCAACGACTGGCTGAGCATAGTTGTACATACTGATGATAGTCGGGCGCAACAGGTGCTGACCGGTAGTCATAAAAAGATATGACAGGAATGTTGCCCCGAAGACCACAAATGCGAGACGCCAATAAATGGAAAAAGGCAAAGCAAGATAATCGACAGCCAATATCTCTTTATAAGAGAATGGAAGGAAACATATCGAAGCATAGAGGAACAGCCACTTGCTCACCGTTACAGGAGAGTAGCGGGATATGAGATTCTTGAAAAGAGTAAGATAAATACAGAAACTAACTTGCGCCAAGAGACACAGTATATCACCCAAAGCGTTGTCGGAGCCTGAACCGCCGTGCGACGAAGCATTACCAAGAATAAGAATCAAGGCTCCAGAGACGCCCAATACGGTACCGATGACCTTTTTCCAGGTAATGGGTTCACGCAAAAACAAAGCCGAAAGTATCATCGTAATGATTGGTGGCATGGAGGTTATGATAGATGCATCGACCGGCGATGTAAGCGACAGGCCGAAGATAAACATTCCTTGATTGAAAACGATGCCAAACAGTGATGCAAACAGAAGCAGGAATTTATCTCTGTTGGTTATGTGTTCACGTGGAAGAAATATTGAAAGAGCCCAAAATGCCAAGCAAGCGCCCAGCATACGATAAGCGGTAACGGCCGTGGCCGACACTGCGGCAAGAGCCTCTTTTCCAATAGGGGCATTCAGCCCCCAAATAATATTGGCGGCCAGCAAAGCGACATGGCCTTTCCACGAAAAATCACTTGTTTTCATTCGGAATCAATACTTATTAAAAACCGCTGCAAAGATAGTGTGAAAGTATTTTCAAAGCCTCTTTCTTACCTAAATTCTATTGCCCTGATAATGTGAATTAAATAAAAAAATAGCGGGCAGCAAACGCTGCCCGCTATTATAATTGGCTGATTAGTTGCGGAATATCAAGCCCGACGCATCAGCATCGATAACAATAGGTTTGGTCTTATCGACTTTCTGTGCCAACAAGTCTTTGGACAACTGGTTGAGCACATAACGATGTATGACACGTTTTACAGGTCTTGCACCGAATTCGGGATCGTAACCTTGTCGAGCGATAAAATCAAGAGCGGCCGATGTAACTTCGAGTTTTACATCATTAGAAGCCAAGAGTTTCTCGACATTGTGCAACTGCATCGAAACAATTTCGCGGATTTGCGCTTCGTTCAACGGGGTGAACATAATCGTTTCATCGATACGGTTGAGGAATTCAGGACGGATAGTCTGTTTCAACATTTCCAAAACCTGACTTTTCGTCTTCTCGGTAATTTCCTCTCGGTTATTGTCGTTGAGATGTTCAAAATTTTCACGTATCAATTGCGATCCCATATTGGATGTCATTATGATAATCGTGTTTTTGAAGTTTACCAACCGACCTTTGTTATCGGTCAGACGACCATCATCAAGCACCTGTAACAAGATGTTGAAGATATCGGGGTGCGCTTTTTCTATCTCATCGAACAATACGACCGAATAGGGTTTACGTCGAATGGCTTCGGTAAGTTGTCCGCCCTCTTCATAACCGACATATCCGGGAGGCGAACCGATAAGACGGGTAACACTGAACTTGTCTTGATATTCACTCATATCAATACGTGTCATCATGTTCTCATCGTCAAAGAGGTATTCGGCCAACGCTTTGGCCAACTCGGTCTTACCTACACCGGTTGTTCCCAAGAAGATGAACGAACCAATGGGTCGACGCGGGTCACTCAATCCGGCACGACTACGACGCACCGCGTCGGCTACAGCCTGTATGGCTTCGTCTTGCCCTACCACACGTTTGTGCAACTCCTCTTCAAGATGCAACAACTTATCTTTCTCGCTTTGCAACATCTTCTTTACGGGAATGCCCGTCCAGCGAGATACTACATCAGCGATATCATCGGCATCGACCTCTTCCTTAATCATGGCCTCGCCGCCTTGCTGAGCTTTGAGTTGAGCCTGAATCTCTTTTATCTCATCTTCCTTGGCCTTGATTTTACCGTAACGTATCTCGGCAACTTTCTCGTAATTGCCTTCACGCTCGGCACGGTCGGCCTCAAAACGGAGATTTTCGATTTCGATTTTATTCTGTTGTATCTTGTTATGCAGGTTTCGTTCGGCCTCCCATTTAGCCTTGTAACGGGTCTCCTCCTCTTTCAAGTCGGCAATCTCCTTGGAAAGTGAAGAGAGTTTTACCTCATCGTTTTCACGTTTGATGGCTTCTCGCTCGATTTCAAGTTGCTTGATACGACGCGATATCTCATCCAACTCCTGGGGCACTGAGTCGATTTCAAGACGCAACTTGGCAGCGGCTTCATCCATTAGGTCAATGGCCTTATCGGGCAGGAAACGATCGGTAATGTAACGTTCCGACAACTTCACGGCAGCGATGATGGCATCATCTTTAATACGTACCTTGTGGTGGTTTTCATACCGCTCTTTCAATCCACGCAGGATAGAAATAGTACTCAACTCATCAGGTTCATCGACCATGACAATCTGGAAACGACGTTCCAACGCCTTATCTTTCTCAAAGTACTTTTGGTACTCATCAAGAGTGGTGGCACCGATAGCCCGCAGTTCTCCACGTGCCAATGCAGGTTTCAGAATGTTGGCGGCATCCATGGCACCTTCGCCTTTACCGGCTCCTACAAGCGTGTGTATCTCATCGATGAAAAGAATAATCTCGCCATCGGCTTGTATCACCTCATTGACAACGGCTTTGAGTCGTTCTTCAAATTCGCCTTTATACTTGGCACCGGCAACCAACGCACCCATATCAAGCGAGTAAATCTGCTTTGTTTTCAGATTTTCAGGTACATCACCGCGCACGATACGATGAGCCAATCCCTCGGCAATGGCCGTTTTACCGGTACCGGGTTCACCAATAAGGATAGGGTTGTTCTTGGTACGACGGCTCAGAATCTGCAGCACACGACGAATTTCATCATCACGACCGATAACAGGGTCGAGTTTACCCGAACGAGCACGCTCGTTCAGATTAATGGCATATTTACTCAATGAGTTGTAGGTCTCTTCGGCCGAAGCATCTTTCACCTTCTGCCCTTTACGCAACTCGTCAATAGCCAGTCCCAACTCTTTCTCAGCCACACCGGCATCAATAAGCAGTTTCGATGCCGTGCACGAAGTCTGCAAGATTGCCATTATGATAGCTTCCAACGGGACGAATTGGTCGCCCAATTTGGCAGAATAATCGACAGCCTTCTGTAAAGCGGTGTTACTCTCCCGACTGAGATAGGGCTCACCTCCGCTCACTTTGGGCAGCGTTTCCAACTCCCTTTCGAGCGACGATTTCAAAAGTGCGGTATTCACGCCCATTTTCTGGAACAGATACCCCACAACACTCTCGCCCACATCCATGACGCCAAGCAGCAGATGGGTAGGCTCGATAGACTGCTGGTTGCGCCGCGTAGCCATATCGATAGCCTTCTGCACCGCCTCTTGCGACTTGATGGTAAAATTGTTAAAGTTCATATCTTGTTCTCCTTTCTTTTATTTCATTCTTTTATCATCTTTTCTGCAAAGCCGATGCCAAAAAAGGTTTACCGCCATTTATTCTGTTTCTGAACCTGTTAAAATGACAAAACGACAGAAAAAAATTTCTATCAAACCCCAACCGTTTTATCTATTGCCTGTTGAACCTTCTACCATACGCTGACATTTTGACCGTGATACGGTCGGCATTCTCGACATTCTTATCACCTGTAACACGTTTTAAAGGGGCAAGGTTGTAGCAAAGGCAAGAAAAAATTATCTTTGCAAGGTATTTCTTCGTCATATGGACTTTATCTTACAATATACCGACCCACAAAGCAATGCTCGCGCCGGTCTTATCACTACCGACCACGGGACGATAGAGACACCCATATTCATGCCTGTAGGGACAGTGGGCAGCGTCAAAGCAGTACACCAACATGAGTTGCGCGACGACATAAAGGCCCAAATCATATTGGGGAATACCTATCATCTCTACCTGCGTCCTGGCCTCGATATCCTCGAACGGGCCGGAGGTCTACACAAATTTAACGGTTGGGAAAGACCTATACTGACCGACAGTGGCGGCTTTCAGGTATTTTCATTGTCGGGCATACGCAAACTTACCGAAGAAGGAGTACAGTTCCGCTCCCATATCGACGGGTCGAAACATCTTTTCACACCCGAAAACGTTGTTGACACGCAACGCATCATCGGAGCCGACATCATCATGGCTCTCGACGAATGCACCCCAGGAGATGCCGACTATACTTATGCCCGCAAATCGCTTTCGCTCACCCAAAGGTGGCTCGACCGAGGTTGGAAGCATATGAACGAGACCGAAGGGAAATATGGTTACCGGCAAGCCTTCTTCCCCATTGTGCAGGGTTGCGTATATCCCGAGTTGCGCCGCGAAGCCGCCCGGCACGTTGCCGACCTGGGTGCCGACGGTAATGCCATCGGTGGCTTGGCCGTAGGCGAGCCTACCGAGAAAATGTATGAAATGATAGAGGTCGTCAACGAAATACTGCCAGTCGACAAGCCTCGTTATCTCATGGGAGTAGGCACACCGGCCAACCTGCTGGAAGCCATCGAACGAGGAGTCGATATGTTTGACTGCGTCATGCCCACCCGCAACGGACGCAACGGCATGCTCTTCACCCGCAACGGTATCATGAACATGCGCAATCGCAAATGGGCCGATGACTTCTCTCCCATCGAAGAAGGGGGCGCATCATACGTCGACGAACAATACTCCCGCGCCTACCTGCGTCACCTTTTCATTGCCGATGAGCTGCTGGCCCTTCAAATAGCCTCGATACACAATCTGGCCTTCTATCTATGGTTGGTGCGAGAAGCTCGCAAACACATCATCAATGGCGACTTTGTCTCGTGGAAAAGAGAGATGGTCGTGCGAGTAACCCAACGATTGTAATCTTTCCATACCCGGATATGATAAAAAAGATAGACCTTTATATTATACGAAAGTTTTTGGGGACATATGTGTTTGCCATTGCCCTGATTATTGCCATTGTCGTGGTTTTCGACGTAAACGAGAAACTCGATGCCTTACTCAAAGCACCGTTCAGGGCAACGATTTTTGACTATTATCTCAACTTTATCCCCTACTTTATCAGCCTGTTCAGCCCGCTGTTTACTTTCATATCGGTTATCTTTTTCACCTCCAAACTTGCCGACAATTCTGAGATTATCGCCATGTTGGCCAGTGGCATCAGTTTCAAACGGCTGCTGGTTCCTTACATGATTTCGGCCGGAATCATTGCCGGACTCAATTTCTACCTCAACAGCTACATCATACCGCCGGCTACAGCTACCCGCATAGAATTTCAAAACACCTATGTGAAAAACAAAAAGGTCGACTATGCCAGTAATATCCAACTACAAGTCGAGCCTGGTGTCATTGCCTACATCAGCCGCTACGACAACCGGACAAAAACAGGATACCGCTTTTCTCTTGAAAAATTTGACGGAAAGATTCTCCAATCGAGACTCACGGCTCAATCGGTTACCTACGACGAAAACTACCATTGGGTCGTAAAAAACTATGTAATACGCGACTTCGACGGTATGCATGAATACCTCTCTCGCGGCTCTCAACTCGACACGATTATCAGCATTGAGCCATCGGATTTTCTTATTTCCAAATACGACAGCGAACTGATGACGACTCCCGAACTGAAAACCTACATCGACCGGCAGAAACAAAGGGGTGTGGCCAACATTATCGGGTTCGAAATCGAGTATCACCGGCGTTTTGCCAACACGGCTGCGGCTTTCATACTCACCCTCATCGGCGTCTCTCTCTCCTCGCGCAAGGTCAAAGGAGGCATGGGCTTCAACATCGCCATGGGGCTGCTGCTGAGTTTCTCCTACATTCTCTTCGACATGGTGTCCTCAACCTTTGCCATATCGGGTGCCACATCACCCCAACTGGCAGTGTGGATACCCAACATTCTCTATGCCTTCATTGCCATAGGGCTATACTTCAAAGCGCCGAAATAAACGCCGGATAAAACTGGAAAAACGTTTCAGACAGGAATCTTACCTCACATTCCGCCGTAACCACTTATACTTGATGTGCAGGTAAACGTAAAGTGCCATACGGTAGAAAAAGCCCAGTCGCATACGGCCCAACCGTATGCAATAGCGCGCCTTTTTTGTCTGAGTCGGTGTCAAATTCCATCTCGACCGGTACATACGCATCAAATCGTCCATCTGACGATAACGCCCCAGCAAGAGATAGTTATCAAGGAGGTCGACATACAGTCGGGACATCAGCTCCATACAGCCATAAGCTACCATATCTTGGCCGAAACGTTCTACCATCATCTCCTGTGCTTTCAAACGGCGTTCGATAAACAATCGGTTGGTCCGTATCGTTTCACGCGTCACACTGTCGGCACGTCCTCTTTCGCGTATCGTAACAACACGATTGGCAAACAACATACGGCCAGCTTCTTTATAAAAGGAAAGGAAAAAGACCCCTTCATGTATGCGCACGCTCTCATCAAAAGGATAGCGCTTCATTATCCCAGCTTCAATACAATGTATGAAATCCCCGCTCACCCGGCCACTAAGAAAATCGACATAAGTCAACTCCTTAACAGCTCCGATGTTCATGTGCAGTGGTGCATAATCAATATCATCTGGGGCAAACATATAGTAGCGATATCCGGCATGAGTGCGTACCATATTGTCGACGTACGACAAGGCATCATCGACAAAATAATCGTCACTGTCAAGTATAATGATAAAATCTCCTTCGGCAGCTTTTATAGCCGCATTACGGGCTGCATTGGTTCCTTTATTCAGAGGGAACTCAATATATCGCACACAGTCCTGATTCGCAGCATATTCCCGACATATATCGCCTGTACGATCATCGCTCCCGTCATTAACAATAATATGCTCAATCTCCATTACGTCACAAACCTGTCTCATAACACTCTCTATGCATCGTGCTATGCAATCTTCTCGATTATATACAGGGGTGATTATGCTGTATTTCATTTTCTTTTCTTCGTTAATATTCTCTTCTTCTCGTATCGAATAAGATTCCGGAACAGAATAGCATAGAAGCGCATCATACGCTTCATTCCTTTCCCGAAAACCGACACATAAGATGCCTTCATCTCTTTATAAAGGGTCTGTCGTATGGGACTCCCTACCCAAGCATAAATACCTTGACCGACAAGACTCCGGCACTCTTTTTTTATATAATGGTAAGCCGACTTGTCTCTATCGGCATATGTTTGCATCAGCGCTCCAAGATATCGGGCTGCCACAAAATGATGAGAAGCTTTCCTTATCGCATTGGCACTGGCACAAGCCGAGGCAGGATTAATGCGATAAATATAGACCGGTTCCCGACAATAGGCTATGGTACGACAAAAAGAGAACAACTGATAAATAAAAAGACGATCTTCTGAATAGGCCAACCCTTCAATAAATCGAACGCCACTTTGTTTGATAATGTCCGAACGAAACAGATAGCCCCACAACGCCAGGTGTTTTATCGACAACAGGGTGCAAGGTACCACTTCGTCGGGCCAAGTATGAAGTACAGTCGAAACACCATCTTCATTCTTCAAGGCGTTAGCAACCACGATATCGGACTTTGTCGTACATGCCCTCTCTACAAGAAGAGCCAAAGCCCCCGGCAGTAGGCAGTCATCAGCATCGACAAATGTGACCCACTCACCAGTAGCGCAATCCAACCCGCGATTACGAGCCGCACTGACGCCTTTATTCTCTTGGCAGATAAGTCTTATACAAGAATATGCATCTTTATATGCCGACAAGATGGCATCGGAACCATCTGTACTTCCATCATTGACCAATATCAGTTCATAATCGGTATAAGACTGTGTCAATATACTGTCCAGACATTCCCGAAGATAAAGAGACGCATTATATACGGGTACTATTATCGAAATCATTACTCCATCGATTTAGCACAAATATAGAGAATGTAAGAGAGCTCTACAAAAAATTAGGAGATATATTACCTCTTACTTTTTTCTTCTGAGATGGAATTGATGCACTTTTTCTCCAAGTATGGCACGCTCAACCCGAGTTAAACCGACGGAATAGACCAACAAAAGTATCACGCACACACTCACCAGCGACGATAATAGAAAAGATGAGAAATCGGGCTTAGGTTTATATAACACAAAAAGAATTCCTAAAAACAGAGCCATAAACAAGAGAGGGACGATGACAACCTTGATATATCGATACACGTTTAATTGAATAAGAGGCAGAATAAAACGCACCCGCAACATCTGTGCCACCATCTCTACGCAGAGGTAAACGATGAAGACCGATTCGGGTCGAGCTACTCCGCTTTTGAGTAACACATACGAGACAGGCACTATCATCAGCAAGGTACAACTCTCTATAATCTGCACCTTGCGTATGCGCCCCGTGGCATGAAGCGACGTAAGCACCGAACTTTTAAGCGTTTCTACCGTCGAGATGACCAACGTAAGTCGCACAAAAGCGACCGTATACTCCGGCTCCTCTCCCAACCACAGATGCAAAATATACTCGGCATTAAGAATCACCGGAAAGCTCAACATCGACATCAGAAAGAATGCATATTTGGAACTGTACAGCACCAGTTTGTGCATGTAGTCGAGGTCTCCCGCAGCATATGACTTCGTAATCTGCGGATTCAATGCCATCTGGAAATTGGTAACGAACCGCGTTACCGCTCCCTGCACCTGCACCGAGATGGCCCGCGCCGCATTTACCATGGGCCCGAAAAATATATTCAGCAATATATTCAAGCCCTGCGTATATCCGGCAATGGCCAGGTGCCCCAACGACGTCCACCCCGAATAGGCAAACATCTCTTTGATGCGTCTCTTCTCATAAACCACCGGAGCTACACTTTCTGGAAAATGACGGCGGCAATAGAGCGAATAGCAGAGACGCACACCAAGTTGAAGTACAAGCAATAACACGGCATAGACAATCAAACGGTCGGTACTGCACCACTCAATAATGTATGCGATAGCCAAACGGGCCATTGCTTCAAAAACAGAGATATAGGCAAAAGCCTTCATCTGCTCATGGGCAATAATCAGTGCATTATATGGAGCGCTGAGTATGGTTACCATCGACGTTACCACCGAACATTGATATACCCAAAAGGCCGCTGTCATTCTGTCGGCCGGAATCACCAGTTTGTTGAACAACAGCCACAATCCAATAGTCTCAGCCAATATGAAGATGATGGCAGCAAAAAAAATCTGGATAAGACGGGTGGTGCTTACCACCCGTTGTAATTCGACTTTATTGCCACCACCCAACGCCACAGTAATATAGCGAGATGACGTCCCCGCCATAGAATCGGACACAAACAGGAAGATGGTAATGATTCCTCCCACCACATTGTACAGACCGAAATCGATATCGCCCAACGCCCGCAAGATAACCCTTGAGGTAAAAAGGCTCACCCCCATGATAAGTATCATGCGCAGGTACAGGAAGAGGGTATTGCGAGCTATGCGCTTATTGTTTTCGAGCTGCTTGTTGTCATCCATCGAGAAGAATCAGAACACGAATTTATCGAAAAAAAGCAGAAAATCAACTAACTTTCTTTGCCGACAGTTTTTCCAAGACATACACAAGGACAAAGCCTACCACCATCAGGGCAAAACCTTCCACCACAAGTTCGCTTGGCAAGATGTTGTTCTCGACGAGAGGTTTCACCTCACCATGACTATTGACATAGGTCTCCACCACCTCTTTCCACGGCCAAACTTTGTTGAGCGACCCCAACATAAAACCGGTTAAGACCGACAGTGTAATATTGCGGAAATGCTTCAATGCATAGGAGAGTACACGCGAGAAACTTGTGATACCAAGAAGCGCTCCTACGGCAAAAACGCCAAGCACGACAAAGTCCAACTTGTTAATCGCCTCCATGATGTAATAATATTTTCCCAGGAGAAGTAAGATGAAGCTTCCCGATATGCCGGGCAATATCATGGCACAAATGGCAATTGCCCCGCAAAAGAAAATAAACAGCAGGTTGGTCGATGTCTCGGCCGGTGTCGCGATGGTAATGTAATAGGCTATGGCGGCTCCTGCTATAAAGCCCAGAATCGTTTTCCAGTTCCACTCCTTAATATCTTTTGAGACAAACCATGTAGAAGCCAAGACGAGGCCAAAGAAGAAAGCCCACACCAGCACCGGTTCATTATCGAGTAAATAGGTAATAAGTTTTGCCAAAGAAAAGATACTGATAGCAATGCCTACAATCAAAGACAATAAGAAATTGGCATTAATTGCTTTCCAAAAAGCTATAAACTTTCCGGTAAACAACAATTTCAGCGAATGTATATTGATGCTTTTTATCGAGTCTATAAGTTCGTCGTAAATGCCTACGATAAAGGCTATCGTTCCACCCGAAACCCCGGGCACGACATCGGCAGCCCCCATACCTATACCTTTAAGCATGACTACGGCATAATCTTTCACGCTCCGCTTGGTAACGCCATACTCTTTCTCACTTCTTTTTTCTTCCATAAATTAAACGATATTATTTACAAGTTTGTATTCAGATTTCTTCCCAATTCGTCCCGCAACAGATTCATGATATGAGCCAGCGATTCAACCCGTTTACGATTTTCCACATCAAGCGAGTTCAATATCTCCGGATTGCTCATCAAGGCCTCTATCTCTCCTGCCAGACGCATGGCCTCATCGACATCGCCATACTTGAAATGGGCCAATGCAAGGCTCAACAGCATTTCTACATCGGTATGACGAGAGTAGTCGACCGCCTGCGTGTAATATTTAATGGCACGAAGGCGGTAACGGGATCGCTTCTCTCCGACCGATTTTACAGCCCGTAACTCCATGATTTGGCCCAGACTCTTACTGGCATACACATTCTCGGCATCAAGGGCAAGTACTTTGCCGAACTCTTTTTCGGCATCGTCAAGCCGATTTTCATACATATCTATCTCGGCATTAAACAGTAGAGCATCGATGTGGCAGGAATCTACTTCGAGCGCTTTTTTCAGAGCTTCTCGTGTATGGGGTATATCGTTAAGACTATAATAATTAGTAGCCAGTTGATAATATAGATCGGCATTCGGATAGTCGGCATATTGTATGGCCAAGAGCAACGAATCAATAGCCTTTTCATACATCTCCATGTGGGCATAGCAGGCTGCCAGCATGGCATGGGCCATACTCTTGTCGCCGGCCATTTCGAGTACCTCGTCGAATATGTGCATGGCGGCCTGAAATTCGCCTTTGTCATAAAGACAACAGCCTTTCGATATCATCGTCTCGACATGATTCTCGTCTATGGCCAAGGCAAAATCGCAGGCTTCTATGGCTTCGTCGTATTTTCCCTGCAATGCCAACAGACGGGCCAAGTCGAACCAATCGGCGTGAGAATAGGGATTCCTGTCGAGCAACTGGTTGTATATGGAAATGGCCTCATCGTTCTTCTGCTGGTCTTCATAGATATGGGCCAACTCACGCATAAGCGCATCTTTCTCTTTGGGAAGGCGGCGACAAGCTTCTTCGATAAACGAATAGGCATCATCGAGACAATCATAATCCAGGAACAGGTCTATTACATCAAGGCATATGTCGAGTGACAATTCGTCGGAATCAAGCAACTCTCGGATACAGCCCACAGCCTTCATAAACTGTGAACGTATAAGTGATATCTCTGCCTGAATAAGAAGAGCATCTACCGTATGGCTTTGCACAGCAGCCATCTGTTCCTCAGCTTCATCGATACGGTCGAGGCATAACAAATAACCACCGCGGCGCACCAACAACTCGGGATTGCCCGGGTGTAATTCCAATCCATATTCGATGACATCAAGGGCTGCCTGGTATTGTTCCGATAGCTCATATTCATAGGCGATGTCCTCTATGTCTTCGGCATCGAAATAACAACGTTCTCCCTTACGAAGCATATCTTCATAACGACGTATCAATTCTGAATCGATTTCTTCATTATCCATAAATACCCATTTTTACGACAATACCGGAGCAAAACGAAAAAATATTTCCGTATTGCTCCGGCAGGGAATAGATTGTATAACGGTTCAATGTTTATCTTTTATTTTCTCCCAACTATCTTTCAAGGAGACGGTACGGTTGAAAACCAAATGTCCCGGGGTCGTATCGGGGTCGACTGAGAAATAACCGATACGCTGGAATTGATAGTGGTCGCCACATTTTGCCGTCTCGGCCAAATAGGGCTCGATATAGGCTTTTACGACCTTCAACGAATCGGGATTCAAAAGCTCTCTGAAATCCTTCTCTTTCTCCTCGGCCGGATTTTCGACCATGAAAAGACGGTCATACATGCGCACTTCGGCTTCGACCGCATGACGTGCCGACACCCAATGCAACGTACCTTTCACCTTGCGGTTGCTCTCGGGCAATCCGCTGCGGGTGGCGGCATCGTATTCGCAATATATTTCCTCGATTTCCCCGGCCTCGTTTTTCTTGCAACCGGTACATTTCACGATATAAGCCGATTTGAGTCGCACCTCTTGTCCCGGCGTCATACGGAAAAATTTCTTGGGCGGATTCTCCATGAAATCTTCCCGTTCGATGTAAAGCTCCCGAGTGAAAGGCATCGAGTGCACTCCGGCTTCGGGCTTCTCGGGATTGTTTTCGGTATCAAGGTATTCGATTTGGTCTTCGGGATAGTTCGTAATGACCAGTTTCACAGGATTGACCACAGCCGCCACGCGATTGGCGTTTTTGTTGAGGTCTTCGCGTATGCTGTGTTCGAGCAACGCCACGTCGATGAGACCGTCGAATTTGGTGTAGCCGATTTTGTCGACAAAATTGCGTATCGACTCAGGGGTGTACCCGCGACGGCGCAATCCGCAGAGGGTCGGCATGCGGGGGTCGTCCCAACCGCTCACGAGTTTCTCTTGCACGAGCTGCAACAATTTGCGCTTGCTCATCACCGTATAGGTGAGATTGAGGCGGTTGAACTCGATCTGTCGCGGGCAATAGCTCTCGTCGGCAAGGAATTTCACGAACCACTCATACAGGGGGCGGTGTACTTCAAACTCCAACGTACATATCGAGTGGGTCACCCCTTCGAAATAGTCCGACTGTCCATGGGCGAAATCGTACATGGGATATACGTTCCATTTCGTTCCCGTACGGTGATGCGGGTGCTTGATGATGCGATACATGATCGGGTCTCGCATGTGCATGTTCGAAGAGGCCATGTCGATTTTTGCGCGCAATACCATCGAACCTTCTTCAAACTCACCTTTGTTCATGCGTTCAAAAAGGTCGAGATTCTCTTCTATGGGGCGGTCGCGATAAGGGCTGCTCACACCGGCTTGGGTGGGGGTACCTTTCTGCTGGGCAATCTGCTCCGAGGTCTGCTCGTCGACATAGGCATAGCCCTCTTTTATCATGCGTATGGCCAAATCATACAATTTGGGAAAATAATCCGATGCATAATAGAGACGGTCTCCCCAATCGAAGCCCAACCAATGTATATCTTCCATGATGGAATCGACATATTCCACATCTTCACGGGCAGGGTTGGTGTCATCGAAACGCAAATTGCAGGTTCCGCCAAATTTCTCGGCAATGCCAAAGTCCATACATATCGCTTTCGCATGGCCTATATGCAAATAGCCATTCGGCTCGGGCGGGAAACGGGTATTCAACCGACCTCCGTTTTTGCCGGCAGCCAAATCGGCCTCGACAGCCAGTTCTATAAAATTCAGGCTTTTCTTTTCCTCTTCATTTTGTTCTGCTACTTGTGTCATGGTCAAAGTTTTTCTACTTGCAGATATATCACGTTTGTTTAATAGCGGCAAAGATAGCGAATAAAATCCATTTATCACATTCCTTTATTTTATTTACATCGACCCGAATACTTTTTTCCACGCTGGCCAGCATAACATGTTCCCCATAATGAAACTTTATAATCATGTAGTGGTACAATTATTTTCACTGTGAAAAAAATTTTAATCTGAATGTAACATCTTTTTCGCATTATAATATGAATTTTGCATCGTCAAATCAATGCCGAATAATATGTATAAAAACATTCTTTTGATTCTCCCGTTGTTCCTCATCTTTTCTCAACCATCTGCTTCACAACGCATCAAAGGCAGCGACACGGTTCTTCCTCTCACCCAAAAATGGGCCGAAACATTCATGCACGAATATCCAAATACATCGGTCACCGTCACCGGTGGTGGCAGCGGAGTGGGCATTTCGGCCATTATGGAAGGGACGACCGATATTGCCATGTCTTCCCGGCGCATCAAATTCGGAGAGAAAATGAAACTGAAACAAAACAGCACCGAGGTCAACGAAGTCATTGTAGCTTACGATGCATTGGCAGTAATCGTCAATCCGTCAAATCCGGTCAACAATCTCACGCGAGAAGAATTGGAGGCCATTTTTCGGGGGAAAATAACCAACTGGGAAGAAGTGGGCGGCCCCGATGCCAAAATCATCGTATATTCACGGGAAACCTCATCGGGCACATACGAATTTTTCAAAGAAAGCGTGCTGGAAAACAAGAACTACACCAACAATATCCTTTCCATGCCGGCAACAGGAGCCATCATACAATCGATAAGACAAACCAAAGGAGCCATCGGTTATGTGGGCATGGCCTACCTCAACCCTTTTGTTAAAGCCATCAACGTATCATACGACGGTGGAAAGAACTATGTTCACCCGTCGATAGAAAACGCCCGGGCAAAAAAATATCCCATCGTGCGGCCGCTTTACTATTATTACAATAAAAAAGACGAAGAAAAAGTCCGTCCTTATATACAATTCATCACATCAGAAAAAGCCGAAAACATTTCTTTGGAATTAGGATTCATTCCCGCCACATTATAAAAAATTCTATATGAAAAAATGGATTGACTATATTGCAACGCGGTTGTTTACCGTCAGCGGCTTTGTAACCAGCGCGGCCATTTTGTTGATTATTGGTTTCTTGTTTACCGAAGCAGTCGGTCTCTTCAACAATCCGATAATCGAAGACGGATATACGCTCGCCGTCAACAAAGAAAACAAAATCAAATCGTTAAGTGCAGAGCAGATAAAAAACCTCTTCGATGAAGAAATACCCAACTGGAAAGAGTTGGGAGGCGAAGACATTCCCGTGCAAACATTCCGGCTCGAAGATTTGTCCCAATATTATTCCGAAGAAGAACTCGGAGCCGAATATGAATATGCGGGGAATAAAATAGGAGACATCATTCGGCAAGAAAAGGGCATGATTGCTTTTGTCCCCAAAAACCTGGTTCAAAACGAACCCGGCATACGCTTGATTGAAGACAAAAACATTCCGGTAAAAGATGTCTTGTTGGGCAAAGAATGGTACCCCACCGCCACACCGTCACCCATTTTCGGAATCCTGCCATTGCTGTACGGAACTCTTTGGGTAAGTTTCTTTGCCATACTGATAGCTCTTCCTTTCGGGCTTTCCATAGCCATATACATGTCAGAAGTGGCCAATCCCAAAATCAGAAAAATATTGAAACCGATTATCGAACTTCTCAACGGCATACCTTCTGTCGTATATGGATTTTTCGGATTGGCCGTCATCGTTCCTTCCCTGCAAAACGTCTTCGACCTCCCTGTCGGAGAATCCGGACTGGCCGGAAGCATCGTTCTGGCCATCATGGCTCTGCCTACCATCATCACCGTTGCCGAAGATGCCATGCGCAGTTGCCCAAGATCCATGCGAGAAGCTAGTTTGGCACTCGGTTCCTCACAATGGCAAACCATATACAAGGTCGTCATACCGTTTTCGATATCGGGTATCACCTCAGGTGTCGTTCTGGGCATAGGCCGCGCCATCGGCGAGACAATGGCCGTGCTTATGGTGACCGGCAATGCGGCAGTCATACCGACATCGATCATGGAACCGCTGCGTACTATCCCCGCTACGATTGCAGCCGAATTGGGAGAAGCCCCGGCCGGAGGGGCCCATTACCAATCCCTGTTCTTGCTCGGTGTCATTCTATTCTTTATCACATTGTTCATCAACTCCTGCGTGGAAATCGTTTCGGCACGCAACAAAATAAAAAAATAGTATTATGAGTTTCAACACCACCTCTTTTATCAAACGGAGGAAATTAGCTCAAAATTCGGCATTCGCTTTATTCCGGATTTTCAGTTACAGCATTGTCGTCATACTCTTTTTTATCTTGGGATTTATCCTCATCAAAGGGTTTGGTGTCATCAACTGGGACTTTATCACCCAAGCTCCCAGCGACGGCATGACCAAGGGAGGAATCTGGCCGGCCATCGTCGGGACATTTTATTTGATGATTGGCAGCGCCATATTTGCGTTTCCCATAGGAATCATGAGCGGCATATACATGAGTGAATATGCCCGTTCGGGGAAACTGGTCAATTTCATACGGACCATGACCAACAACTTGGCCGGCATACCGTCGATTGTATTCGGCCTCTTCGGAATGGCATTTTTTGTCAATCGGTTAGATTTCGGCGACAGCATTTTGGCTGGCTCCCTTACATTGGGACTGTTGGCACTTCCCATCATTATTCGCACGACCGAAGAAACATTCAAAGACATTCCGAACCACTTCAGAGAAGGAAGCCTTGCTTTGGGTGCCACAAAAGCCCAGACCATCTGGAATGTACTGCTTCCGATGGCCACTCCCCGTGTCATAACAGGATTGATTTTGTCTCTGGGACGAGTTTCGGGCGAAACAGCTCCTATCCTATTCACTTGCGCGGCCTATTTTTTACCCAAATTACCCACGGGGATTTTTGACCAATGCATGGCCCTGCCCTATCACCTTTACGTCGTAGCCACCAGTGGAACCGACATCGAAGCCCAAGAACCCATTGCTTACGGGACGGCTTTTGTCCTCATCGTCATCGTTCTCATCATGAATCTGGCCGCCAACGGCATACGCAACCACTTCGACAAAAAAATAAAGTTAAAATAACAAACAAGAAACACCATGGACAAAATAAAGGCAACCAATGTAGATTTTTATTATGGGAATTTCCATGCCTTGAAAAATATATCCTTAACAATCCCCGAAAATCAAGTCGTGGCATTTATCGGCCCATCGGGTTGCGGAAAATCGACTTTTCTGCGTCTCTTCAACCGCATGAACGACCTGATTCCCAATACAAGGCTGACCGGCAATATCTCCATCGACGGACAAGACATCTATGACAAGTCGGTCGAAGTAGATGTTTTACGGAGAAACGTAGGCATGGTATTCCAACGCCCCAATCCTTTTCCCAAAAGCATCTTCGAGAATGTGGCCTATGGTTTGCGTGTCAACGGGGTCAAAGACAAAGAATACATTTCACACAAAGTGGAAGAAGCCTTGAAAGGTGCCGCTTTATGGGAAGAGGTGAAAGACAAGTTGAAAGAGTCGGCTTATGCTCTCTCGGGGGGCCAACAACAACGTTTGTGCATAGCCCGGGCCATGGCCGTGTCACCATCGGTTCTGCTGATGGACGAACCGGCCTCGGCCCTCGACCCCATATCGACGGCAAAAATCGAAGAACTGATATGCGAATTATGCAAGCAAACAACGATTGTCATCGTTACCCACAGCATGCAACAAGCCGCTCGCGTCAGCCACAAAACAGCATTTTTCTACTTAGGAGAAATGGTAGAATATGACGATACGAAAAAAATCTTTACAAATCCTTCCAAGGAAGCCACACAAAATTACATTACAGGACGTTTTGGATAAAATAAAAGCAATTTATTATGGTAAAATTTGTTGAAAACGAACTTATCGCGATAAAAAATGAAGTGAGTGACATGTGGTTGCTGGTGCAACAACAGCTCGAAAATGCTTTCGAAGCCTTGCGCAACCACGACGAGGAGTTGGCAAACAGCGTCGCCTCAAGAGAAAAACGGGTAAATGCATTCGATTTGAAAATCGATAGCGACATTGAAGACTTCATCGCATTGTATAATCCGGTGGCCGTAGACCTCCGTTTTATGTTGGCCATGTTGAAAATCAACAACAACCTCGAACGCATCGGCGATTATGCCGACAGCATAGCCAGGTTTGTGGTAAGAAATGCCATTTCCGATGCAGACAAGCAACTTTTCAATGCCAAAGAATTGACCGACATGTATGAACAAGTGCTGCAAATGTTCACGACAACATACAAAGCATTAGAAACGTCCAATGTATCTTTGGCCAAGTCGGTCATCGAGAAAGACGATCTTTTGGACTCTCTCAACAAAAAAGCACTCGACAAGCTGGCCGAGTATGCAAAAGATTACCCCTCGGCCATTCGGTTCTGTCTGGAAATAGCCGCCATTTTACGCAAACTTGAACGTACCGGCGACCACATCATCAACTTGGCCGAAGAAACCGTGTTTTATATCGACGCCGAAGTGTTGAAACACCTCTACTCGGCTGCGCCATCGATTCATGAAGATTGATTATGGCCCGACCGATAAACAGAACATGAATAATCGTGAAAAAGGGGCTCGACGTGATATCGGGACCTTTTTTCCCCGATTTCATTTGTAAAATGACTCATAAACGACCTGCCACCTTATCCCAATCGACAAGCGACCAAAAGGCCTTTACATAATCGGCCCTGCGGTTGCGATAATCGATGTAGTAGGCATGTTCCCAAACATCGATGGTGAGCAACGGCCTTAAATTTTTAGCCAGCGGAGTACCGGCATTGCTCATGGCATCGAGCGACAAATGGCCCTGCTTGTCGGCAGAAAGCCACACCCAACCCGAACCAAAAAGGGAGACAGCAGCCTTGGAAAACTGGTCTTTGAAGGTTTCGATTGAACCGAAATCTCTATTCAATACGTCGACAAGCGAGGCCGGTATATCTTTTCTTTGGGGCGAAAGTGTATCAAAGAAAAAGATGTGATTCCACGCTTGTGCAGCATTGTTAAAGATAGCCCCGTCGGAACTTTTCACAATCTCATCGAGCACCATACCATCGTATGGCGTGTTCTCTATCAAGCGGTTGAGGTTGTCCACATAGGTTTGCAGATGCTTGCCGTAATGATAATCGAGGGTCTCCTGGCTCATAATCGGGGCAAGAGCATCGGCGGCATAAGGTAATTGAGGCTTCTGGTGTGTCATAATTTATTTTTTAAAGTTTGACATTGATTCAGTTGTTGAAGACAATATATGCATTGAGATAGGTGGCTAAAAACAGCCATAGGGCATATGGCACAAAGAGCCACGACGAAACGGCACAGGTTGTATATACCTTCACTATATATAAAACAACCAGGAAATCGAGCAGCACTATATCGACAAGGCCCCAAAACGGATTGCGACACATAAAAAATAGCAGGCTCCACAAAAAGTTCAGAGCCAACTGCGCTCCCCATAAACCCAACAGCCAACTTGCTGGACGTCGACTCATGAGAAAAGACAGTGAGAGCCCCATCATAACGTAAAGAACTGCCCATACTATGGGAAAAGCAACTGCCGGAGGTGTTATCATGGGTTTCTGCAAACTCGGATACCACTCGGCAATAGCCGAACGTTGCAGCAAACTTGCCAAAAAGCCGCCTCCTATACACAAGAGTACCGGCCAAATGTAATTCAGGACTTTTCCCATATATTTCAAAAAATTTTTTATCCTATAAACATAAGAAAGATTCTCTTTGTTCATTTTGTGAAAACATTTTTTAACCAACCCTGAAACGAGAATATACTCTTCGATTTGTCATTGATGTGTATAACCTATATCTTAGAGGGCTGTCTCCAACAACAGAAAAAACATAAAAAACAAGTTTCATGAATACCCGCAACAATCTGCTTACCGACCGGCTTACCTATAACAGCGAAAATACGACACCGACCCAACTGCATCTATTCAGCTACAACGCAAACGACATCAGCGAACATGTCGAGAACAGTCTGCAAATTCTCATACCCCAGATGGAAAAGTCCGACTACATACACTGGTTGCAGGTGTGCGGACTTCAAAACACGACCGACATACAAAATATCTGTACCCACTTCGGTATCAATTTCCTCATCATGCAGGATATTCTCAACCCCGACCACCCTTGCAAGATTGAGGAATATGAGAAGTTCAACATCGTCATCGCCAAATATTTCGACCAGGAGAAAGAGTCGCAGGTAAGTATCGTACAGGGCGAAAACTTCATACTCACCTTTATGGAATATGAGACTCCGGCCTTTCGGGAAATCGAAAAGGCTCTGCGCAACAATATTCTGAAAATCCGCACACGGCCCTCCGACTATCTGCTCACCGTACTGCTGAACGACCTGGTAACAAACTTCATATCGGTTTCATCGCAAATCGACAACGCCCTCGAAGACTTGGAATCGGAACTTCTGCTCGAAAACAACGATCATGAACTCAGTGTCGAAATACAGACCCTGCGGCGAAGATACCTGCTTCTCAAACGTACCGTATTGCCACTTAAAGAACAATACTCCCGACTGGTGCGTTCCGAATCGCCACTGATACACAAGACCAACAGAGTTTTCTTTAACGACCTGAACGACCACCTCAACTATGTAGCCCAGAACATTGAAATCTGTCGCGAGACACTCTCTTCACTGGTCGACCTCTACATCTCAAACAATGACCTGCGCATGAACTCCATCATGAAAAGCCTCACCATCGTATCGACCATCTTCATTCCACTGACATTTCTTGTCGGTGTATGGGGCATGAACTTCGAGAACATGCCCGAACTGAAATGGAAATACGGCTATCCGGTAGCCTGGGGTATCATGGTGTGTATAGGAGTCGGAGTATACATTTTCCTGCGGACAAAAAAATGGAAGTAAACGCCCCCGGTCCGATTTTTAAGAAGATTTCGTACCTTTGCGGCAACCATATCTACAAGCAATGACCTATCCGCAGAACTTCGAAGAGAAAATCGGTTTCGATAAAATACGCCGGCTCATTAGCGACCGCTGCCTGAGTACACTGGGCAGCGAGCGGGTTGCCGACATGAAATTCCAAACATCATTCGATACCATTGAACAGTTACTCCGAGAAACCGAAGAGTTTACCCATCTGCTGCAAAACGAGGAAGATTTTCCTGCCGACAATTTTTTCGACATCAGACCATCGTTACAACGCATTCGCATTGAGGGCACTTTTCTCGATGAAACCGAGCTCTTCAACCTGCGCCGCTCATTGGAGACCATACGCAACATCGTCGGATTCTTTTTACCCGAAGAAAACGAGGAAAGCCTCTATCCTCACCTCACATCGCGGGCCAGTGACGTCGTCGTTTTTCCTCAACTGCTGACCCGTGCCGACCAGATAATCGACAAATTCGGACACATCAAAGACAACGCCTCGGCCCAGCTGGCCCAGATACGTCGGGAGATGAGCCAGACACTGTCGAGCATCTCCCGGAGCCTGAATGCCATTTTGCGCAACGCCCAAAGCGAAGGAATCGTCGATAAAGAAGTTACACCCACCTTGCGCGAAGGACGGTTGGTCATACCGGTAGTCCCCGCCTACAAACGACGTATCAAAGGCATTATTCACGACGAATCGGCCAGCGGAAAGACTGTCTACATCGAACCCGCCGAAGTGGTGGAGGCCAACAACCGTATCAGGGAACTCGAAGGAGAAGAACGCCGCGAAATTATCCGCATTCTGACGTTGTTTACCGACGAGCTGCGTCCTTATCTGCCCGACATCGTCCACTCTTACGAATTTCTTGCCGATATCGACTTTATCCGAGCCAAAGCTCTGTTTTCCATCGAAATAAATGCAATTCTTCCACATTTCGAAAACGTCCGACAGTTGGAGTGGTACCATGCCATACACCCGCTACTGTTCATCTCGTTACAAAAACAAAACAAATCGGTCGTTCCCCTCGATATATGCCTCACTCCCGAACAACGCATATTGTTGATATCAGGGCCAAATGCGGGCGGGAAATCGGTATGCCTCAAAACAACCGGGCTGTTGCAATACATGTTACAATGCGGATTGCTTATTCCCGTATATGAAAACTCGCACACCGGCATATTTGACCAGATATTTATAGACATCGGTGATGAGCAGTCGATAGAAAATGACCTCAGCACATACAGTTCTCACTTGACAAACATGAAATATTTTGTCAAAAACTGCAATGAAGGAACACTTCTACTCATCGACGAGTTCGGAGGAGGTACCGAACCTCAGATAGGCGGTGCCATAGCCGAAGCTCTTCTCGACCGGTTTAATCGGAAAAAATCATTCGGGGTCATCACCACGCACTACCAAAACCTGAAACAATTTGCCAAAGACACACCGGGTATCGTCAACGGCGCCATGCTCTACGACCGACACATGATGCAGCCACTCTTCAAGTTGTCGATAGGAAATCCGGGCAGTTCGTTCGCCATAGAAATAGCTCGGAAAATCGGATTGCCCGAAGATGTCATCGCCGATGCCTCCGAAAAGGTAGGTTCGGACTACATCGACATGGACAAATACCTGCAAGATATCGTACGGGACAAACGTTATTGGGAAAACAAACGTCAAAACATCAGGCAGCGGGAAAAACAGTTGGAAGAGCTCACCCGCAAATATGCCGACGATTTGCAAGAAATTGAGAAAGAGCGGAAACGCATCTTGAAAGAGGCCAAACAAAAAGCCGAGCAACTCATTGCCGACTCAAACGCCCGCATCGAAAACACCATACGCGCCATCAAAGAGTCCGAGGCCGAAAAAGAGAAGACCCGTACCGCCCGTCAGGAACTGCAATCTTTCAAGAAAGGCCTTTCCGACAACGAAGAAAACCCCGATGCCATATCGAGGAAAATTGAAAAAATCAAGGAACGGGAAGCGAAAAAGAATCGTCGTAAAACCGAAGAAAAAAGCCCAGAAACCGAGAAGACAGCCATTGCCATAGGTGATGCCGTGTGCCTGAAAGGACAACAGACAGCCGGCGAAGTAGAGTCGATTCAAGGAAAAAAAGCGACCGTCATCTTCGGGCAGATGCGGTCGACCGTCAAAATCGAACAACTCGAAAAAGTAAACCGCAGTCGGCTCAAACGGGAACAGGCTGTAAAAGCCACTTTCGTAGGTGAAGACACAACCAACAGCATGAGGGAAAAAAGTCTGAATTTTCGCCGGGAAATCGACATTCGCGGATTCAGGGCCGACGAAGCCCTGCAAGCCGTTGTATACTTTATCGACGATGCCATACAAGTAGGCGCCGAACAGGTGCGCATCTTGCATGGTACCGGAACAGGAGCCCTGCGACAACTGGTCAGAGAATACCTCAAAGGTGTTTCAGGAGTACGTTCTTTTCACGACGAACATGTACAGTTTGGAGGGGCCGGCATCACCGTGGTAGAATTGGAATAACCTCAACATCCAACCCACTACTCATACCTGGGGCTTTCTTCTTCTCACAACCACAAAACCGGTTTATCGATAATTCATGCAGATAGATTTACTATTTTAAGAAGAAAAATGTATCTTTGCGTGTTTATCACACCGAAATGACTACTGAAGAAAAGTCCATACTCCCTGATATATACTACCCCGAAGACCTGCGAAAACTCGACCTCGGGCAGCTTCCACAAGTGTGCGATGAATTGCGCCAATTCATTATTGATGCTCTATCTAAAAATCCCGGACATTTTGCATCAAGCCTCGGAACTGTAGAGCTTACAGTCGCTCTTCACTATATACTCAATACTCCCTACGACCGCATCGTATGGGACGTGGGGCACCAGGCCTATGCCCATAAAATACTTACAGGCCGAAGAGAACGTTTTTCGACCAACCGTAAACTGGGCGGGCTGAGCGGATTTCCCTCTCCTATGGAAAGCCCCTACGACACCTTCGTTGCCGGCCACGCCTCCAACTCCATATCGGCAGCACTGGGCATGTCGGTTGCTGCCAGCTTGAAAGGTGAAAAAGACCGCAAGGTCGTTGCTGTTATTGGCGATGCCGCCATCGCCGGAGGACTGGCTTTCGAAGGACTCAACAATGCGTCGACCAACCCCAACAACCTGCTGATTATCCTCAACGACAACAATATGGCCATCGACAACAACGTCGGTGCGTTCCACCATTACCTGTCGCACATCAATACCCTGCCGTTCTACAACAACATACGTTACCAGTTATACCGGCTGTTAGTAAAAATGCGGCTCGTATCGGAACAGCAGAAAGGTGCTATACTCCGGTTCAACAATAGCCTGAAAGCGCTGATATCGAGACATCAGAACATCTTTGAGGGTTTGAATATCCGCTATTTCGGGCCTATCGACGGGCACGATGTGAAACAACTGGTAAGAGTGCTGAACAACATCAAAGAGATGTCGGGTCCCAAAATACTACACATCAAAACCGTCAAAGGCAAAGGATATGCACCGGCCGAAGAAAATGCCGTCGTATGGCATGCACCGGGGAGATTCAACAAAGAGACGGGCGAACGCATCAAGAACGATGCGCCCAACCAGCCACCTCTCTTCCAAGACGTCTTCGGACATACTCTCGTAGAACTGGCCGAACAGAACGAAAAGATAGTAGGTATCACTCCCGCCATGCCCACCGGCTGCTCGATGACCTACCTGATGGAGAAGTTTCCAAACCGTGCATTCGATGTTGGCATAGCCGAAGAACATGCGGTAACCTTCTCCGGCGGACTGGCCAAAGAAGGGTTATTGCCTTATTGCAACATCTATTCCTCATTTATGCAACGCGCTTTCGATGAAGTAATACACGATGTAGCCATACAGAATTTACCCGTAGTCTTCTGTCTCGACCGGGCCGGACTTGTAGGCGAAGATGGTATGACCCACCACGGAGCCTTCGACCTGGCTTACATGCGCTGTATTCCAAACATGACGATTGCCTCACCGCTCGATGAACACTACTTGCGGCACCTCATGTACACAGCCCAATCGACAGGACACTGCTTCACCATACGTTATCCCCGCGGACGTGGCTCCCGCGTCGACTGGCACTGCCCCATGCAAAAACTGGAAACAGGAAAAGGCCGACAACTTTCCGAAGGAAAAGACATCGCCGTACTTTCTATCGGTCCCATCGGAACGCAAGTACAAAAAGCCATTGCTTCGGCCCAAGTAAAAGGCGTGTCGGTAGCCCATTACGACATGATATTTCTGAAACCCATCGATACCGACATTTTGCACCGTGTGGGGAAACAGTTTGAGCGCATCATAACCGTCGAAGATGGGACTATCGAAGGTGGTTTGGGGAGTGCTGTTGCTGAATTCATGACCGAAAACAACTACGCTCCTCGCATTCGTCGCGTAGGCATTCCCGACCGCTTTATCGAACAGGGAAGCGTTGCCGAACTGTATGCTCTATGCGGCATGGATACAGCGAGTATAGAGAAATTATTGCTTGAAAAGTGGTAGAACACTCCGAAACAGATATCACAAATTGTTTCATACGATAAACACAGAACAATGAAAATCATTATTGCAGGAGCAGGCGAAGTCGGCACCCATTTGGCCAAATTACTATCGAAAGAAAATTTGGACATCGTACTTATCGACACCGATATAGAAAAACTGCGCTGGCTCGACTCGAACTACAATCTGATGACAATCACCGGTTCTCCCACGTCGTTCAAGATTCTGAAACAAGCCGGCGCTGCAGCAGCCGACCTGTTCATTGCCGTAATGCCTTACGAGACACGCAACATCGTAGCCTGCCAGTATGCCAAGAGACTTGGCTCGCGTAAAACGGTTGCCCGCATCGACAACTACGAATTCATGCTCCCCGAGAACAAGGCTTATTTTAAAAGCACTGGCGTAGATGAACTGATATACCCCGAAATGCTTGCCGCCGAAGAAATCGTTACGGCATTGAGTCATAACTGGGTGCGAAACTGGTTTGAACTATGCAATGGCGAACTTATTCTTATCGGTGCCAAAATAAGAGAAAATGCCCGGATACTGAACCAGACCCTCTCGGAGTTAAACAAAGCTCACCTTCTGTACCACATTGCCGCCATCAAACGTAAAGACCGCACTATCATACCGCGAGGCTCTGATGAAATATTAGTGGGAGACATCGTCTACTTCACCACCACACCCGGACACATTCACGACATACAACAACTCACGGGCAAAAAAGAAATTGATGTCCACAAGGTTGTCATTATGGGCGGTAACCGCATAGCTATCAGACTGGCTCACATACTGCCCGACTCGATGCGAATGAAAATCATCGAAATCGATAAAGAGAAGTGCTACAAGTTGGCCAATACCATTCCCGAAGTCGTCATTATCAACGGAGATGGACGCGACACCGAATTTCTGAAAGAAGAGGGAATCAAAGACACCGACGCCTTTGTCGCCCTTACCGACAGTGCCGAGACCAATATCCTGGCCTGTCTGTCGGCCAAACGTTTCGGCGCCGTCAAAACCGTTGCCGAAGTCGAAAATTTCTCTTTTATTCCTACCGCAGAGAGCCTCGATATCGGTTCTGTCATCAACAAAAAACTGCTCACTGCCAGCCGCATCTTCCAACTTCTTCTCGATGCGGACTCTTCCAACGTGAAATGCCTGGCCATGTCCGATGCCGAAGTGGCCGAACTTATTGTCAAGGAGGGAGCTCCCATTACCCACAAACCTATCAAGGAGCTGAATCTCCCGCGCGACATCACTCTGGGTGGTCTCATTCGCGATGGAAAGGCTATGATTGTCAATGGTAATACACAAATTCAGGCCAACGACCATGTCATGGTATTCTGCCTCGATACAGTCATTCACAAATTAGGAAAACTTTTCGGATAACAATTCATGGCCGACATCAATTACAGACTAATACTCAAAATATTAGGCGTCCTTCTTTGGCTGGAAGCTGCCTCTATGCTCATACCGTTGGGCATCTCATTAGGGTATGGCGAAAACGATACAATGGCCTTTCTCATAACCATTGTCATAGCCATTGTCGTAGGAAGTCTGTTCTTTTTTCAGTACACCAATACCGATCGCAAATCTTTGGGAAAGCGCGACGGATTCATGGTGGTGGCTTTATGTTGGGTATTTTTTTCTTTACTCGGTTCGTTACCATATCTCTTGTCGGGGGCGGTCGATAACATGGCCGACGCTTTCTTTGAAACCATGTCAGGTGTTACCGGTACGGGTGCCAGCGTCATCAACGACGTAGAGATATTGCCCCACGGTATTCTGTTTTGGCGCAGCCTTACACAATGGTTAGGAGGATTAGGTATCATACTCTTCACGCTGGCGGTATTACCTTTGCTCAACAGCGGGGGCAGCATGCAACTCTTCAATGCCGAATCGACCGGAATTATGCACGACAAGTTGGGACCTCGCATCGGGCAAACGGCTAAATTGCTGTGGTCTACCTACTTGGGCCTCACTCTTGTTCTCACGCTACTTCTCTGCCTGAGCCCCATGAACCTTTTCGATGCCGTATGCCACGCTCTTACCACCGCATCGACCGGCGGATTCTCTACCAAAAATGCCAGTATCGCCTACTGGAATTCGGCTTATATCGAATACGTGGTCATACTGTTCATGCTCATCTCAGGTATTAATTATGCCCTTGTTTACAGGACTGTACGAGGAGAACTAAAAAAGACCTTCGAAAACGAAGAGGTAAAATGGTATCTGCTCATTACCCTCATATTCACAATACTCATAGCCGTCGGATTATACTTTAATGGAGAATACGAAAAAATGGGACTTGAATCCACCATCCGAATTTCTCTTTTTCAAGTCGCTTCGATAATCACCTCCACCGGATTTATCTCGGCCGACTATGTGGCATGGGGGCCCTTCTTCTGCATACTCATCTGTCTGTTGATGTTTTGCGGCGGATGCGCCGGCTCTACCAGTGGCGGTGCCAAGGTCATACGCATCGTGGTTCTCCTCAAAAATACGATATACGAATTTTATCGACAGGTACACCCCAATGCAATAGTGCCGGTTCGGGTTAACCAACAAGCCATCTCACACGAAATCGTCACAAAAATTTTGGCCTTCCTTTTCATCTATGCCATCGTTGTTATCGTAAGTGCATTGGCCTTGGCCACCATGGGATTGACGATCGAAGAGGCCTTCGGTTGTGCCATATCGTGCATCGGGAACTCCGGCCCCGGACTCGGCCGCACCCTCTACTCTTTTGCCATCATTCCCGATACCGGCAAGTGGTTGCTTTCATTCACCATGTTGATAGGACGCCTTGAAATCTTTACGGTGCTCATTCTCTTCACCTCCTATTTCTGGAAAAAATGAAAAATTGCCCGTCAAATATTCTTCGATAAAACCGCGTCCTTTGCCTCAGAATTTATTACTTTTGTGGGTAAGATTTAATCTGCTGAAACATGGCTACAAAAAAGACAGAAAAAAATACTTCCAAGAAAGATATTCCCAACCAACCGAATAAGGAGCCGCTACGCCATAAAATTGCACGGCTCTCCCGCGACGAACGTACACGCTTCGTCGTAGGGCTTATATTGCTCTTCTTCGCCATATTCCTGACCATCTCGTTCATCTCCTTCTTTTTCGACGGAGCTGCCGACCAGAGTGTCATCGACTATCAGACCTCTCGCCAAATGAACAGTATCGGCAACGACATACAGAATTGGGGCGGTTCACAAGGTGCCCTATGCGCCGACTTCTTCATCAACAGATGGGTAGGCATATCGGCATTTTTCATCGCCATCTTCATAGGCCGAGTAGGACTTAAACTGATGAACGTCATCAAGCTGTCGGTTGTCCGTTCACTGGCCTACACATGCGCTCTGATTATTATTTGCTCACTCACGTTTGGATTCTTTTTCAGACATCTCTACGAAGATTCTTACCTTTTCCTGGGAGGGTATCATGGCTATTACGCCACGCTATGGCTCGAAGCCAAAATAGGGTGGCCGGGCACTCTGCTCCTTATCCTCTCGGGCATACTGCTGCTGCTCATTGCATTCAGCCGCCGCACCATACCTCTTCTGCGCACCTTCTTCCGTTTGGATTTTATCCGTAAAAAAAGAACCGCCGCTCCCAGCACACCGGTATCTACCACAGAAAACGACAACCCGCTGCACACCGAAATGGCAATCTCTGTTCCCGAAGAGGTAGTAGTAGCCAATGTCGAGACAACGCCCGTTGAGCCGGAACCGGAAAAAGAAAATTCCTCCGAAACGGAAGAAAATGCCGATGAATCGGCCGATGATTCTATCGACATAGACAACCATAGCGAAGAGATTCCCTATCAAGAACATTCAGAAACAGAAGATAGTGTCATACCCGCAGACACCCAGAACGACGACACCGAGCCCGACACCCACGAACCTGTCTTCACCATCGAGCAAGGAGTCGAAGAGGTCGAAGCCCAGGAACAGAACGAGCTCGACGAATACGACCCCACGCTCGACCTGTCGTACTATAAAGCGCCCACATTCGACCTGCTGCGCGAAGACAAATCAAGCACAAACACCATCGACATCAACGAGCAGGAGGCCAACAAACAGCGCATCATCAATACGCTCGAAAACTATGGCATACGCATCAGTTCGATAAAAGCCACTGTCGGCCCCACGGTTACACTGTATGAAATTGTACCCGAAGCCGGTATCAAGATTTCCAAAATCAAGAACCTGGAAGACGACATCGCCCTGAGCCTCGCCGCCCTCGGCATTCGCATCATTGCCCCGATTCCCGGCAAAGGAACCGTAGGTATAGAGGTTCCTAACCGCAACCCGCAGATGGTTCCGATGCGCCCCATCATCGCCTCCCGCAAATTTCAAGAATGCGACTATGATCTACCGCTGGCTTTGGGCAAAACCATCACCAACGAAATATTCATGGTCGACCTCTGCAAAATGCCGCACATACTGGTGGCCGGTGCTACCGGACAAGGGAAGTCGGTCGGCCTGAATGCCATCATTACATCGCTCCTCTACAAGAAACACCCTTCGCAACTGAAATTTGTGATGGTCGACCCCAAGAAAGTTGAGTTCAGCATTTACAGCGTCATCGAGCGACATTTCCTAGCCAAGATACCCGATAGCGAAGAAGTCATCATTACCGATACCAACAAAGTAGTACAGACCCTCAACTCGGTATGCGTAGAGATGGATAACCGTTACAAACTGCTGCAAGAGGCTCGAATGCGCAATATCAAAGAGTATAACGCCAAATTCATCGCCCGACAGCTCAATCCCGAAAAAGGGCATCGCTATATGCCCTATATTGTCGTCATCATCGACGAGTTTGGCGACCTGATTATGACTGCCGGCAAAGAGGTCGAACTGCCTATTGCCCGCATTGCCCAACTGGCCCGAGCCGTGGGCATACACATGATTATTGCCACACAACGCCCTTCGACCAACATCATCACCGGAAGCATCAAAGCCAACTTCCCCGCCCGCATCGCCTTCAAGGTGGCATCTATGATAGACTCCCGCACCATTCTCGATACCCCGGGAGCCAACCAGTTGATAGGAAAAGGCGATATGCTGGTCTCGTGCAACGGTGGTCTCACTCGCGTGCAGTGTGCCTTTGTCGACACACCCGAAGTAGAAAAGATATGCCAATATATCAGTTCGCAACAGGCCTATCCCACCGCCTACCTGTTGCCCGAATATGTTACCGACTCCAACGGAGGGAACAACGCAGCCGTAGACCTCAAAGAACGTGACCCATTCTTTGAAGAGGCCGCCCGGCTGATTGTTGCCAACCAACAAGGCTCTACATCGCTCATTCAACGGAAATTCTCCATCGGTTACAACCGGGCCGGACGCCTGATGGACCAGCTTGAAGCTGCCGGTATCGTAGGTCCGTTTGAAGGCAGTAAGGCCCGCCAGGTACTCGTCGTCGATGAAATACAACTCAACCAGATATTAAATGCTCTCCGATAAACCCGTTATGAAACGTGCCTGCCTGCTCACACTCCTTCTCTGCATGGTCCTGCCGTTTGCCGTTCAAGCCCAGAACAGAGCCACTCGCCTGCTCGACAAGATGGTGAATCGCATCGATTCACAAAAGGGCACAACGCTGAGTTTTATTATCCGACAGAGCGGAGCCCCCGAAGCCGAAGGCAAAATCGAAGTACAGGGGGGACGATTTACCATCGTTCTGCCCGAGATGTCGACATGGTTCGACGGCACCACCCAGTGGACCTACCTGCAATCGACCCAGGAGGTAAACATCAGCACCCCCACCCCCGAAGAGTTGGCACAGACCAACCCTTGCCTCCTGCTGACCCGCTACAAGGACGACTTCGACTGCCGTTTCATCGGTGAAAGCAACCATATATGCGAATTGTTGCTCACCCCCCGACAAGAATCGGAAATCTCGGAGATACGCCTTTTCATCGACGAAAAGAGTAGTACCCTGTCGCGTCTTACGCTCTTGCAAAACGGCGGACAAAGTGCCGAAATAGCCATAACCCGCTACGAGAGCAACAAGAACTTTCGTCCGGAACACTTTGTTTTCAAGGAAGAACAATTTCCCCAAGCCACCATCATCGATTTGAGATAAACATTCATATTCACCCAAAAGAATACACCTATGGAAAGTAACGAAAGAATACGTTGTCTGATTATCGGGTCGGGTCCTGCCGGCTACACCGCAGCCATATATGCCGCACGCGCCAACCTCAGCCCCGTACTGTACGAAGGCATACAACCCGGTGGACAGCTTACGACCACAACCGACATCGAAAATTTCCCCGGATACCCCGAAGGAATCTCGGGCAGTGAAATGATGGAACAACTGCGTCAGCAGGCCGCCCGTTTCGGCACCGAAATCCGCACCGGTATCGTTACGGCCAGCGACTTTGCGCAAGCTCCCTATCGTCTCACCATCGATGGCGAAAAAATCGTAGAAGCCGATGCCGTCATTATCGCCACGGGAGCATCGGCCAAATACCTGGGACTTCCCGACGAGACAAAATACGCCGGACAGGGAGTATCGGCTTGTGCCACCTGCGACGGATTTTTCTACCGAAAAAAAGTCGTCGCCGTCGTCGGTGGTGGCGACACAGCCTGCGAAGAAGCCGTGTACCTGTCGCATCTGGCCAGCAAAGTGTACATGATTGTGCGCAAGAATTACCTGCGAGCTTCGAAAATCATGCAGGAAAGAGTCATGGACAGCCCCAACATAGAAGTTCTTTTCGAGACACAGACCGTTGGTCTCTTCGGTGAAAACGGCGTAGAAGGAGCCCACTTGGTAAAATACAAGGGAACCGACCGGGAAGAGTATGTTGATATCGCCATCGATGGTTTCTTCCTGGCCATCGGACACACCCCCAACACCAAGGCTTTCCCGGCCATCACCACCGACGAAGCGGGGTATATCGTAACCAACGGCCGCACGACAGCCACCAACATTCCCGGCGTATTTGCCGCCGGCGACGTGGCCGACCCGCTCTACCGTCAGGCTGTAACAGCCGCTGCATCGGGCTGCCGGGCTGCCATCGATGCCGAAAAATACCTGCTGGAAAAAGGCTTGTAATAGAAGCAGCCACCTCTGTCATTGTCGGGCAGCAAGTTAAATTATACGACCTGCTGCCCGACATCTTTTCTGTCTCAACTTCACCCAAGAATTTGCATGTGGTAACCAAACAATGATTTTCAAAATAAATCTTTTGTCATTTCCACAATTTTCATTATATTTGTAACATATAACACTGTTATATAACAGCTATGGTGAAGAAAAACTCAATAGAGGCCCTCATAAGTGAAGCTCTCGCCGGAATGCTTTCCATTCTTAACGACGAAGAGAAACGCCTTATTATAGAGAACTTTCATATTCAAACTTTCAAGAAAAACGAGATGATATACAACGAAGGCGAGAAGGCCGAGTTGTTGATGTGTCTCATCAAAGGAAAGGTAAAAATTTTCAAGGCTGGAATAGGTGGGCGATGCCAAATCATGCGGCTGATACGCCCCATTCAATACTTTGGATACCGTGCCTACTTCGCCGGCGAAGATTATATTACAGCGGCCTCGGCCTTCGAAAACGCCACCATAGGGTTTCTGCCCATGCCGCTCATTGAGAGTCTTGTGAAACAGAACAACCGTCTCGCCTACTTTTTCATCAAGGAGCTGGCCATGGACTTGGGAATGTCCGACACACGCACGGTCAACCTCACCCAGAAACACATTCGCGGCCGTCTTGCCGAGTCGCTGCTCATGCTTAAAGACAACTATGGCATGGAAGAAGACGGTATCACCCTCAGTATATATATGGGACGGGAAGACTTGGCCAACCTATCGAACATGACCACCTCGAATGCCATACGCACCCTCTCCTGCTTTGCCGAAGAAAAGATTATCGTCGTCGATGGTCGTAAAATCCAGATTATTGACGAGCCGCGTCTGCGAAAAATCAGCCGGTTCGGATAAAATCCAGGATGCTAACACAATATACATTTATCCATTTTATCGAAAATGTTGATGTGGGGGATAGAGAGCTACCATTAAAAGTATATTTTGTATATCAAAAGGTTGTATAAAATCAATCAGGGATAAGATTTATAAGATGTTTAATACTATATTCAATAATAGGAACATATCTTATATTAATAAGTTTTTCATCATATTCTTGTTTATAAGAGAATCGGGCACCTCTAAAAGAATAATGTTCTGTCTGTGACAAGAACCGATATTCTGAATATAAATCATTTAATTCACTTATACTTCCATCGCGGTTTTTTAATTTCTTAGCCATATCTGAAATAGACAAATCCTTAGATTTTCCTTTAATGATAAAATCCTTATATGCAATATTTAGCTGTTGAACGAAGCACTGACTACCATCTAGTCTATCATGACATTCTGCCCACATCTTCATAGAGATGAAATGTTTATAATCGAGACGAAACAAAGCTTCATTCAATTCTTCGTCACTACATGAAAGCAGATAAAGACCGGATATCAAATCAGAAAAGATTGAACGAATAATAAGCTTAATTGATACAACAGAATTTTCATCGAAAGGAAGAACAGATAAAACCTCCAAGTTCCCTTTAATTCTTTTAAGTATATCATATGCCACCTTTTCTCGCTGAGTAAGTTCCGATTTCTCGGACTTTTGACTTAGGTGTTCTCCGACTGGAATAATTAGACTAATGATACTTCTATATGTTATTATATTGCTCATATTTTTACATATTACATCCAACTGCGCCCCAACGTCTACGTAGCGTAGATTGTATCACAGACCCAGCTCGGCTTTCAGGAAACGGGCGGTATGCCCTACTTCGGGGTGCGATGCAACCTCTTCGGGAGTACCGGTGAGTAATACGGTTCCGCCATTGCGGCCGCCTTCTGGACCCATGTCGATAAGGTAATCGGCAGCCTTTATAATGTCGAGGTTGTGCTCTATTATCAATACCGTATTTCCCTTGTCTACCAGACGATTGAGCACACCCAGCAACACCCGTATGTCTTCAAAGTGCAGACCGGTGGTAGGCTCGTCGAGGACATACAGTGTTTTCCCGGTATCTTTTTTCGACAACTCGGTGGCCAGTTTCACCCGCTGACTCTCTCCGCCGGAAAGGGTCGTCGAGGGTTGACCCAGCTTTACATAGCCGAGACCTACGTCTTGCAGGGTCTTCACCTTGGAGAGTATAGCCGGTATGCCGGCAAAAAATTCTACGGCCTGATTGATGGTCATGTCAAGCACATCGGCTATCGACTTACCTTTGAAGCGCACATCAAGGGTCTCACGGTTGTACCGTTTTCCCTGGCAGGCTTCGCACGGCACAAGCACATCGGGCAGGAAATTCATCTCTATGGTCTTGTAACCGTTACCGCCGCACACTTCGCAACGGCCGCCGGCCACATTGAAAGAGAACCGGCCGGCTTTATAGCCTCGTATCTTGGCTTCGGGAAGTTCAACAAAGAGATTGCGTATGTCGGCAAACAGCCCCGAATAGGTGGCCGGATTGGAACGGGGCGTACGGCCCAGCGGAGACTGGTCGACATTGACAATCTTATCGATGTTTTCAAGCCCTTCTATTGAATCATAGGGCAACGGCTCGGCCAGCGAACGATAAAACTTCTGACTGATAATCGGCTGCAACGTACCGTTTATCAGCGACGACTTGCCACTACCCGACACGCCGGTAACGCAAATGAATTTTCCAAGTGGGAACTCGACCGTCAGATTTTTCAGATTGTTGCCACGAGCCCCTTTCAAGATTATGGAATGTCCGTTACCCTGACGTCGAACCGACGGTACGGGTATCGACATTTTTCCATTGAGATAGGCCGCCGTCAGTGTATCTCGTGATAACATTTCACGGGGCGTTCCGGCAAAGACAACCTCGCCGCCGAGACGTCCCGCCCGAGGTCCGAGGTCGACAATATAGTCGGCTTCGAGCATCATGTCCTTGTCATGTTCCACAACGACAACCGAGTTTCCGAGGTCGCGGAGCCGTTTGAGGGAGTGTATGAGCCGAATGTTGTCGCGCTGATGCAACCCGATGCTGGGTTCGTCGAGGATATACAGCACATTGACCAGCTGCGACCCTATCTGCGTGGCCAGCCGTATGCGCTGACTCTCACCGCCCGACAGTGTGGCCGAAGCTCTTGAAAGGCTCAGATATTCGAGCCCGACATCGATCAGGAACTGCAACCGGGAACGTATCTCTTTAAGTATCTCACGAGCAATGGCCGCCTGTTTCTCCGAGAGCCGCTCTTCGATATGATCGAGCCAGCCATACAACTCGGCAATGTCCATATTCGACAACTCGGCAATGTTCTTGCCATCGATGCGGTAATGCAGTGCCTCCTTGTTGAGACGGGCTCCGCCACACTCGGGACAGGAAACCGTCGTAACAAACTGTCCGGCCCACTTCTGCGCCTTGGCCGTGGCATCGGACTGCTGCTGCATCTCGATATACTTGACCAAGCCGTCGAAGGTCAGGAAATAGTTGGAATTACCCAGTGAAAGGTTCTTCACGTTGAGCCGCTCGTCGGTACCGTTGAGTATGTCGTTGAGAGCCTCGTCGGGCAACTCCTTGATGGGCGTTTTCAACGAAGCTCCATACTTTTCGCATATAGCCTCTATCTGCCAGAAGAGCAGAACGTTTCTATATTTCCCGAGCGGCAAGATTCCGCCCTGGTAAATCGAAAGCGAGGTGTCGGGTATGATTTTTTCCTTGTCGATAATATTGACATAGCCCAACCCCTTGCAACAGGGACAGGCTCCCTGGGGAGAGTTGAACGAAAAGTTATGGGGAGCCGGCTCACTGTAAGACAACCCGGTGGCGGGGTCCATCAGCGTACGGCTGAAATGCCGCAATTCGTTTTTATCGACATCGAGAATCATCAGCAGTCCGTCGCCCTGCTTCATGGCCACCCTTACACTGTCTTTGAGCCGACGTTCGTAGTTTGGTGTAACCACCAGTTTGTCGATGAGCAACTCCACACTGTGGTTTTTATACCGGTCGAGTTTCATGCCGGGTAATATTTCGCGTATCTCGCCATCGACCCGCACCGATAAATATCCCTTGCGGCGAAGTTGTTCAAAGAGCTCCTTGTAATGACCTTTACGGTTTCTTACCAGCGGAGCCAGTATATAGGTCTTCCGCCCCATATATCTCTCGCTGATGAGTTGGAGTATCTGCTCTTCGGTATACTTGACCATCTTCTCGCCCGACAGGTAGGAATAGGCTTCGCCGGCCCGGGCATACAGCAACCGGAGAAAATCGTATATCTCGGTCGTTGTGCCGACCGTCGAACGGGGGTTTTTATTGACGGTTTTCTGCTCAATCGAAATAACCGGACTCAGCCCCGTAATCTTGTCGACATCGGGACGTTCCATATTGCCCAGGAAATTTCGTGCATACGACGAGAAAGTCTCTATATAACGGCGTTGCGCCTCGGCATATATCGTATCAAAAGCCAAAGACGATTTACCGCTTCCACTCAATCCGGTAATAACGGTAAAAGCATTACGAGGTATGGTTACGTCGATGTTTTTGAGGTTATGCACCCGCGCCCCCCAAATTTCTATTTTTTCTTCGTTATCAGCCATATATGATAAAGGCTATTGATTTTTTGAGCGCAAGATATTGATGTGGCCTTTGAGTTTGTATTTCTGACCATCGGCTCCACGCGCTTCAATGACATAATAATAAACCCCGGGAGGTACCAGTTTGCCGTGATAACGGCCGTCCCAACCGCCCGAAGGGTCTTGATAATGAAACAACTGCTCTCCCCACCGGTTGAATATCCAACACTTGAACTCGACAATCGACTTATAGGCGACTTTCCATTCATCGTTTACACCGGGACTCCCATAGGGTGAGAATACATTGGGCGCTTCAAGTTTTGACTCGCCCACCGATATTTGGAACACGGTATCGCGCTCGCAGTAATCGTTGTAGGCATGCAAACGCACATAGGTGGTACCTTCGTTTTTGAAGCTGTATGCCAGCCGCTGTTCGGGATAGAGAGCGTCGACCATCGAAAAATCGGAACTGGAAGAGAATTCCCACGCATAATAATTGTCACCGCTGACATAAGCCGTAAAGGTCATCTCCACCGGAGCCGAACCGCCAAAGCCGTCGGAAGGCTGGTCGGTCGATTCGTTGAGAGCGCCCCTTAGCGTCTGTTCCGCTATGGCATGCATCAAGATGGACGGAGACTCGTACTCACCCGACGTCGTCTGCCGCACACTGCCGCCCCACGCCAACGGAATAGAATCGACAACTGTAAAAGCGGTATATCCATAGGGAACGGGGATTTCCATTTCGGTATCGTTCAACACTTCGGACTCAGCCGTAACAGGCACATGGTCGATTATGGCAAGAGCTGCGGCGTCCCATACCGATGTCGTGTACGAAACCCATCGGGAGAGATTTTCCCGCTGCCCCAAGGTTGTATAGTAGGGTATAGCAAATCCCTCACCCGTCAACAGCGCGCTCTCGCACACGTTTTCCTGCATCTCGGCTACGCCGCACGAAAGCACAGGCCGATATGACGCCACCCAGAAACAGAGCGAATCGCTACCCTGTTTCACCATGTATCCACAATCGGCATACGGCGATACCAGCGACGAAAGATTTCCGTTCTGCGTGCCCAGCATTTCGGTACGCGACGACAACCCCGAGGCATCGAACCGGAACCAGTATATTGCATCGGTCGACGACGAAGCATATCGCATCGATACAGAGCCTGCCTCTTTCACCACATAAACCGCCGACAATCCGGTAGAGGTATCGACACGGCGATAACAGCCGCCATCGACACTCACCTGGGCAAATGTGGGAAGAGAAAGGAGTAGCCCCAATCCAAGGAGAAATTTTTTCATTGCTTGTAACTTTCGGTCAAAGGTAACGCATTTCGCCGTATAGAAGAAATAAAAAAAGCAAAAAGAGCCATTCGGAAAAGAATGTCGCAAAAGCCTGCGGCAATTTTGCAAACTCTCTTAAAATTACATATCGGCATAGGCCCCGAAACGATTTTTTACTACCTTTGTCTCGTCAGGTTATCCACACACAAACAACATGATGGCACAACTCAACAGAAAAACCATATTTTTACTGGCCGTCTCGCTCGTCCTGTCATTCGGATCGGCTGTCGGCCAAACCGCTACAAACAAGAACAAAAAACCTCAGACTACCTTCTCGCGAAAAACCATCGAGGGAAAAGAGTATTACTTCTATCGCATTGAAGAAAACGATGTGCTCGACAGCATCGGTCTCAAATTCGACGTTACCCCCGACATTATCATCCAATACAATCCCGAGATAAAGCAAGGACCCCTTACCGAAGGACACCTGCTGATTATCCCCGTGCGCTATAACACGGCCCAGATAGCCAACGCACAGAAAACGTTCAATCATGTGGTGGCCAGCGGAGAAACCCTCTACTCACTCTCCCGCATGTACGGTATATCTATAAACCGCATCACCGCACTCAACCCCGGATCCGAAGAGGTGATAAAGGTGGGCGATACGTTGAAAATACCCCAGAACGCCATTGTAGGCAACCCTATACAGTCGCAAGACGCATACGTATACCATACCGTGGCCCAAGGCGAGACACTCTACTCCCTGTCCAAGCGGTACCGCACAACGGTCAATCACATACTGAAAGAGAATCCCGGCATCACTCCGCAGACCCTGTATGTCGGCGACGTCATACGCATTGCCTCGGACAACAAGGAGTTGACCAGCGAACAACCCCGGCCCGAAATCTTCTACTACAAAGTAAAAAGCCGTAAAGAGACAATCGAGAGCGTTGCCGAAGATCACGGCGTAACAGTTGACGAAATTCTCGCCGTCAACGACGGGAAAGACAAGGTACAAAGAGGAAATACCATAGCCATACCTCGAAAACAAGCCGAAGAAAAAACCGGACAGACCCCACCCCCGTCGCTCAAACGGATAGAGAAACAAGCGGGCGAACCTTATAACATTGCCCTTATCCTGCCATTCATGACCGACAGGCCTCTCGACACACGTTCGACTCTCTACACCGAATTTTACCAGGGTGTGCTCTTGGCAGCCGACAGCATGAAACGCACCGGCATGTCCATGGACATCTATGCCGTCGACACCCGGGGCGACCACAACTATCTTACTGCGCAACTTCAACAACTGGCCGACAAGAAACTCGACCTCATTATCGGTCCCGTTGAAGACGAAGATATTACGCTGGTAGCCCAATTTGCAAAGAAACACGACATTAACGTGGTTAATCCTTTCGCCGTAAAAAACACCGAAGCCGAACGCAACGAGAAAGTATTCCAATGCAACATTCCTCACGAGAATCTCTATACCCAAAGCCGGGAAAGAATATTGAGTGAGATCGGCAACCGTTATGTCGTCTTTGTCATCGACGACAGCGGTAAGGAAAATGGCAAAAACGGATACCTCGACCTCATCAAACGCAGCCTTCTGCAACAGGAGCGCGACTTTGTCGAAATCTCATTGGGACAAGATCCCTACATGGAAACGTTCAGTGAAATGGTACCCCAAGCCACCGACATCATGTTCCTCACCAACGCTTCGAGCCGTAGTTCGGTAGGGAAAGTGCTGGCTCCCCTCTGTAAACTCAAAGAGGAGAAACCCTATCTCAACATTTCGTTATACGGATATCCCGAGTGGCAACTCTACACCAAAGAGTACATCAACCAGTTCCACCAGCTCAACACTACCTTTTTCTCCCGTTTCTACGCGCTGCCCACCGACTCGGCCTCGATGGAAATTCAAGACAAATTTCTATTCTGGTTCCATCGCGACATGTTGCCAGCCAACCCGCAACATGTACTGCTGGGCTACGACACGGGGCTCTTCTTCATGACTGCCCTGCAACAGTTCGGTCGCTGCTTCGACCGTGAAATATCAACGCTGAGCTACCCGGGCATACAGAACGGCTACCATTTCCAGCGGATAAACAATTGGAGCGGCTTCTTCAACAACACCATCTATTTCCTGCGTTTCAAACCCTCGATGGAAATCGTACGAGAGACCATTACCGAATAATCCATCTCTTATGAAAAAACTATTCAGTCTCACACTGTTGTCGGTGATACTCTTCTCGCTGGCCATACCTTCACAAGCACAACGGCGCAACAATCAATACCGTTCGCTCTCTATCGGCGTCAAAGGTGGCGCGACCTTGTCGAAAGTCAATTTCAGGCCATCGGTGCGAGAAAAATACCTTACCGGCATAACGGTCGGAGCATCGGTACGCTACATCGAAGAAAAATATTTCGGAATCATCGGCGAAGTCAATTTTGCGCAATTCGGATGGAATGAAGATTTCTCGCGGCAGCACCCAAATACCTACGCATACAGCCACACGATGAACTACATCACGGCAGCCATGCTCTCCCACATCTTTTTCGGAAACGAACCCATACGTTTCTTTATCAACATGGGGCCGCAGATAGGTTTCTACATCTCCGACAACTACACCTCCAATTTCGACATTTACGATCTTCCCAACTTCTCGGAAAGCTGGGAAACGGGTCAATATCTCGAACCTATCAAGACAAAATTTGATTATGGCATAACGGCAGGCCTTGGACTGGAACTCAAACTGAAAAAACACAGTATCATTCTCGAAGGTCGTTACTATTACGGTCTGAACGACTTTTTCGAGAACAGCAAAGGCAAAGATGCCTATTTCTCGGCCTCGGCCCATCAACAGATTTCAGCGGCTATCGCCTACATGTTTCATATTAAGTAAAAGGGAAACAATAGGTCAATAAATACTAATGGGCGGTTCGATTTTAAATTATCGAACCGCCCATTAGTATTTCATCGGTCTACTGTCACTACAAACTCAAACTTGACTTCTTTTCACCGTTTTCATCTTTGTTGAAAAAGCCAAAGGAGAGGTTCCATACAGACATCTTTATGCACTAAGAAAGAAGCGTCTGCTTCTTGGTCATCTTATGTATGTGACGCAATATAGCTACCACAGCAACGATAAAGGCCACCACATCGGCAACGGGAATACTCCACCACACGCCATCGGTACCATAGTAACGGGGTAATATCAGCAAGCAAGGTATCAAAAACAACAATTGACGCGACAAGGAAAGGAAAATGGAAATCTGAGACTTTCCTATCGACTGGAAAAACTGAGTAATCACAATCTGCAAACCAACAATAAAGAATGCGGCACTCATGATACGCAACCCGTTGCGAGAAACCTCGAGCAACTCAGGACTATCGGTAAAGAAACTGACAATTACACCAGGCATCAGCTCATTGGCTAGGAAACCCAGTGTCGTAATGCACCCGCCAAATATCAATCCATAATGCAACGTCTGCTTTACCCTATCGAAGCGATTGGCACCATAATTATACCCAATGATAGGCTGCATGCCCTGCGTCAATCCCAAAACCACCATCAGGAAGAGAGTCAACATGCGATTGACAATACCGTACGCCCCTATCGCCATATCGCCTCCGTAATTCTGCAACGAGGTATTGATAATAATCACCACTATACACGAACAGGCATTCATGAGAAATGGAGACATTCCTATTCCCAAAATGGAGGCAATAATGCGTCGACGCAACTTGAAATACCCTCTTGTAAAAGAGATGTAGTTGCTTTTGTTCAAAAAGTGAGACAAGACCCAAATCAAGCCTGTCAACTGAGCCAAGGCCGTTGCCCAAGCTGCACCCCGTATCCCCCATTTGAAAAGGAATATGAATATAGGTGCTGCCACTATGTTGACAGCAACGGTAAGAAACGAAGAGAGCATGGCTTTCCGCGGATATCCTGTTGCCCTCATGAGATTGTTCAATCCCACAAACAGATAGGCTATGGGGTTGGCAAACAGTATAACCTGCATGAAATCTCGGGCATAAGGCAATGTTTCGTGACTTGCTCCGAAAAACAGCAGTATGGGATCGAGAAAGATAAGTGTTACGATGGTGACCAATATACCGTTCACCAACAACAGTATGGTGGCATTGTGCAAAACCAAGGTAGCTCGTTGCACATCTTTCTGCCCCATGAAAATAGAACTTATTGTTGCACTGCCCACACCAACAAGGGTACAAAAAGCAATAATCAGATTCATCAGCGGGAATGTAATGGCAAGACCGGCTATTGCCATGGCTCCCACTCCATGGCCGATAAATATACTGTCGATGACGTTGTACAACGATACGACAGTCATGGCAATAATCGCAGGTAAAGAATACTCTACCAGCAACTTACCGATAGGCGCCGTACCCAAAATCTGAGGGGACTGATTACTCGGCATACAATATTTTCTTTTAATTCCTTTAACGACTGCAAAGGTAACAATTATTTGTGTAGTCGGCCTATTTTTATTTCCTTTGCGGCGTTAAACTAATACAATATTCTGATGAATAAACGTGTGGCTTTTCTTTTCGATCTCGACGGAGTCATCGTCGATACCGAACCTCAATACAGTATTTTTTGGGACAAAATAGGTAGTGAACTTCTACACGACACCGATCATTTCGGCATGAAAATAAAAGGGAACACACTGCGACAAATATTCGACCGGTTCTTTGCCGACCACAAAGAGTGGCAGGCAAAAATCGCAACAGACCTCCTGGCCTGGGAAAAAGCCATGCGTTTCGACTTGATACCTGGCATACGGGAATTTCTAGACAGTGTGCGCAAAGCCGGTATCGGCACAGCCATTGTCACTAGCTCCGATAACGAAAAGTTAAATAGTTTGTGGAAAGCTCACCCCGATCTTCGAGAATTTTTTGACACGGTCGTTTCGGCTGATGATATCACCCGGTCCAAACCCGACCCCGAAGGGTACCTGCTGGCCGCAAAACGGTTGAATGTGGCGCCGGAAAACGCTTTTGTGTTTGAAGATTCACTGGCCGGCCTGCAAGCCGGTCGCGCGGGAGGCATGACAGTCGTGGGTGTGGCAACGACACTCCCGGCAGAAAAAGTCGCTACGCTTGCCGACGTCGTTATCGATAATTTCACGGGACATACGGCCGAAGAAATAATCGAGAAATAAAACTCCAAACAAAATTTTTATCTTCCAGATTAGCCCATTAAGAGTAACGGTCAAAAACAATCGGGGTGATGATAGCGCCCCTTCTGTTCCGATATACGACCATACTCTATGGCCCTGCAAGGGCAACGATGTATGCAGGCGAGGCACTGCACGCACCCTTTCTTCTGCCATTGCGGCCGACCGGTCGCATCGGCGATTATCACTCCGGCCGGGCATAGCCGGATACACTTTCCGCATCTGATGCAGGCATCGGTTGCATAAAACCGATTCTGCGAACGGGCATACTTTATAAACATCGGGTAAAGCACACTCTTCAACGCGGGCCATTTTCCGGAGAAATAGAGCCTGTGCCCCCCACCCGTTCTTACCGCATCGGCAATCTCTTGCACACGTGCCGAAGCCGCAGACAATTTTTCCTCTTCAACAGCCGGAGAGTCTACATCGAAACCGGGCAAGAGAATATAGTTATTGGGCATCTGCACCGAAAAGGCCGACGTCAAAACCACCCCTCTGCGGCGGAACTGTTTGGCAACGATTCTGTCGGCGTGCCCACAATCATCGCCGCACACACATACGGCATAGACCGGCTGTCCTTCATATCCATCTAACGACATCTGCCGGATAAAATCAAACATAGGAGCTGCCGGCCCCCATGAATGTACGGGAAAGACCAGAAAGAGTGGCTCATCGGGCAAAAAGACTTTCGCTTGCAAAGCCAATTCATCGGCCGGAGACACCGACCGGCACGACAGTCCGAAGATATCGGCCAACTGCCGTGCTACCCAACGTGAATTTCCTGTTGCCGAGAAATAAAGAACCATGTTTCTATTTTTATGCAAACGTGTCGACAACCTGACGCAAAGCCACCAAACGACCCAACAATGAATCCAGCCGGTGAAGCGGAAGCATGTTGGCACCATCGGATTTCGCCTTGGAAGGCTCGGGATGAGTCTCCATAAACAGCCCGTCAACCCCTACGGCTATGCCGGCGCGGGCAATGGTCTCGATGAGTCGCGGCACACCACCGGTTACACCGCTTGTCTGGTTGGGTTGCTGCAACGAATGGGTTACATCGAGAACGACAGGGAAACCGAAACTCTGCATCTGAGGTATTCCCCGATAGTCGACGATGAGGTCCTGATAGCCAAAGGTTGTACCCCGCTCAGTAAGCATGACATGACTGTTACCCGACTCCACAATTTTACCGGCGGCAAACTGCATGGCTTCGGGCGAAAGGAACTGACCTTTCTTGATGTTGACCGTTTTCCCGGTGCGGGCAGCGGCCACAAGCAGGTCGGTCTGCCGGCACAAAAAGGCGGGAATCTGCAACACATCGACATACTCGGCTGCCATGGCGGCCTCTTCGGCCGTGTGAATATCGGTTACCACCGGTACATCAAATGTTTCATGCACCTTGCGCAGGATGCGCAACGCCTTTTCATCGCCGATACCGGTAAAGGAATCGAAACGTGAACGGTTGGCCTTACGGTACGAACCTTTGAATATATAGGGGATATTCCACTTGTCGGTAATTTTCACAATTGTCTCGGCTATGCGCATAGCCATCTCTTCACCTTCAATGACACACGGCCCAGCCATGAGGAAGAAGAGATGTGAATCGGTATGTTTCAGTTGTTCGAGTTGGGGATACATAACTATCTTTTTAGGTAATTATTTTTTCATCATATTTATCACATGGAGAGTATGGCAGGCAACCATGCCGGCCGTTTCGGTACGCAATCGACTATCACCCAATGATATGGGACGGAATCCATTGGCAAGAGCACACGTCACCTCTTCGGGGCTGAAATCGCCTTCGGGCCCTATCAATACGAGAGCATTGTGCCCCGGGTGGTAAAGGTCTGTCAGCAACACCCGCTCACCTTCGCCGCAATGGGCAATATATTTATCTCCATCGAAGGGGCGTTCGACGAAACGTCGGAAATCGGTCATCTCTTCGACGACGGGACATACCGCTTTGAGCGACTGCTTCATGGCCGAGACAGCAATTTTTCGCAATCGATCGGTTTTCAATTCCTTTCTCTCGGAATAGCGGCAAAGTAGGGGTGTAATAATATCGACTCCTATTTCGGTACATTTCTCTACAAGCCACTCCATGCGATCAAGGTTTTTGGTGGGTGCCACGGCAAGGTGCAGTTTGAAGCCCCACGACGGCGGTGCAGGAATGGTCTCGACGATGTGTACCGAACAATGCTTGAGGTGCGCCAGAGCAATGACAGCCCGGTAAAAGGTTCCGGCACCGTCGGCGAGCATCACCTCATCGCCTTCGGAAAGGCGCAACACCTTCACACAGTGATGCGACTCCTCTTCGGGTAGTTCGCCCGTAGCAGCAATATCCGGGGTATAAAATATATGCATTTTTCTCTGTTGTTTGAATCGATGAGCCTGATTTGGACTCTCACTTGACAGCCATGAGGCCACTGCGCAAAGGTAATAAATTAGTGCCGATATATTAAATAGAACCGAAAATACAAGCCAATAAAAAGACGAGGTGCATTGACTACGGTTTAGGATTTAAGTTAAAGGCGAATCTCTTTCTTCTCGTCGTTTCAACTCCTGCTGTATGCGAGCGGCCTTTTCATACGCCTCTTTATCGATGGCTTGCTGCAGACACCGTCTCAACTCATCGGTACTATACGACTCAATGGTAAACTTTTTAAAAGGGGTCACATCATCTTCATAAGCTGATGAAGGCGATGAAATATCTATGGGTTCGGGTGTTATCCCCGCACTTTCCAAAACAGAATAGGTGGTGAATATGGGTGCATGCAAACGCATGGCCAAAGCTATGGCATCTGAAGCCCGCGCATCAATGTGAACTTCTCTTTCTCCGTTATCAAAAATCATTTCGGTCGAGAAAATACCAGCTTCATAATGATATATGAAAACCTCGCGCAACTCAATACCGAAGGCTTTGGACAACGACGAGAACAAATCGTGCGTGAGTGGTCGCCGAGGCACAACCCGCTGTATAAATGCCATGATAGACTGTGCCTCGGCCAATCTTATGGCTATTGGGATCTGACGCACACCGCCTTCTTCTACCATGATGAGTATATAGGTTTCTGGCTGTTCTCTGTTATAGGTTATTCCCAAAACATTCAACGCTACCTTATCGTCCATACCGGAATTGTTCTTATATTATAACGACTGATATTTATCTTTGGTTGCACAAACGAAATTCTTTGACAACTCAACTCCGTCAATTTTCTATCTGCATCGCTCTCGATAGTGACCATGGAACCTACGGCAACAAGTTGTACCAGTCGCTTCACATCGTCGTTATGCAGGCGTATGCACCCTTCGCTGCAACGGGTTCCTATCGACTCGGGAAAACAGGTACCATGGATACCAATGCCTGAAAAACCGCTTACGCCCAACCGGATAAAATAAGGTCCATATGCCTCTTGTATGAGGCCTTTCCCGTCGCCGAAATCATGAGCCCAATACGAAGAGTTCTGTATCTGAATAATGGGAAATTCACCCTCGGGCGTACGGTTGTCACCACTCTTCTGCTTGTCGCCACGCACCTTTCCGCAACCTATGGCACAACGCATCAATACGCAATTGTTCCGGTCGTAAACGGTAAGCTGCATTGAGGACTTGGAGATATGGATACGATTTGTCGCCTTACCCTGCGCCACCAATTCTCCGGCACACATGCACAGACACATAGCTACCATATATGCCAACTTTCTGTACATAATTCTGTACGTCTCTTTAAATACATATTTTCGGAGTGTAAATATAAGGAGAAAATCAACGATAATTCAATATTTTCACATTATTCGCCCCTAATTTCTCTTTTTTATTACCTTTGTCTGTATATTTTTACTTTGCGATGCAGATTTCCGAAATTCTCGATAAAAGGGTCATGGTTCTCGACGGAGCCATGGGCACCATGATTCAACAATACGGGCTCACCGAAGCCGATTTCAGAGGCCAACGGTGTGTCCATGCCGCTACGCCGCAAAAGGGCAACAACGACCTGCTGTGCCTTACCCAGCCACAAATCATTACGGCCATACACGAGGCCTACCTCGCTGCCGGAGCCGACATCATCGAAACCAACTCGTTCAATGCCAACCGCATATCGATGAGCGACTACGATATGCAGGATATGGTTGCAGAGATAAACTTCGAGGCGGCACGCCTCGCCCGCAAGGCGGCCGACGCATATACGGCACAGACTCCCGAAAAGCCCCGCTTCGTGGCCGGCTCGATAGGGCCGACCAACAAGACCTGCTCGATGTCGCCCGATGTCAACAACCCCGCACTCCGCGCCTTGACCTTCGACACCCTTGCCGAAGCCTACCGTGAACAGATATCCGCTCTCATCGACGGGGGCGTCGATATGCTGCTCATCGAGACCATATTCGATACACTCAATGCCAAGGCCGCCCTCTATGCCGCCGATGAGGTGATGCAGGAAAAAGGTCGGAAAGTTCCCGTCATGCTCTCGGTTACACTCTCTGACACGGGTGGGCGAACTCTGTCGGGACAGACACTCGATGCCTTCCTCGCTTCGGTACAGCATGCCGACCTGCTGTCGGTGGGGCTGAACTGCTCTTTCGGCGCACGCGACATGAAACCGTTCTTGAAACAGCTGGCCGAGACCGCACCTTATTACATATCGGCCTATCCCAACGCTGGGTTACCCAACCGATTCGGGCAGTACGACGAAACGCCCGAAACCATGGCAGCACAAATCGAGGAATTTCTCGACGACACACTGGTCAATATCGTGGGGGGCTGCTGCGGTACCACACCGGCCCACATCGCCGCCATCGCCCGCCTGGCTGCCCAGGCCACACCTCATCGGCCGGTACATGGCAAGCCCGGGCTCTGCCTGTCGGGACTGGAAGAGCTGAAAGTCATTCCCGAGAACAACTTCATCAATATAGGAGAACGTTGCAACGTGGCCGGGTCGCGCAAATTCCTGCGTCTCATCTCGGAAAAGAATTACGAAGAAGCCCTGGACATAGCCCGTAAACAGGTCGAAAACGGTGCCCAAATCATCGATATCAACATGGACGATGCCATGCTCGACGCCCAAAGCGAGATGGTAACCTTCCTGAATCTCATTGCGTCGGAACCCGACATTTGCCGGGTTCCCGTCATGATAGACTCCTCAAAATGGACTGTTATCTCGGCCGGACTGAAATGTGTACAGGGAAAAGGCATTGTCAACTCCATCAGTCTGAAAGAGGGCGAAGAGCTCTTTCTTGCCCACGCCCGCGAGATACACCGCTTGGGTGCAGCCATGGTGGTCATGGCCTTCGACGAGAACGGACAGGCCGACAGTTACAACCGCAAAATCGAGGTCTGTCGCCGTGCCTATGAATTGCTCACAAGCAACGGCATAGCCCCCGACGACATCATCTTTGACCCCAACGTCCTCGCCCTGGCCACCGGCATTGAAGAACATCTCAACTACGGCATCGACTTTATCCGTGCCGTAAAATGGATCAAAGAAAATCTGCCCGGAGCCAAAGTGAGTGGAGGCATCAGCAACCTCTCCTTCTCGTTCCGCGGCAACAACTACCTGCGCGAGGCGATGCACGCCGTCTTCCTCTTTCACGCCATACAGGCCGGCATGGACATGGCCATCGTCAACCCGGCTACCGCAGTTACCTATGCCGACATTCCCAGCGACCTGCTCGAACGCATCGAAGATGTCATCTTCAACCGTAGAGCCGATGCTACCGAACGACTCATTGAAGCTGCCGAAACCCTAAAAAACACATCGACAACCGCCCAGGAGCACAAGCCCGCCGACGTGCGTGAAAACATGTCTCTCGACGAACGGCTTGAATATGCTCTCGTAAAAGGATTGGGCGACCGGCTCGAAACCGACCTGCACGAGGCTCTCTCGCTCTATGGCAGCGCCGTAAAAATCATTGAAGGGCCGCTCATGGAGGGCATGAACCGCGTGGGACAGCTCTTCGGCGAAGGCAAGATGTTCCTGCCACAGGTGGTAAAAAGCGCCCGCACCATGAAACAGGCCGTCGCCATCTTGCAGCCCTATATCCCGACACAGCAGGAGAATACTCGCAAAAACGGGAAATTCCTGCTGGCTACGGTCAAGGGCGATGTACACGACATCGGAAAAAACATTGTTGCCGTGGTACTCGGCTGCAACAACTACGACATCATCGACCTCGGCGTCATGGTGCCTACCGAAACCATCATCGAGACAGCCTTGCGTGAAAAAGTCGACATCATCGGTGTGAGCGGCCTCATCACCCCCTCGCTCGAAGAGATGTGCCACATTGCCGAAGCCATGGAAAAGGCCGGCATGAAAATTCCGCTCATGGTGGGAGGTGCAACCACGTCGAAACTACATACCGCCGTAAAAATTGCGCCACTGTACAGCGGTCCGGTCATTCACACCCGCGATGCCGCGCAGATTCCCGTTGTTGCCGCCCGGTGGCTCAACCCCCAGACACGCGAGCAATTCCTGGCTGAACTTCACCAAGAACAAGAAGAACTGCGACGTTCGGTCGAGAACCGGCACGACACGCTGGTTTCTCTTGCCGAGGCCAACGCACAAGCCTTTGCCACCGACTGGGCCGACTACAAACCTACCGCACCACAGGCAACTGGTGAAACCAGAGAGGAACGTCTTACCATAAAAGAGGTACGCCCCTTCATCAACTGGAAATATTTCCTCCACACCTGGCGTCTGACCGGCAATGCCCGACCCGACGATTGCAGCTGCGAACAGTGCAAGGCCCAACTGCCATCGACCGCTACGACCGAAGAACGATTGAAATCGCAAGAAGCCGATCGACTCCTTCGTGAAGCCGGAGAATGGCTCGACCGGCTCGAAAAGAATGAGAGAGACTTCTTCCTGCAAGCCCGCTTCGCCATCTTTGCCGCCAACAGCCGCGAAAACCAAATTATTCTCCATACTCCCCAAGGCGACACGACGATACCGTGCCTGCGGCAACAAAAGAAGAAACCCGAAGGAACATTCTTTGCCCTTTCGGATTTTGTACTGCCCGAAAACAGCGAGAATCGTACCGACTACACCGGTGCCTTCGTCGTAACCATCAGCCGTGAACTGAACCTCCAAGTCGAACTGGCTAAACAGGGAGACGACCACTATGCCTCCCTCCTGCTGCAATCGCTCTGCGACCGACTCGTCGAAGCCGCCACCGAATGGCTGCACTACCGCATCCGCACCCGATACTGGGGATACATGCCCATGGAGAAACCTCATGTGGCATCGCTCCTGTCGCAGCATTACCAAGGCATACGTCCGGCTGTAGGATACCCTTCTCTGCCCGACCAGTCGCTCAGTTTCACTCTCGATACTCTGCTCGATTTCAAAAAGATAGGCGTTACGGTTACCGAAAACGGCGCCATGTATCCCAGTGCTACCGTATCGGGGCTGCTCATCGCCCACCCGCAATCGACCTACTTCCACATCGGAAGTATCGACGATGAACAGCGCAAGCGCTATTGCCAGGAACGCGGATACAGTATCGAAGAGTCGTACAAATGGCTCTCACTCGGTTGAACCAAATGCTCCGACAGTCTGTTCTAGTATATCGTTATATCCCTATATCTATTCACTTCTAACACTAAAAAATCATGGCTACTGTAACATTTCAAAAACAGCCGGTGCATACCTGCGGCGAATTTCCCCAGGTAGGAACAATGGCTCCTGTATTCGAGTTGGTTAAAGGCGACCTCTCTACTCTGACAAACAAAGATCTGAAAGGGAAACGCATAGTACTCAACATTTTCCCAAGTCTCGACACCAGCGTGTGTGCCACTTCGGTACGTAAATTCAACCAGATGGCTGCACAGATGGCCAATACGGTTGTGCTGGCGGTATCCAAAGACCTGCCTTTTGCCCAATCGCGCTTCTGCACGACCGAAGGCATCGAAAACGTCATTCCCGTCTCGGCTTTCCGCTCGGCTGCATTCGGAAAAGAATACGGCGTAGAACTTATCGACAGCCCGCTCGCCGGACTGTTGGCACGAGCCATTGTCGTCCTCGACGAATCGGGAAAAATCATCTACGAAGAACTCGTTCCCGAAATCACGCACGAGCCCAATTACGAAGCTGTGCTGAACGCATTGAAATAGTCCTCCCATAAAATAAGCAATGAGGCCGGAACATACGCTCCGGCCTCATTGTTTATTTTTACACGCTTTTATCGGAATACTTTCAACCTGTATTCCAACGGCGAAACCTCTTTCTCACCGGGAGCTTGCAACGGATTACCAAAAGGCATCTGGGCATTCAATTGCCACGATGGCGGTAACTTCCACTCCTTGGCAACAACCTCGTCGACCAACGGATTATAGTGTTGCAACGATGCCCCGAACCCCATATCCTCCAACAGAGTCCACACGGCCAGCTGGTGCATGGCTGCCGTCTGCTGCGACCAGACCGGAAAGCGGTCGGCATAGAGCGGAAAGTCTTGTTGCAACTTCTCTACAACCGATATATCTTCGAAAAAGAGTACCGTGCCACAACCGGCTTCAAAAGAGACATCAATCTTTTTCTCGGTTTTTCCAAAACTTTCGGCTGGTACAATCTCCCGCAGCACACTCTTAGCAAGCTCCCAAAACCGTCGATGCGCCTCGTCACACAAAAGGACAATACGCGTCGACTGTGAATTAAACGACGAGGGCAAACAGGTCAATACGTTTCCCAACATCATCTCTATCTTATCGTGTGGCACAAGCCACTCATTTCCTAGGACATAATAACTGCGACGATTGCGCAGCGCCTCTTCAAACGAGCGTTTCATACTTTATATTTTTTACAAGAAAACAATTTTTCACCTTCCAATGTTTTCGTAATTTCTCAATGACAGCAACTCCCGTCTATGCATTAAAACATGGTTTTCATAAAAATGGGTGTCTGTCTTATTGGCAGACACCCCAAATTCATATAGCACCATATTTTCTTACTCTTTCTTGGTACTCATGCTAGTGTAATGTAATATTGATAATTAGAAATATTATTCTTATATTTACGGTATAA